>Ga0163219_100028_pt1 | contig 35728 bp, 30 predicted proteins | sample MSEWel2016_04_06_FD_113150 | JGI IMG/M metagenome (GOLD analysis project Ga0163219, IMG submission 113150) | Subsurface microbial communities from deep shales in West Virginia, USA - MSEEL Well Study Marcellus 3H_2016_04_06 ...
GATAATATCTGCCCAACTAAATGAGTAAAGAGTAAAGAATACACACAAAATCAGGAACTTAGAGGATAGCCGTCTACCTTTTCCTCCACATGATTGTCCTGGTCCTCAAATCCCGGATCCCTTATAAGGGAAGCCGTAGCGATCAGAACTTCCTGTCCTCCCCAGTCACCAATTGTGAATTTGGTCTTCACGGGTACGAATATTCCTTCCTTGCTTACCAGGGGTATTTCACAGGAGCGGGCTTTTCCTTCCATTATTTCATCGAGATTTGAGAGCACATCGTCTTCCCAGCCCCCGGGATACAGGATCAGGAAATCCTTCATGTAGAGGTCACTGCTACTGTAGTTGAGATGCTTACGGAGAGACTCGTTGGTGTGCAGAATCTTACCCTCCAGGTCCACTATGAAGACAAATTCGTCAAGTGCATCAAGGAGCGAGCGGAGATGATTCTTGCTTTTGAGAATACCTGAATCCTTTTTAGCACGGGAGATTATTATTCCTATCTGGTTTGCTATCGTTTCAATGAGGTTCCTTGAATTTGCAGGTATCTCCAGTTTTTTATGAGAACCAAGCACCATAGCTGCAACCATCTCGTCATTGAACCTGACTGGTATAAAGCCCATGGCCTGAAGATCTTCAGAACCAGGGTCACCTCCGGGGAGCATGGGTTTTATTTCCGAGAAATATTTGTAGATCGGATAACCTGTCATGAACAGCCGTGCCAGGAGCGTATTGGATGAAAAACTGGACAGCTTTTCAACAAAATCTCCGGAGAGACCACGTGATGCCACCAGATTGAACTCACCGCTCTTTTCATCCACCAGATAGATCATTCCAGAATCTATGGTCTTTGTTTCAAGCGTGAAATCAAGCAGCTTTTCAAATGTTTCGTCCAGATCATTTGTGGTACCAAGAACATTATCAAGATCACATTCGATGTGCATGAAACTGTTTGCCTGCTTACGTTCAGTTATGTCCACAATTATACCCTGCAGGTAATCCATTTCGCCTTTTGAGTTGTAATGCACAAGTGTCCTTTCATCGACCCATCTGACCTGACCCGATTTTGTAAGTATCCTGTATTCCTGACTGAAATCCGAAAAACCATCCCGGGCAACACGATTCATTCCCTGACGGACTCTTTCAAGATCAGAAGGATGGATTATATCACCGTATATAAGTTTCCCAGAAATGAAATCATCCACCTGGTACCCGAACTGCGAGATATTCTCGGATACGAATTCCACAGGCCAGTCCTTTTCAGGTCTCCACAGGAAAACTACCGCAGGACTGGAGGTCATTACCGACTCAAGTACACGGCGCATCTTAAGTGCTTCCACAAGTACGTCGTTTGTATGCTTGTACTGTATGAGCTTCCACATGCCTTCCATAAGCAGGGTGATCTGCCTAATATCGGATTCGTCATAATCCGTCTCCTTATTAGCAACACTGACAACCGCAACCACCTGTTCCTTTTCAAACACGGGAATGGTTGCATGGCGGGTCAGGACCAGATCAGATCTGGAAGAGATGTCATCATCAAAATCAGAGGCATAGTGCTTGTTGACAATAACCGGCTTACGCTCTCTTATAGCCTCACCCCAAATACCACTGGAGCGTATCGGATGAACGAAAGGCTCGTCGGTATCAGTAGAGACTTTAAGATCATCAAGAGCCCACTGGTACATCTCGAGTACATTATCTTCTTCATTGAGGAACTCAAGATAACCAATCTGGCTGCCTGTAAGCTCAACAGCCTTTTGTATAGTGTATTCGGCTAACTCATACATAGGTGCATTCTGCATCTGGTACAGTTCTAGCAGGGCCTCCAGACGCATTTCATTAAGTCGGATAAGCTTTTCTGCATTCTTGCGTTCAGCCATATCCTCAATGATGCCTATGCCACCGATAAGTGTACCTTCCTCATCCATTATCGGAGTAAAACTCGCCTTGGCAGAAACCGGTTTTCCGCTGATTACAGAGAGATGCTCGCCTTCATAATGCCCGGGGTTTCCAAGGAAAACCTTTTCTACCGCGTCCCTGAGCCTTCCTTCAGACAATGATGCAAGGATATTGAAGCCGATTATCTTGTTTACAGGGGCTTTGAGTAGCTTTGCGCAGCTCTCGTTGCAGTGTGTGATCACACTGTTCTCATCAAAGTAGAGTAAACCCACAGGCGACTTTTCAAATATTGTCTGATATTTCTTTCCGGTTTCAAGCAGAGCCCTTTCGGTCCTCTCGAGCTCTGTGTTATCGATTATGATACCCTGGAAATGAGTTATGTCGCCTTTTTCATCGCGTTTTATGAAAGACCTCTCAGTGACCCATCTGACCTCACCGGCTTTTGTCAACACCCTGTAGTTGAGTGTGAAGAAGGTTGAGTTTTTCTTTCTGGAGTGTTTATTAACTTCCATATGTATACGATCGAGATCATCCGGATGAACAATATCTCCATAGAGTAATTTACCTGAAAGGAACTCATCTGGGGAATATCCAAGCTGAGAAATACTTCCTGAAACGGACTCAACGGGCCACTCACCTTCTGCCCTCCACAAAAATGAGATCACAGGGCTACTATTGTAAACAGCTTCAAGTTTTTTCTCTATAGATGACGGGTCGGACATAATTCTTACCAGGGACTTTATTTCAAAGCATATAGAGGGAGTTGCAATTAGTTCTACGATAATGCCTTATAGAGTTTAAAAATGTTGCCAGACATACATGATACATATATTTTGTGTCCGGTACATTATATTACATTTAATGTAAAGTAATTTACTTGAACTCAGTTCATGCAAATTGACTGTGGAGCTTATATAAGTTTTGGATGCTAAAAACATAAAAGAAGGTTTTATCATCATGTGCCAGGCACACAATGATACACGGCTAAAATGGCGGAAACCCCGGGAATTTAACCCGGCTGAACGGATTTAGAGTCCATTCGATCAACATGATCCGATTTCCACATAAAGTATGCGTCAAAATAAAATATGAAAAAATGATATTTATAATTTTCCCTATAGATCTCGGATTCGGGACATGTGAACCCTAGAAGAATTCAGGCTTTAGGTACACCTACCCCCATGAAGGTCAGCTTTGTCTCCACGGGAACCCCGGCATCCTCATCCATGGTTATATCCTCCCTTTTAACATCGATCTCGATATCATCATAATCAAGCCCGGAGTCTACCAAATAGTCAAGGACCAGTTTGTTACCCAGCTCCATTGCATATTTCATAGCTTCCTGATGGCTTCCGAATTTCTTTCTGCCATCCTGAGAGAACACCAGTATTGACCGCTGGGATTTTTCATAAAAGGACCTTATCAGTATTTCAAATCTCTTGACACCCTTACCCACAAGTGCTCCCACGGCATTTCCGACTGCGGAATATTCAGGAACAATAATCTCTGCGTCGATCAGCTCCCCGAGCTCTTCAACGTAAGCCTTAACAGGACCCCCAAGCAGGACAACCGGCACATTCACCTTGAACTGCGAGAAAAAATCACCCCTGAGGATCTTCTCGATCTCTGCTTTTTCAACTCCATGAAACATGAAACTCATAAGACTTAAGGCCATATTGATCGCAACTTCCTTTTTGATCTCCCTGCAGAGTTCATACTCGTCCATTGGTGTCAGTCTTGCAAGCAGTTTTGCTCCGACCACGGAGGCCTCAACATCCCATCCGGTATATTCTCCAAGCACATGAAGTGCGTCCGTTGGGGTGAAACCTATGGCCTGAACAAGTCTTTTCTGTATCAGGCTGTCGATACGATCGGGAGATACAGGCTTTCCGAGTTTCCAGAAGATATCATTGACTGATACCGGCTCATCACCTATTATCTCGAAGATGTCCTTATCATATCCACTAAGACCTGTACTTTGTTTACCGGTCCTGACAAAGAACTTTGTAGGCTGGATGTTCTCCCCGAGCTGAACCCTGGAAGGAGTCCTGCCAGATCTGAGCAGTTCAATAAAGCCCGGGTATCTCACAGCAGCAAGACAGAGCGGGATTACCCTCCTGGGACCGATATTAACCTCCCGGTTCTTGATCCAGACATGACTGTCCCCACCCATGGCAGAGGTTTCCATACGTATGGCCTTGACCTTTGTATGCCAGCCACCGACCACGGCACCTGTATCTACCAGTTCCGGAAAACCAGAATCGATCAGCGACACATCGGTACTTGTTCCTCCGACATCAATGACACTGCAGGTATCGTTTCCTGCCAGGAAGGATGCTCCCATAAGGCTTGCAGCCGGCCCGGAAAATATGGACTCTATTGGTTTTGCCATAGCCTCCTCTATACCGATCACAGAACCATCACATTTTAGCATCATAAGCTTTGCATCGATACCCCTTTTCCTGATATCGGAGCGGATAGAATCAATAAAGTGGCTTGCTATCGGAAGCAGCTGGGCATTCAGATAGGCGGTAACTCCACGCTCATACGCACCCAGGTCCTGGGAGAGCTCATGTCCGCATACAACCGGCAGACCTGTAAGCTCTGTTATAAGTTCCTTCACTTCAAGCTCATGAGCAGGGTTTCTTACACTAAAATAGGAAGAGACTGCAAAGGCAGATACCCTGTCTTTGACCTTCAGAATATAATCCTTTACAGCTTCAGTATCGAGCCTTTCATCCTCAGTTCCATCGAGATTATGTCCACCCTCAACGACTACAAACTCCCTGATTGGAGTGCTTGCAGGCAAGGTGTGTTTTCCCACAAGGATCAATCCCACAGGATATCCCGTTTGCTCGAGTATGGTATTGGTTGCAAGTGTCGTGGAAACAGACACGAGTTCCACATCCCTGAGATACTCTCCTTCAAGACCATCTATTGCATTCTCAATACCCTGCAGAAGATCAGGATATGTTGTCAGAGCCTTATTGGCATCAATTATCTTCCTGTCCGAACTTCTGACTATCACCGCATCGGTATACGTTCCGCCTGCATCTATTCCAAGACTGTATTGCATCTCTGTCCACACCTTTGATTTAAGTTACCTTGTTTCTCCTATTCCCAGAAAGACAAGCCTTGTTTCCACGGGAATGCCCACATCATGTACAAGAATATCCTTTTTGCTGATATCTATCTTCACTTCATTCTCATCAAGCCCGGAGTCGGCCATGTATCCCAGTATCAACTCTGTTCCTGTCCTTTCTCCGAAAATGAGGGCTTCATGATAATCAGAAAATTCCTTTCTTCCACCTGGATAAAAAACAATGAAGGACTTTGCACGCAGGTTATACTTGGATTCACTGAAGTTTGATCTTATAAGTATCTCCAGTCTGCTGACCCCTTTACCTGCAACAGCTCCCACGGCATTCCCTACACTTGCATTCTCAGGAACTAAGATATCAGCATCTATTATCCTGCTCAGCTCATCAAGATATGCAGGAACCGGCCCTCCTAAGAGCACAACCGGAACATCTATCCTGAACCTTGCAAAGCTCTCACTTTCCAGAACCTTGTAGATCTCGTTCCTGTCAACTTTTCCGAGAAGGAAAGATACAAGATTCAATGCCATGTTTATGGAAACCCTTTTTTTAACCTGTCTGCAGAACTCCAGCTCATCGATACCTGCCAGGGCAGTCAGTGTTGCAGCGGCTGTTTTTGATGCTTCGGAGTTCCACTGATCATAATCACCCAGCACATGCAGGGCGTCAGTGGGCGTGAATCCGATTGCTTTGATCAGCCTTTTCCTAGTAAGAGAATCAAGTGTTCCTGGGCTTGGGAGATGATTCCTGTCCCAGTATATTTCAGTAACCGCGAGTGGTCTGTCTTTAATCCTCTCAAGCAGTTCCTTTTCCGCAGAACTGAGGTCAGAGGGTGCTTTGCCGGTCCTGACAAAGAACTTGGTGAGCTGTATGTTCTCACCATATTGGTTTCTCAGGATTGTCTGGCCTTTTTTTAGTTTTTCCGTTATCTCCGGATAAATATTTGCTGCCAGACACAGTGGTATTACCTTTTTCGGGCCTATGTTCGTTACATGGTTCTTGACCCAGACATGACTGTCTCCACCCATGGCAGAGGTCTCCATATGAATAGCCCTGACTTTTGTGTGCCATCCTCCGACAATTGCCCCGGAATCCGAAAGCCTGGGAAGACCCTCATACATGAGGGAAACATCGGTGCTGGTCCCTCCTACATCTATAACCGCACAGGTATCTCTTCCTGAAAGGAAGGACGCACCCACAAGGCTTGCCGCCGGACCTGAGAAAACAGACTCAATAGGCTTTTTAAGAGCTTCACCGATGCCCACCATGGAACCGTCACATTTGAGCATCATGATATTCATGTCAGGATTTCTGCGGTAAAGTTCGCCCTGTACCGCATCCATAAAGTCCCTTGTAACAGGTATCAGGCGTGCGTTCAAATATGCTGTCACACCGCGCTCGTATGCACCAAGGTCCTGGGACAGTTCATGGCCGCAGACCACAGGCAGGCCTGTAAGCTCGGTTATAAGCTCCTTCACTTTAAGCTCATGATCGGGATTTCTCACGCTGAAATAGGAAGAGACTGCAAAAGCCGATACTTTATCCATGAGTCTGTTCACAAAAGCTTTTACTGATTCTATGTCCAGAGGGCACACTTCATTGCCTGAACTGTCGTGACCGCCCTTCACAGAGATAAAATTCTCTATCCCGGACCTGTTGTGTATCTCGGTTTCATTTACGAGTATCAGACCTACAGGATATCCTGTATCTTCAAGTACGCTATTAGTTGCAAGGGTGGTCGAAACAGAAGCAAAAGAAACCTTTTGGAGAATATCCGGATCAATGCCGTCAAGACAGCTCCTGATACCTGTGAGCAGATCAGGGTAAGTTGTAAGAGACTTATTGAGACCGACGACCTCCCCATCGCTATCTCTTATTACCACTGCGTCAGTGTAAGTTCCACCGGCATCTATTCCCAGACTGTACCGCATTGTACATCATTCCCTTCTCTCAAGCTTAACAGGTACCTGATCTTTGTGAGCAATGCCATATGCGGCAGTTCAAAAGACAGTTAGTGATGATGATATTTTGCAGAAATTCTACTCCTTTGTTATGAAACAAAGGAGTTGTGGAGGTGAATTACTGCAGAGATTTTCGTGTAGCCTTAGATGGATATAGACCTTTTGACAAATAATGAAGACTACTTTAACCTCAATTAATGCTATACGTCACTACTATTTATATTTTTCCTAAAAAGCAACATTAACTTGTCTGAAAAAATGACATTTAGTCATATTGTATACGACTACTGATTGCGTTTGTCCAACGTTTCAGTAATCGTATATACAGAAAATAATTCCAAAAATTATATATAGTGCTATACTTTTCCCATGAAGAGAAAACTATAAATATCAGATTAGAAGAGAGACTTTTAAAGATACAATTAAGAATTTTGCAAACAAAAAAACGAATTGAAGGAGCTTTTTTCCAGATTCTCCACTAATATTTATGGCTCTTTGCCATCTCGACCATTGCCTGCAGGTTCTCGGTCGGTGTCTTGCTGACAATACCACATCCGGGTGCCAGCAGACCTACTCTTGCATCAAGTACCTTCCGGGATTCTTCCTTTACGACCTCAGGAGTCTGGTTCCAGAGAACGTTCACAGGATCAAGGTTACCGACGATCACGGCCTTGTCCACATTTCCAACAGCAGTTGCAACGTCCACATTCTGGTCAACACTGATGGCATCCACACCTGAGGATTCCATGAGTGCAAGACCCTTGGTGGTATCACCACAGATGTGCAGTACCACAGGTACGTTGGCCTCGTGCATTGCATCAACTATCTTTGCGTGATATGGTACAACGAACTTCTCATAGAACTCTGCACCAATTAGCTGAGCACTTGCTGTAGGATCGATGATCACCATTGTGTCAGCACCGTTCTCAACCATCTTCTTTGCATATGCAACACAGAAATCGGTTGTGAATTCCATGAGTGCAAGACCAAAGGCCTCGTCTGTGAATATGGCCATGAACCAGTCGTCACCATTGAGATGCTGTGCAAGGGAGAAAGGACCGATCATACTGCCCATGACAGGAAGTTCGTCCCCGTACTTGTCTGCAAGGATCTTGATAGCATCACAGACAACGCCGATCCTGCCGTGATCGAGGTTGTAGCCCTTGAATTTCTCAATATCTTCTGTATTACTTATCACATGACCGATAACGGAGGGTTGCTGTTCCATTGTACCGGGTTTGATCTCACAGCCGAAAAACTCGGCCTCTGCGGTAATGTCAAAGGGTACACGTACTGCCTCAAATCCGACTACATTATGACCTGCTTCTGCAAGTGCTGCCATCTTCTCGGCATCCTCGTTAGCCTCGGGCCAGAAAGCTCCGGAAGCTTCCATCTGATCAACGGTACCTGTCTGTGTGACGGAGATAGCTGGCATCCTGTCAACAGGCTGTCCTGTAAGTACACGTGCTAATCTCTGTTTGGGGGTATATTCTGCCATAATTTTAAGCTCCTGAAGAAGAGATAGCTGGCAATTGGAAACCAGCCATTCATATCTTGGAGATCATTTTCAGTCTATCAATACAAATGTGTGAAAGTTGAGCCAGCGGTGATTAGACGCCGGCTCGTTAGGGAAGTGATAAACTATGTTATCACAGTGATTTCCGGACTTAGAATGTAAGTCCGAATTCTTCGAGCTTTTTGCGTGCGCCTTCGTAGACCTTGACGTATTCGTCTGTTGGCGTTACGGTAGCGATGTCGTAACATTCCTGGAAGGTCTTACCCTGTGGTGCATTTGCATAATTGCCCTCGTAGGAACTTACAAGGAGATCAAGGACCTTGTTAACATCCTCGATATCCATTCCTGCGGTTGCCCTTGCTGCTTCTCCCATCATCCTGGCTTCCATACCTGTGGTCTTGTCCTGTACAACACCCTTTGCGGATGCTACACCGGAGAGGATCTCACGGCCTGAAGCTGTGTCGGTGATGGACTGTGCGGATGCTTCGAGCAGGCACATCTCGGTACACGGACCTGCGCATGGGTAGTACTGGTTACCTGAGAGCATGTCGGTAAACTCTGAGATGGTTGCACACGCCCATCCTGCGATCATGAGGGTCTCACGGGTGTTTGTGGATCCCCAGCGGATGTGGACCGGACCGTCAAGGTGCCAGCTTGCATTGCTCATTACAAAAGCATTGATGTGAGTTGCGATATTGACTATCGTGGTTTCTTCTATGCCACCGGCATAGCCACCAAAGATAGGCATTTGTTCATCCATGATGATGTCACTGTTTGCATTGTAGTGTGCTATAACGCTAAGTGCATCAAGATCAATTTTCAGCTCATTGAGTTGTGAAACTTCATGGCTGTCACTGCAGGCCATGCCACCGGCACAGTCAGCAGATATATTTCCCTGAGCGGACAGGGAAGTCTCTGGTCCCTATATGGCCATACCAGGTCTGCCAGCCATTGCACATGCATTTTTAATGAGCCTTGTTTCGGTCTTTGCTGCAAGTACCTCGTAAGGGCTCTTTGGAATTGGTGGTTTGCCACGGACTGTCATCATGACACCGTTGACAATTGTATCGACTTCCTTCTCAAGTGCATAGCTCATGTGTACAGGCATGAACATATCTTCGGAAATCGGGGAACCGGTAGGACCACCCTGTACTACTGGCTTTCTCTTGTCACCGACACTTCTCTTGTGGACCCTGATAGCCTCTCTGCCGGTACCAAGTGTGAATTCCTTCTGGACGTTGTTAATAGCATCCCATATCTCATCTTCAGTGTATTTTACCACTCTGCTTGTGTCGGTACAGTAGATACCGCACTCGAGCAGCATCTCAAAACCTGCTTTGAAGAGGTTTTCCATCATGTCCTTGTCTGTTGGGACGAATTCTCCCTTGAAGTCGAGGTTGTATTTCTGCTTGAGTTCCATTGCCTTCATCGGGATGGTCATAAGGTCCCAGTCATCCTGAGTTGTCTTCTGACCTTTCTTTGCCCTTTCGTAAAATTCGTAAACATCAAGTGATCTTGAAAATGTCATATTAGGTGCCTCCTTACTTCATAAGGTTGAGTGCCACACGGGCTGCATCTGCTGCATTCTCTGCTGTCGCGTCTGCTCCTATCTCCTCGATCCACTTTTCGGACACTGGTGCTCCGCCGAACATGATCTTCACGGAGTCCCTCAGACCCTCTTCGGAAAGCATCTCAACTGTGTCCTTCTGTCCGAGCATGGATGTTGTCATGAGCGCTGAACCCACGAGCAGGATTTTCTTACCCTTATTATTAGCCACTTCTTCTGTGACCTTCTCGTTTGGAACGTCTACACCCATGTCAACGATCTTGAAACCGTTTGCACCGAGCATGGTTGTTACAAGACGGTGGCCGATATCGTGGATATCTCCTTCCTGCACATATGTAATTGCAAGACCTGCACCCTCGTCAGCTCCTCCCTTCTCCTCTTCGAGTACTGGCAAGAGGATCTCCATTGCCGCATTCATTGCCTTTGCGGACATCATGATCTGTGGAAGATAGATCTCTGCTGCTTCGAATTTGTCTCCGACGATCTTCATTCCAGGAGAAAGACCATCGTTTATGATCTCAACAGCAGTAAGTCCCGAATCCAGGGCTTCCTTGGTAGCTTCTGCACAACCATTGATATTCTGATTGACAATGGTATCTCTGAGTTTGTCTAAAATTTCCTGCTTTGACATATTTTTGTCTCCTTAATGGTCCCTGGCTAGTGTCAAGACGACGAATGACGTTTTTAGATGTTTTTCAAATATGTGACTTGTGTCCTGCACTAGTTACAGGCATACGGTAATCTTGAACCTACTTTCTAATACTTAAATTTGGTGCTTACGGAATTTAACTATATTATAACCATATTAAAACATTACAACATCGTTGTAATCTAACCACACGTTTATTTTAAAGCAGGCAAATCAAATAGAGATTCATATATCAATTGATCCTGCAGAATTCGATATCGGTAAAAGGTCCTTGCAATGAAATTTAAAAACCTGTCTTTGAAAGCTAAGTTAATACTGTATATAGTCGTGGGTACACTGCTTGTACTTGTGGCCAGTACTGCAATGACCATTTCAACCGTGACAAGCCAGGAAGAAGAACTTGCATACAGGCAAGCAACAGAAATAGCCAGAAGCTATGCCAACGATTTCAACGGGGATATGGAAAAGAACCAGGCAATTGCCGAAACCATTGCAGTAAGCATGAGCAGCTATGATTCCATGAGCAGGGAGGAAGCAAACAATATGCTTTACAATCTGCTGGAAGAACACCCTCACCTTCTTGGCACATATGTCGCCTATGAACCCAATGCCTTTGACGGTCAGGACGAGCTGTACAGAAACACCGTCGACCACGATTCCACAGGCAGGTTCATTCCCTACTGGAACAAGATAGACGGGGATATAGAGCTTGAACCTCTGCTTGATTATGAAAGCCTTGATTACTACCAGGTTCCGAAGCTTACAAAAAATGAGACACTCACAGAACCTTACTATTACGAAGGAGTGTTCATCGTGAGTTACGTATATCCGATCCTTAATGGCGGGGAATTTGAGGGAATAGGAGGGGTGGACGTCTCACTGAACTACCTTGACGATGAGATAAGCAATGTAAAAGCATTCGATACCGGGTATGCCTTTATGACAGGGAATACCGGGATACTTGTCTCACACCCCTTTAACAAGGATTGGATAGGTGAGAAAACACTTTATGATTTCAACATCCCTGAAATATCAAAGGCTGCAGACGACATCAGAGAGGGTAAAAGCGGTCATGTTGAAACAACGGATCCGAGCACCGGAGAAGAGGTGGTCATGTTCTATGAACCCATAAGGACAGGGAATTTCTCTTTCATACTGGTGGTTCCCAAGGATGAGATATTTGCCGGTGTGACAGCACTTAGCGACAGACTGCTGCAGATATCCCTTGTATCTGTTATTTTCATGGCGGGAGTTTCCTATCTTATTGGAATGTCCTTTAACCGGCCAATCAAAAATATCGTACAGGATTTTAAAAGCATCTCAAACGATGCTATCAGGGGAAAACTTGACTCAAGGGCAAACACGGATGTGGAAGTTGATTTCAGGGAAATACCCATGGGTCTGAACGAGATACTTGAAACGGTGATAGCACCTATCAGAGATACGATCCGACTGACCAATGAACTTGCAAGCGGAAAATTGAACGAACGTTCCAATCTGGATGTAAAGGGTGAATTCAAACAACTTGCGGATACCCTGGACAACTTCGCAGTTTCCCTTGACACCATCATCAGGGACTCGAACGAAGTATTGACAGCGGTCCAGAACAATGATTTCTCAAGAAAAGTGGAGGTATACGGAGAAGGGGATTTCCGCATATTGACCGAAGGAATTGAAAAAACAAGGGAAACCCTGTCCAAAATGATAGATGAGCGGAAAAAGGTGGAAGAGATACGAAAAAAAGAGATACACCACCGTATCAAGAACAACCTGCAGGTGATCTCAAGTCTTCTAGACCTTGAATCTGAGAAATTTGAAGATGAGAGTGTGATCGAAGCCTTCAGAGAAAGCCAGAACAGAGTAGTATCAATGGCACTGGTCCATGAGGAGCTATACAGATCACAGGACATGGAGAGTATCGATTTCTCGGATTATATCATGAAGCTTGTTAATGAGCTATCTTACTCCTATATCATGGACAAAGACAAGATCCAGGTTAAAATGGATATTGATAATATTTTCCTTGATATGGACACAGCCATTCCCCTGGGTATGATAGTGAATGAACTTGTCTCCAACTCATTCAAACATGCGTTCGAGCCGGGTCAGGATGGAGAAATATATGTAAATCTGCATTCAGTTGATGATACACTGACACTCGAAGTGGGAGATAGCGGAGTCGGATTCCCTGAAGATATAGATTTCAGAGAGACGGATTCACTTGGCCTGCAACTGGTAACTACCCTGACAAGCCAGATAGAAGGTAGCATTGAACTTGAAAATACAGAGGGTACAAATTTCATTATAGAACTAAAGCGATAAAAATCATGGGTGAGCATATGGAAGAAACAAAGATACTGGTGGTTGAGGACGAGAATATCATTGCCCTCAATATCAAGAAGAAATTAAAAAGTCTGGGTTATGCAGTTCCGGCAATCGCTTCAACAGGCGAGGAAGCTATAAAGATGACAGAGATCACTTTTCCGGATCTTATCCTCATGGATGTGATGCTGAAAGGAGAAATGGACGGAGTTCAGGCTGTGGAAGAAATACACAAAAAATATGATATTCCTGTGATCTACCTGACAGCATTCTCCGATGACGAGGTACTGGAAAGGGCCAAGGTTACCAAACCTTATGGCTACATTGTCAAACCATTTAAGATCAATGATCTGCATAGCAATATTGAAATCGCACTTTACAGACACAAAATGGATGACGGGGGAAGAAAAGAGCTTACAGGTTCATAGGGTTTCAGACAGCAAGGAGATCACAGAACTTATAAAATAAACAGGAGTGGCAGGTAATTCAAATGAACAAGTCGTTGATCGATATAATCTTCAATTCGGAAAAACGAAAGAATGTCCTGTTACTTCTGATAGAGGGTCAGAAAAGCCGCGAAGAGATCAAAACAAGTCTCAATGTGACCTCCACGGCCCTTATTCCCCAGATCAAGAAGCTTAAAGAGCATGGACTTGTGATCCAGAACAATGATTATTATATCCTGACCGATATGGGGAGGGTAATGGTTGAGAACATGCTGCCTCTTTTGCAGGCGGTGGAAGTCTTCGAGGATAACAGCAGTTACTGGCTGAACCGGGACCTGAGCGGTATTCCCGGACATCTTCTGAAAAGGCTCGGGGAACTTGGAAATTATCTGGTGATAGAACCTGACCTGAACTATCTTTTCGAATTTCCGGAGGAATTTACTGAAAACATCGATAAGTCAAACTATATTATGGCCTTCAATGCATATTTCCATCCGGAATATCCTGCTCTTTATTCAAAGCTTGCAGAAAAAGGTATTGACTTCTCTCTTGTCCTGAGCAGCTCCGTATATAAGAGAATGCAAAATGACTATGAACAGGATATACAGAGGTTCATCGATTGTGAAAGCACTGATCTTTCTGTCTCAAATGAAGTATCAGGTCTTGCAACTCTTGTCACAACCGATCGCTTCCTGTTTCTTTGTTTCTTTGATAAGCAGGGACAATACGATCACCGGATTATAATGAGCTTTGACTCCAGGGCACTTGAGTGGAGCCGGGAGCTTTTCAGCTACTACAAGGATAAGTCAGAAAATATCTGTGATTAAAACTGTAATATAAAATAAAAAATCGTACAGCAAGCAGATGTTCTAATGCTTGCTGTCCAGGTCTCTTTTCTTATGCTGTCTGTGGTTCCGATCTTGCCACATGGCTCTCATGCTGTGAATAATACCACATGGGTATGTACAGAGCCAGTACGACTATTCCTACACCTGTTGAGAACCAGCTTCCTTCTATACTGTTGAGATAGATTATACCGATCAGACAGAGAGGAATGTTGAACAGACCGAACATAAGCGCTACATTCTTCCAGCCTTTTGGTGCCTTGAAAGGTCTCTCGAGACCTACAAGGTGCGGGTTCATCTTTGCCTTTACATATGCAAAGAGACTGATACCGTTGGCGCAAACATATCCTATGGCAGATGCTGCAAGGATAGCTGTGGGAGTACCCATTGATATGAGTACCAGGTTGAACAGGCCGATAATTACCATGGCGAATACGGGAGTTCCATGGCTGTTTACTTTACCGAATACCTTTGGCAGATTTCCTTCAACTGCCATTGAGTGCATCGCCCTTGAAGATCCAAGGTATGCAGTCTGTATGATGAGCACCATTGCAGCAATGAGCATTACAATAGCGATTGTTGAGCCTATGTCACCGAGGGATGCCTGTGCAACCGGGAGCATAGGATCGATCGGTGCATTGGCTATACCCTCTACACCCAGTACACCCGTAACTGTTGCCTGCACGATAACATATGCAAAGAAACAGATAGCACCACAGGAGAACAATGCTTTTGGAACATCTGTTCCCGGATTTTTATATTCGGGACCATAGATAGCTGCTGTTTCCCATGCACATGCACTCCATTGAGCCATCGCGAATATACCCAGCAGGACGAGTATGCTGTTAAGATTCCATACCCAGTCTGTTGGCAGCCAGGTGCTGGTGATGTTCGAAAGCACGAAATCCCCTGTGGCATATGGTGCCAGAGCAATTATGATCAATGGTACGAATGCGAGTGCCGCAAGGATATAACCCACCAGCGCACCACTTGATACGCCACGATAGTTGACAAGTATGAGACCTCCGAATATCACGATGCCTGCAGCCAGCGATAGTTGATATTCAGTGAATGTATTTGCAAGTGAAGGGAAGAGGCTGTGCAGGTAAAAACCCACCAGAATTGCAAAGATAGCAAGTACGGGATTCCATGCAAACCAGTAACTCCATGCACTGAATCCGCCTATCAATTTACCCCTGTCATACTTTCCTGCATAGTCAGGTGTTTTGAACACATTCTGTGCAAACCCAGGCAATCCGGATGCCTTTGGAAATGTTGTTGCAAGTTCACCATATGCCAGATTCTGCATAAAACCCTGGAATACGGAAAGACCCCATACAATAATAGCAGCCGACCATAGCCAGCCTGCAAAATAACCGATCGACGGCAGGATCAGAAGAGGCACACCAACAGCAATCGCAAGACCCTGTTTCCAGTCGATCGAGCGCTCAAGTCCACCGGACTCGCCGGACTCACATACCACTTTTGAGCATTGCTCGGCATGCTGCCAGTCAATCCCCGGTTCTTCATTCGAATTCATATATTTCACCTTCGTTTGATAATAATTACTGATACCTGCAGACCTTCCGAAAGAGCATTAATGAGTTTCATAAATTGGAGGTTATGTTTTCATTATCTGCGGAAAGTTGCAGGTATCATGCAGCCACCGTACAGACACAGCCTGCGTGGCAGCAATTAACGTTTATTTGCTTACCTGACTCCTGAACTTTTCACATGAGTTGATCTTAATATCAAGAAGTTTCTCAATGTTCATCTTTGCAGCAATCCCTTTAGGAGCTCCTGCAACTGACGTGATGACCCCAATACCAAGATCCTCTCTGAGCTCCCTCATCACATACTCATCACTGAGATCAAGTGTGGAAACACCGAGTTTCTTGGCGACGTAATCCTTTGCGTCACCGACACGCATGCTCTTTGCCAGTTCCATTCTTGCAACAAGGTCACCTGCTGCTCTTATTCCACTCATTCCGGAGGTCATTATGTGGGAGATCGGCATACCCATCGGGTCGCCGACCCCTATCTATATGCCGTCCACGCCAGCAATTTCGACCATGGCCTTGCTGGCTCTTGATACAGCATCTATAGTTGGTGTCTCGAACATCGGGATACCACCCACTCCCATTCCCATGTTCACATGACACGGAATCGGTGAAGCTTCAACAGCCGCTTTTACAAAAGTCACGGCACGTGCAAGATTCCAGGGAGATGTCTTACTGGTATTTGTATTGACAACAGGTCCGAAGACATTGGCTCCTGCCTTTGCAGCAAGTTTAACCTGCTGATGCGGCCAGAGTCCTGCAAGTACCGTGCCGTCGTATTCGAGCTCACCGTGCATACCAAGAAGAAGCTCTCCTGCCATCCCCACTTCTATGTACATGTCAGGATACTGTTTTCTGAGACTTTCCACAGCATGCAGGGAAGCGTACATATCACCGTCACCCGCGGCACCCACTGTATCAAAGTTCACACCATCTGCACCTGATGCCATGAGCCTCTGCATGATCCAGACAGTATCCCTTGTGAGATGCCCGGCAGCATGTTCCATGGATTCCTGTGCTTCCCTGATCTTGAATGCCTTCATGAGATCACCGGGATTCTCAAATGGTCCGTCAGGTGTGTAGTAGAGTCCCATATTCGGCATTGCACCGTAGAGCAGAGGTACGATCATGTTCTGCTGACAGACTTCCATTGTCTGCATCTCCTGTGCGATCACAGGTTTGACAGGTTTGAAACTGTAGTCTATATGTCCGAGTTCCATTGTATCGGCACCGAAAGCACGTTCGTGCATCATAGAACCTATCAACCTGCTGGAAGGGATTCCCACTCCGCTATTTCCCTGGTCACCATCGATCCTGATTGTTCCGATATCATGAGTTACAGGGACTTCCTTCCCAGGCTCCACCCCGACCATCCTGGAAGGCGTCATCATGATCTCTGCAATTCTTTCAAGTTCGTCACCGCTGAGTGCCGGAACATCTGCAAGATCGGCTGCATCCGCACTGCCTTCCTGCAGGTCAGCCATGATCTGCTCCTTGGTAAGAAATACCCGTTTACCGTCTCCCATTCTCAAAGCATATTCTGTTGTCATAAAAATCACCCCGGTTAAAGCAGAAGTTCCTTGGCTTTTGCCACAGCTTCACTGGCATTCTCTGCATAGCAGTCTGCACCGATCTTGTTTGCCCAGGCTTCTGTTGCAGGAGCACCGCCCACCATGACTTTTATATCGTCTCTCATGCCCTGTTCCTTGAGCATCTCAATGACATCCTTCTGGCCCGGCAGTGTGGTTGTCATGAGTGCAGACATGCCGATCATATTTGCACTGGTTTCCTTTGCCTTGTCAATGAAATCCTGGAGAGGAACATCCCTTCCAATATCATGAACCTCAAATCCTGAAGATTGCAGCATTGTGGAAACGATGGACTTACCGATATCATGGACGTCACCTTCGACAGTACCGTTTACGATGATACCCAGCTTCTTACTTGCAGCATCCTTTGGCATGTCTTTTTCCAGTAAAGCCACACCGGCTTCCATTGCACCTGCTGCCATCATCACATGTGGCAGGAATAACTTGCCCCTCTCAAAGAGAACACCCACTTCATTCATTCCGGCTGCAAGACCTTTCTCTATGATCTCAGCAGGAGGAATACCTTCGTCCCTTGCCTTTTCTACGGTTGCTATAACAGCATCCTTTTTGCAGGAAACGATGGCATCAGAGAGTTCTTTAAACATTTCTTCGTTGCTCATTACTAACACCTCGTCACCTTTGTTCTCCGGTAAACAACAGTTAAGACCGGAATACAGTCAGTTACAATAAGCACTGAGAGAAAAGTATATATCATAAACTCAAAGCAATGTGTCTACTGCTCTTGAATTTATTAATGAGACAGAAATGTTTCGAGGTGCTTTTATCATTATAACGGCGTTGTAATGATTAAAAGCAATAAAAACAGGAATCTTTAGGATAACTGAGAATTCTTTATATCAGCTTGGTAATAAACTATATATATGGCTTCAAGAAGACTTTTTCCAAAAAATATAAATACTCCACATTATGGAAATATATATATATGCCGATTAGCAGATTCTTAAGTGAATTGGATACTTAACTTTCAGGAAACAAATTAAGCGATAGTATATTTAAGACCTGCTAATTCAAAACTTAAAGTGACAACTACATGAAATAAAGTCAAAGGAAGGAAATCAAATGTCAATCAAGAAAAGCAACGGAAGCAGCTGGATACTCGAATTTCTGGGATTCTAGGAAATGATAAGGAAAAGGTCTTATCCAAGGAGCTGAAAGCATGGAGAGAAAGCCATTAGACTCATTAATATCCAAAAACGGCCTCTGGGTGTCCAGAAACGGACGTCTGCACGGTATTAAAAGCTGTGAGGCATCCCAGAAGAACCTGCGTATAACAATGGATTGCGGGGAAGTAGTAAAGGTGAGAAATTCCCGATCCAGCAGGGCTGCAAGGTCTCTGAGAAATCGCAAATTCCAGAAACCCTGTAAAAGATGCCGTGTCCCGGAAGAAAAGATAAAAGAATTCTCAAGAAAGATCTCAAAGAACGAGGTCAAAGTATCGGTCAGGACCGTACCTTCTTCTCAATTCAATTCATACGAAAATAAAATACCGGATATGGCGTTGCCATCCGAGAATACGCTACATGAACCGGTAAAACCAGTTCAGGCACCTACACCTGCTGTTTCTGCAAAACAGACCCAAGAACAGACAAAACCTGCTGCTGCCAAAACATTCGTACCGCAGCCAAGGACAAAAAAACCCAAGGTAAACAAAACCGGAAACAGTTCTTTCCAGAAACCTGCCAAGCCTTCAAAGCCGCAATTCACCCAGAGCCAGAAGAACAGAATACTCTCCTTGCTCGGACCCGGGGAGATGATCTCATTCTCAAAGGAGAAGCGCTCCTTTGCCGAGCTTGAATCCGTACTTAGCACCGAAAGAAAGAAAGATATCAGACAGATGTACGAAGACAGCCGTGAGAACCTGCTTGGAAAACTTGAGAGAACGATAACAGAGTTCTTCGTGGACATGGGCTTCCTTGAGGTCAAATCCCCGATACTCATTCCCTTTGAATACATGGAAAGGATGGGAGTCGGAGAGGACAAAAAGCTGTCAGAACAGATATTCAGGGTCGGCGATAACATGTGTTTACGCCCAATGCTTGCACCCGGCCTGTACAACCACCTGCGCAAGTTCGACAACGTATTACCTGACCCCGTGAGAATATTCGAAATTGGACCCTGCTACCGCAAAGAATCAGATGGAAGCAGCCACCTCGAGGAATTCACAATGCTCAACTTCTGCCAGATGGGGTCCAGATGTACGCGAGAGGAACTTGAATTCATTATCGATGAATTCCTGAACTTCCTGGATATAGATTACGAGATCGTGGCTGACAGCTGTATGGTCTACGGCGAGACCATGGATGTAATGCACAAGAATCTGGAACTCTCATCCGCTGTTGTGGGACCTATACCCATGGATATGGACTGGGGTATCGATAAACCCTGGATTGGAGCCGGTTTTGGGCTTGAGAGATTGCTGAAGGTCAAACATGATTTCAAGAACATAAAGCGTGCTGCAAGGTCAGAGTCATACTACAACGGCATCTGTACGACCCTGTGAGGTGGAAAAATGTTAGAGAACATGACACAGGATGAACTGGACAGCCTTGCAGGAAATATCTTAAACGGCTTTCAACTCACGGACGGGCAGCTCAGAGGTCTTCTGAGTATCACCAAAAAGGAAGATCTCGAAAAGCTTTACTACGTTTCAAGGAAGATAAGGGATCACTACTTCGGTAACAGGGTCTTTCTGTACAGCTTCGTCTACTTTTCCACTCACTGCAGGAACAAATGCGCCTTCTGTTACTACCGGGAATCAAATCATATAAACAGATACAGGCTTGATGCCAGTGAAATAAGAGGCATATGCCGGGCGCTCAAAGGAGAAAACATTCACATGGTCGACCTGACCATGGGAGAAGACCCCTATTTCCACAGCAACCCGGAAAGGTTTGTGGATATTGTGAAGATAGTCAAAGAGGAAACAGACCTTCCGATCATGATCTCCCCAGGTGTGATGAGTGATCGGACACTAAGCAGGCTTTATGAAAACGGTGCAGATTTTCTTGCACTCTACCAGGAAACTCATGACAGGCAGCTCTACCGGAAACTGAGGGTCGGACAATCCTTTGATGAAAGGCTGCATGCCAGGGAATTTGCAAGGAGTATCGGATACTGTGTTGAGGATGGAATGCTCACAGGGGTGGAAAACGATATTGACTCCACCATAAAATCACTCAGGGGGATGCAGAAAAGTGAACCCCATATGGTAAGGGTCATGACATTTGTTCCACAGGAAGGGACCCCTCTCGGGAAAAAGGCACCTGAGTCAAGCATGGAAGAGCTCAAGATAATAGCTATACTGAGACTTATCTTCCCTGACAGGCTCATACCGGCATCCCTCGACCTTGAAGGTATCCCGGGGATGGTTCACAGGCTGAACGCTGGAGCAAATGTTGTCACATCCATAATACCTTCTGACTCGACCCTCGAAGGTGTCGTCAACTACGACAGAGGGCTGGAGAGACACCGGGACCCAAAAAGCGTTATCAGAGCACTTGAAGATATGGGCATGAAGCCTGCGGGCCAGGACGATTTTAACAGGATACTGGAAAAAGCAAAAAAAAGGAAAACTGAAACCCTGGCGGTGGCCCTGTGAGAACCATATGCATTATAGGTGGTAAACTGCAGGGGTTCGAGGTCGCATACCTTGCACACAAGGCAGGTATGAAAGTGATACTTGTGGACCGCAGGGAAAAGCCCCTGATACTCAGCGCTGTGGATGATTTCCATTGCTTCGATGTTATCAGGGAACCTGATAGACTGGTAGCGATCTCGGAGAATGTGGACGCGATAATCCCTGTCAACGAGAACATAGAAACCATCGAATTCCTGAAAAAAATAAAAGACAGGTTGGCATGTCCCCTGCTTTTTGACTTTGACGCCTACCATATCAGTATGGACAAGAAACGATCCAAGGACTTTTTTTATTCAATTGACGTACCCACACCTGCTGACAATCCTACATCCCCTCCGTATTTCGTCAAGCCTCCGTGTGAGAGCAGCAGTGTGGGTACTTCTATCATTTACGATGACAGAGAACTTGATGGCCTTGATCCGGGCATGCTTGTGGAAGAATATGTGGAAGGAGACGTGATTTCCCTTGAGGTTGTGGGTGACGGTGAGAATTTCGCTGTTGCAAAGGAAACAAAGGTGCATGTGGATGGTACCTATGACTGCCACAAGGTGACACCCATTGACCATCACCAGGAATTAAGAGACAGTTCTCTCAAGTTAGCCAGAAATCTCAGACTCCGGGGAATCATGGACATAGAAGCAATTGACAGTCCAGGGAATCTGAAAGTCCTGGAGATAGATGCAAGATTTCCCAGCCAGACCCCATCTGTAGTTTACCATTCCTCAGGAATAAATCTTGTTGAGATGCTTATGCAGGCTTTTTCCAGTGGTATTGGTAATACAGATAATTCAAAAATAGTTTCTAACGGTAATTATTGTACTTTCGAGCACCTTGCCCTGAAAGAAGGTGGGCTTGAACCTGTTGGTGAGCACGTGATTTCACAGGGCACGGATTATCATGTATTCCACAGTTCTGAAGGGCTCGACATATTCGAATGTATCGGTGATACGAAAGTATTCACCTTCATGAGCTGGGGTCCGGGAAAGGCAGAAGCAGAGAATAACAGACAGAGAGGATTTGGTATTGTCAGGGAGCACCTGGGAATCAAAAACCTGAATTAAAATCGGGAGGAAGAAAATGGCACTTTTAACACCACAGGATCTTGAGAACCTGTCTGCAAAGCTTGAAGAGAGCGATGAGATCGTCAAGCGAGTTACAGGTCTTAATATTAAGGGAATTTGCGAGGAACTTTACGGAACAAAACTCGGCTCCCCGAAGATAGGGATAATCCCCATCACAGCAGGCGAGGGAATAATCAGCAATTTTACTTCATCACTGCTTTTTATCGTGCAGTATTTCGGCCTTGAGGGTTTTATCACCGAGCATCCGGACATTACAGGTTACTATGAAGCCGTCTCAGAGGGTGCTGACATCATACTCATGGCAGACGACCACATTTTTATTGCACACAACCTTCGCAATGAGAAGATCGTGAGCAACCACGTAGCCACCGGAGTGATATATGCCGATATTGCTTCAAGGTTCAATGAAGCAAACTCAAAAGATATCCTTGTCATCGGTCTTGGAAAGGTGGGTTATGCAGGAGCCTGCCACCTTGTGAACAAGGGTTTCAATGTCTATGCCTGTGACCCTAACAGGGAATTTTTGCATAAGGCTGTGGATGAGCTGGGAATCAAGCCATACTGCAGCGATGACAGGAAGAAATTTTCCATGGTATTTGAAGCCACACCCAATGCAGATACAATATCCGAGGGTATGATCGAGGAAAGATGTCTGGTCTCCACTCCCGGAATACCATGTGGCCTGCCCCCGGAGGTCGGAAGCAGGTATCGTGTTGACCTTGTAATGGAACCCCTGGTGATCGGGGTTGCCTCCATGCTGTATTCTGTTATCTGAGAATTAAGGAGAAAGAAATATGTACGTAATTGCCCTGGACCTTGGAACAAGTGGTTTCAGATCACAACTGATAGACCTTGAAAACCAAGAAACCGTTAAGACGGTTATCACCATGGGACATCCTCTTCCGGGTGGGAATGTCATGGACCATCTGGACTTTGCCATCACCACCGGAGCTGATGTGGCACACAGGCTCATGATCGAGACTGTAAGGGAAATACTGGAGAAATTCGATGTCGAACCGGAAAAGATACAAAGAATCGCGGTCTGTGGAAATCCGATCCAGCTCTCACTTTTCCAGAACCTGGAGATCAGAGACCTTGCGTATGCGGGAAAGAACAAGCAGGCTGCACTGGGAGTTGAGGAGGTTAAGAGGGAGGCAAGGACATTTCCTGCAAACGAGATATTTGAGGGAATCTATGAGATGGACAACTGCGAGATAATCGTACCTCCTGCCATCAAGCACGAAATAGGTGCCGACGCCCTTGCCATGATGCTGGAAACGGATTTCATCCATCAGGAAGAGATCTGCCTTGTGACCGATTATGGGACCAATGCGGAGATGGCCTTGAAGATCGGTGACAGAATCATGACGGCAAGTGCGGCTGCAGGTCCTGCAATCGAAGGTCAGGGAATTGCCTGTGGAATGCTTGCAGGCCCCGGTGCGATCAGCGATGTCAACCCCGAAAATGGATACTGGAGACTTACGGTGCTGGACAGCACCATCAATCCCGCAAAAGGACCCCTTGTAGATCCGGTAAGCGGAGAAACCATTGATAGTGGTGAAGTTACACCAAAGGGGATAACAGGTACCGGAGTGATTTCCACCATAGCGCTGGCAATGAAGACCGGAATGATTGAAAAACTTCCGAAATTGCCAAACGGAAAACTGATCCTTGGAGATGGAATAATCATCACGGAAACGGATGTGGAGGAAGTCGGAAAGGCGATCGGTGCCATCCGGGCCGCACATATGACACTAATGGTGGAAGCCGGCATGAAATTCGAGGACCTGAAATATTCATACATGTCAGGGGCGACCGGCACATATGTGGATGCCGAGAAAGCAAGACATATAGGTTCTGTTCCAGGTTTTTCCCAGGGGATCATCCAGTTCGGCAATACTTCCATAGGACTTGCCAGAAAGCTTGCCATTGACAGCTCCAAACTTCAGGAAGTAAATGCAATTGCAGAGAAGATCACAGCAGACCATCTCATGATGGCGACCAGCGAGACATTCAAGGATATATACGTCTGTGAACTTTCCACATGGCAGCATGGCATGCCCCGGGAAATGTATGATCAGATGCTGGAAATGTACGGAATACCTCCATTCCCGAAGGACCTTGAAGAAGTACATATCGAAAAGAGGGTGAAAAGGGATATCGAAGATGTGGGAACCCTGGGACTTGACATCGTAAAGGATATCGGTATAACCCTGGAAGCACCTGTGGAAAAGTGTGTCCTGTGTCACAAATGTGAAAAAGAATGTCCAGAGGATGCCGTGGTGATAGTTGAAAGGGAAGGGAAAAGATTTGCGGATATCGACAGTCAGCATTGTCTTGGGACAAGCTGCAGGCGCTGTGTGACGATCTGCCCCGAACAGACAATGAACCACACGATCCTGGAGATAAAAGAAAAAAGTCTCTGAAATTTTCAGATAATTTATTCGTCGAATCTGAGAATGCTCGTCCTGTAGGTGGCAAGGTCCACAACCGGAACCTGGCACGGTGTCGGGACGACATTCATTCTTTTCTGGAACTCGGTCTGGTCCTGCCATGTACCGGAGTTTACAAGCAGTACGTTCTTGTACCATTCCACACCCACGGTATGTACGTGACCGCAGTGCAATATGTCGGGAACCTGGCCGAGCACGAAATGATCGTTTTTCTCGGGTGCAATGGAAACGCGGCTTCCGTACATGGGAGACAGGTGCCTGAACTTCATCATCTCCACCATACCCCTGGTGGGTTCGGTATACGAGACACCGGGCACGGCTGCCACAAGATCATCTATTGAACGACCGTGATATATCAGGATCTTCGTTCCATCCAGACTCACCATTGCAGGATTTCCCACAAAGGTCACGTTGGACGGGAAATCGGCCCTGATGCACTCAGGGAGTTTGGGCTGTGGTTCGGCCTGTCTTACTGCGTCGTGATTTCCGGGAGAAATTATCACCCTTATGTGCTTTGGTATCTCATCAAAATATTCGGCGGCCTTTCTGTACTGATCATACACATCCGGGATGTTGAGCTCATGTTCCTGTCCGGGATAGATTCCCACCCCGTCCACAAGATCACCTGCAACCACAAGGTAGCGCACTTCCTTTGAGATAGCTGCAAGAGCTTCGTTATCGGTATCACCTCTCAGAAAATCAACGAAGCGCTCCCATGGCTCTTCCATAAAAGTGGTGCTGCCCACGTGTACATCTGATGTCAATACCGCCTTACCGAAGCTGCCACCCTTTTTTGCCATGGTGTTGGGAAGATCCGGGATGATGATCTTCTGAGCTATCATGAGCTTTCCGTCATTTGTGAGCGCACCGGAAAAACCCACAACCTCATCCAGTACAAGATGTGTGGCCTGCTCATAGAGTTCCTTGTCCGCCATGCGCACTAGCACCGAAAAGGAACCCGTAGGATCTTCGACTTCCAAGATCTTATGGCCGTTACTGGTACTCTTGATATCGGATATCATACCGATTATCGATACGTCACCAAAATCCTTCCCCCCACGCAGGCCAGGAGAGCGATTCTTGTTCAGACTCTCAATGGGTCTTGCATTGACCCTGGAGCGTATGATTTCACTGAGCCTGCTGTAGCGGTTCCTGAAGAACTGCACAAATTCCATGTATTCTCCCACACAGGTGGAATTATCGGAGATATCCGAAATAATAGATACCGGATTATCGGACAGTAAGAAATCAGGCGATCCGCTACTGGTGATTACTGAAGCCAGCGGCTGCTCTGTCTGGATCCTGAGTGTGTCGGCAGAATTTTCAACAAAAGTGGTGACAGGACCGTCGGTTGACTCATTAGCAGGATCAGCAGCAGCAGAATCTATGTCGATATGCTCCACACCAATCACCAGCACGGAAGTATCGATATTTCCAAGAACCTGCTGTATCAGCCTCTCGGGTGAGCAGTGGGAGCATATGAGTTCCACTGCCTCAGGGCTGATCTGGTAACCTTCTTCGATAAAAACCGTCAGGACATCAACTTCATTCATGATTGACCGGGTGTTTTTTTAAAGTAAGAATGTCAACGTATAAAATTGCAATTATTGATCCATACGTTAAGATTTTATTGGCTGCAAGTATATTCATAATCCTGAAATATTCTTTTATATTCTAAACCTCAGGCAGGAATAAAATGACCTTAAAGGATAAGTATAAGGCCTTCAAAGAAAGTGATAACTTTTACGTATCACTTGCCCGTGATATTCTATCGGTATTCTTAGCCGTTTTGATATTTGCCTCTTTTTCACAGATAGTATTTGGAATGTGGACTCCCATGGTCGCCGTGGAATCCGGCAGCATGGAACCGCATATGAACGTTGGTGACATTATATTCATCAAAGACATCGACCGAACGCAAATCGTAACCTATGCCCAGGGAACAGATGATTATACCTCATTTGACAGCTACGGAGATGTGATACTGTACAAACCCTACGGACAGGAAGGGGTAACACCCATCATCCACAGAGCCATGTACTTTGTTGAAGAGGGAGAGCCCATGTGGGAGGGAGGTCCGGAAGCACCTCATTCCGGTTATATCACAAAGGGTGATAACGAGGTTACAAACAGATATTATGACCAGCAGGGTCAGGTAAGTTACCTCATGCCCGTGAAAGAGGAATGGGTGATCGGTGTCGCACAGTTTAAGATTCCCTATCTGGGATATCTGAGACTCATGCTCCCAAGCTTCTGATCACAGATGCAACTGCGTCGTCATTACGGGTTTGAAACCATCCAGTGGTTTTAACCTGTAATCCTCGAACAACACTTTTTTTGTACTTGTGATGGGTACGCTCAACACGATTTCCTTTGTCCTGCCGTACCTGCCTTTACTTACTACGACCGCATTGACGATTCCCAGCATGTCAAGCTCGGACATAAGATCGGTCACCCTGCGCTGGGTCAGGATATCCATATCAACATGAATGCAGAGCTGGCGGTAGACATTGTAGACCTCGCCTGTTGTCACATTCCTGTAGCCGTTGTTCCTCAGGAGCATGACACTGTAGAGGGCAAGTTTGGACTGAGTGGGAAGAGTGCGCACAACTTCCACCACGCGGTCGATCTCGATCTTTTCCTGAGCATTCCTGACATGTTGCTCTTCGACCTGTGATTTGTTCTCACGTTCGGCAATCTCACCTGCAACTCTGAGAAGATCCAGTGCGCGTCTTGCATCACCATGTTCCTGAGCGGCAAACGCAGCACATAAGGGAATTACCATTTCATCAAGCGCATCCGGCTTGTATGCGATCTCAGCCCTTTCATGGAGGATATCACTGATCTGGTCCGCATCGTAGGGAGGGAAGATTATCTCTTCCTCTCCAAGGGAACTCTTGACCCTTGGATCAAGGAATTCAGTGAACTTCAGGTCGTTGGAAACACCTATCATGCTTACCTTCGCCTTTTTAAGATCAGTATTTATTCGAGAAAGATTATAAAGAACATCATCGCCTTTTTTGATCAGCTTATCAATTTCATCAAGAATAATAATAATGACCTGTTTTTCAGAATCGATTGCTTCCTTGAATTTCGCAAAGACCTGATCCGTGGGCCATCCTGTCATCGGGACATCCTCACCGAACTGCCTTGAAAGGTTGGCAAGCAAACGGTACTGAGTATCTATGACCTCACAGTTGAGATACACAACCTTACAGGACGTACCAAGGGATTCACCTTTTCTTTCCAGCTCAATACCCACATGACGGGTAACAGCTGTTTTTCCGGTACCGGTTTTTCCGTAAATGAGGATATTTGAGGGGGTATCTCCTCGTAAAGCGGAAACCAGGATGGAAGCCAGACTGTTGATCTGATCATCCCTGTGAACCAAAGAATCAGGAGTATAAGAGTGTCTTAAGACCTCCTTGTTCTTGAAAATTGGTTCGCTCTCCAATAACTCCTGAAACAAACCATCCAACGATTTATTTTGCATTTTTGTCACCCTGTCCATTCAGTAGCACAAGTTAAACATTATTCTGAGGGGATTAGAAGCGTAAAGATAATAGAGCGTTTTTCATCTATCTCTCCGTTCCAAAGGATACATAGGAAGAGTAGCTTATTAATGCTTATGGTGAAGACCCCCCTGTTTCAAATGCAACTAAAGATTTTTTTAAACTTGAAAGATAAAAACCGACAAAAGAGAGCTTTTTTAAGAAGAGTTTGTTTATTCTGAACAGGATGGTTATAAGCTTCAGAGCTTCCTATGGAACTTAACCCCTTTGTTTCAACTGGAAAGTTTATAAATCACAGTGACCCTATGATTTCAACTGGAATGCACAAAAAAAAGATGAAAACATCTTTTTTAAAAATTTCAAAAAAAACCTGGTAGTGTAAGTATAGATATTATGATATATAAAGATTACTTTTCATAAAACATACTGAACAAAAAGATAGGCTTCCAGTAGAAACAATGGGGTAGCTCTCTAGCCAACAAATCTTTCCGGAGTTATCCAAAGAAAAAAAACAGAATTCCAGAAATTCGTAACAATCAAAATTCCGTCGATATATCAAATCCTGAAAATTTTTCTCAGCTAGCTTCATCTGTTGTGATCTATTTTGCAAGCTATTAAACTAAAATCCGGAAAAAATGATTAGTAATAACTAAAATCAACAAAATCAGTATGCTTTAATCAGCAAAATAATCAATCTTCAAATTAACAGAACCAGGCAAATCTTCAAACACAATAGTTTTAAACATCCGGTAGTATTCATGTGTGTAAATGAAGCAAACCGGAGTTAGCGAGGAAGAGATCTTCTCTCTTCTCAATGATGCGAAAAAAAAGGACTTCAGCTATCAGCGAGTTCTCAGTTCAATGTGTACCTATCCCCATGAGGTTGCAGTCAGGGCACATATGCAGTTCATTGAGTCTAACATGGGTGATTTTGGTCTTTTCAGGGGTACCCATGATCTGGAAAAGCAAATAATCCTGATGCTGGGTGATATATATCACTGTGGTTCTGTTGAAGGCTATCTTACAACCGGTGGAACGGAGTCCAATATTCAGGCAGTTCGTGCAATGCGCAATTTCTCGAGAGATCGAGGAAACTATGACAGTTCCGAGGTAAGACCGAATATAGTGGTTCCCGCATCTGCTCATTTTTCTTTTGACAAGATCGCCGATATCCTTGATATGGAGGTAAGAAAGGCTGATCTTGACCATGAGATGAAAGTCTGTGTGGATTCAATGAAGTCTCTTATAGATGAGAATACCGTCGGGCTGGTTGCTATTGCAGGTTCCACGGAATTCGGACAGGTTGATCCGATAGAAGAGATATCGGAAATTGCAATGTCTCATTCTCTTCCGCTGCACATAGATGCGGCGTTTGGTGGTTTTGTACTGCCGTTTATTTCCGGGGATCACAAATTCGATTTTTCCCTTCCGGGGGTAACTTCCATGGCAGTTGATCCTCACAAGATGGGTCTTAGTACCATTCCTTCAGGTGTGCTGCTTTTCAGGGATTTCGAGTACATCAATCATCTGAGAGTACATGCTCCCTATCTTACAGTGGATACCCAATACACACTCACAGGGACCAGAAGTGGTGCAGCGGTTGCAGCGACCTATGCTGTGATGAAGTTCCTGGGGGTAGAAGGATACTCAAAGGTGGTTGAAAGATGCATGGACCTTACCAGTCATCTGGTAGAAAGGGTAAAGGGACTTGCTATCCGGCCTGTTATCGATCCTGTAATGAACGTTGTGGCACTGGAAGTGCCGCATCCTACGACTCTGAGGACAAAACTTTCCAGCGAATATGACTGGCATGTTTCCATCACCCAGGATCCAAAGGCATTAAGGCTTGTGATCATGCCTCATCTTGATATCGGAACCATTGATATGTTCATTGATGATCTTGAAAAAGCACTTCAGTCCTGAGGAATCTGGGAAATATAAAAGAGAATAGTCAAGTAAGCAATAGTTGAGGGGATGAGGCTGATGACACCATGCCCTGAAACTTGTAGGACGTGTGTTCATCAGGCCCGTGCTTGAGTGGAAATCTGTATGTATAATATATACTTATGATCCAAGCAGGGTGAAAGTAATCAGCTTGAGTAATTTTTAGAGATAAGTATAAAGTCAGATTCCAGATCAAAAAGTTCTGTCTGAGTTTTTTCCAATCCCCGGATAAAATTAAATACGAAGCTCATCTAACAACAAAGCATGAATTCATCACTTAAGATCGGGAGTATAATGGGGATACCTGTAAAACTCCACATAACGTTTTTACTTATCCTTCCTGTCTTTGCTCTGGTCTTTTCGATCAACGAGTATCCGCTTGGTTTTGCGGGCACGACTCCGGTCATCCTTAACTATGCACTATCTCTTCTGACAACGATTCTCCTTTTTGCCTGCATACTCTTGCATGAGCTCGGGCATTCTTATATTGCAAAGAGTTATGGTGTTGAGATCAAGGATATTACATTGCTTTTGTTTGGTGGCGTATCTTCCATGGAGGAAATTCCCAGGGAACCTTCTCAGGAACTGAGGATGGCCTTTGCAGGTCCGCTGGTAAGTTTTATCATCGGTTTTATTCTCCTGGGTGCAAACTATATTTTAGCTTCCATCGCTTCGGGTTACGGTGGGACTTCAATCTGGCTGATGTTCTACATCCTGGGTTCTATTAATATAGTGCTGGGACTCTTCAACCTGCTACCTGCGTTTCCAATGGACGGCGGAAGGCTGCTCAGGGCATGGTATGCCAAGAGGATGAGCTACGTCAAGGCCACACATTATGCAGCAGGCTTTGGGAAGATGTTTGCTTTTCTCATGGGGCTTCTGGGTCTGTTCTTCAACCCCTGGCTTATATTGATAGCATTTTTTGTATATATTGGCGCATCCGAGGAGGACAAATCAACCACTATTTCCGTGCTCCTGGAAAAATACAATGTCAGTGATATCATGTCAGAAGACGTGCGGACAGTATCTCCTGATATTACTGTGGAAGAACTCTCAAAATTTATGTTTGAGAACAAACATCTCGGATATCCTGTCATGCAGGGTAACTCTTTAAAAGGGATTGTGACATTTACAGATATACGTAACATCATTCCGACCGACCGTTTTGCAACCCTTGTTTCGGATGTAATGACAAGGGATATAATCTCGGTGAGTCCGGAAGATACGGCATCAGAGGCGTTTAAGGTGATGACACTAAATAATGTCGGGCGTCTGCTGGTTGTTAGCGATGGAGAGCTGGTCGGGATACTCTCAAGATCGGATCTCATGCGTACAATGACGTTACTGAACGAGTAAGTTCAAAATATTTTAAGAGGATAAGAATTGAAAAAATCCAGTAATTTTGATGATTCGCAGGGCACATTCAGTGAATACGAGCTGAATGATTCGGGAGACCTTCACCCTGCGGAGAATGTCGCTTCCATGTCGTCGACGAATGAACAGACAGAAGTTGACATTGTAAAGGATATTATCTCATCTACAACAGGTCAGGAAACCGAAGACCGGGAAAACATACCTTCCCAGATAATTATAGTGGGAACTGCTCACGTTTCTGAGAAAAGTGTCAGGGAAGTTATCAGTACAATAGAGCGGGAAAAACCTGATATCGTAGCCGTGGAACTGTGCAAGGCAAGATACGATTCGCTAAAGGGTAATGTCGAGAATACGGACATTCCTGTGAAAGACCTGCTCAGGGAAGGCAAGGTGTATTTCTACATAGTACACATGCTGCTTGCCCATGTACAGAAGAAATTCGCCGACGAGATGGGTATCCAGCCGGGTGCCGAAATGATCAGTGCCATGGATGCGGCTGAGGAGAACGGAGCCAGGATTCTTCTTATAGACAGGAATGTGCAGGTAACACTGCAGCGTTTCTGGAGCAAGATGGGCTTTGTTGAAAAGCTGAAGATGCTTGGCGGCCTGATTGCTGCAGTGCTTGGTATCGGCGGTACCAAGGATATCGATATGGATACCATAACAAATCAGGACATCGTTTCCATGCTTGTAGAGGAGTTCAGGGAGACTTCTCCAAACGCAGTCAAGGTCCTGATAGATGAGAGGGATGCCTATATGGCAAGAAACCTCCTCAGAGCCGCATCAGGAGGCGGGAAAAAAATCGTCGCCGTTGTGGGTGCAGGACACAGGGCAGGTATCCAGAGATATATTGAGAACCCCGATACCCTTCCAAAGATTGAATATGCCACCGAAGCTCCTAAAAAGCGTTTCAGCATAATGAAAGTCTTTGGATTTGTGATCGTGGGAATTGCTCTTGCGACCTTTGCACTGCTGATCCTGTCAGGCGTTCCCCTTGAGACCATGCTGCTGGCTTTTGCCTGGTGGTTTGTGATCAACGGGGTACTCAGTGCCGCGGGAGCCATTCTTGCAAGGGGTCATCCATATTCGGTACTTACCGCATTTTCAGTTGCATGGCTTACATCCCTGAATCCTATGATGGCTGCAGGCTGGTTTGCAGGTCTTACCGAGGCAAAATACCGCAACCCCACAACAGATGACTTCAAGGGAATGGTTGACATCGAGTCCACAGAGGATATGATGAAGAACAACCTCTTCAGGGTCATAATGGTGGCTGCTCTTGCAAACCTTGGAAGTATGATCGGAACATTCCTGGGAGTCTATGTTATGCTGGAAGTTACCGGCATCAATCCGCAGGAGATAATCCAGAGCGGTATAAATGCTGGACTTACGGCTCTCGGTATGGGGTAATAAGTTAATTTACCCTTGCACTTCTTTTTATCCCTCTGATAAGTTTTATTATCGATCTTTATTTCGATGGAATAACAAGTACGGGTTTTTTAGAATGCCTGACTACATTCTCCGCAACACTTCCCAGCAGTATATGGTCCAGCCCAGTCTTTCCCAGCGTTCCCATCATTATCAGGTCCACATCATTATCTGAGGCGAACTCCACGATCCCGTCCGTGGGGTTTCTGTCTTCGATGATAACAGATCCTACGTTCACTCCTTCTTTTCTGCCCAGATCGACCACATACTCTGTTGCTTTTTCCCCTTCTTCCTTCAGGTGCTCATGCAGTCCCTTGGCCCACATCTCACCACGCATAGCAAGAGAGATTCCGGAGGGCGGGATGACATACAGAGCAATGACCGTGGCATTGTTTTCCTTTGCAAGCCCGATGGTCCACTCAACTGCGTTCATTACATTTTCAGAACCGTCTGTAGCTAACAGTATATTCTTTATTTCAACACTCATTTTTATACCCCCAATAAAAAATCGGAACAGGGAAATATACTCTTTTCGCCCGGTTTTGTCTTTGCAACTCAAAAAGGTCTGTTTTTTATCATGGATACTTAGACAAGGGCTTTATGGAATCTGCCTTTTCGTTCATCCTGTAACGAAATTCGTATTGTTAAAAGTCTCAACCCACTTCCCTATAACTTCTCCTGATGCATTTAGAAATCCTCACTTTTCTTTTATCAATGGAATATCAGGTAGATTATCGTAAACATCAGCGTAGTCTTTGTACTTTCTCAGAGTTTCAACAACAGACGGAAGCGGGTCTGCCCATATTTCAGACAGGTCAGCTTCTCCTTCAATTGTGGTATCATATGCCAACTGCTCATGTGGTGGGTTGAACTGAGCATTTACTCCTTCCTTATTTCCTCTTGCATCCATCCGGTACCATCCGATATCATCCAGATAAACTGCATTCAGGGCATGCAAACAAAATGGTGCTCCCTTATCATCCCTGCTCAGGCGCTGGTAGCAGATACCTGCCGGAATTGAGTTCGCCCTGAGAAGTGCTGCCAGAAGATGGCTTTTGGCATAGCAATAGCCCGTACCATGTTCCAGGACCTCGGATGCTTTCAGGGTGACAGGGTTCATGCGGTAATCATGACTGTGTTTGATCTCATCCCTGACAAACTCGAAGCAGAGTCTTGCTATCTTTATTGGGTCCTCTGTTTCCACTGCAAGTTCCTTTGCTTTTTTCATGACTTCTGGGTGGTCAAAATCGATAATGGATGTTGGTTTCAGATAATCCTGCACTGCTGTCATAGGTCTCAATTACTACAATTATTTCTAATATTGCTGTTATTCCAGAAAAATTACACGTATAGATGAAAATATAAAAAATATTTAGTTGGACATTATGGCCAAAAAGAATATATCTCTTTGGAAAATTTTCTGAGCAATAAATATAAAAAATATGGCAGGACACAAACGGGGTCTACTACTAAGTTCTGTATTTACTGGTGCATCGGGTATGATTTTTTGGTAGTACAATGGACAATATTCTAAGATTATGAAAACGGGTTCAATCATTAAAAAAGGAATTATCCTGTTAGCTATTTTAGTAACTATACTATCAGTTTGCACTTTGAATGGAAATGATCTCATTAATAGGGACCCATTTTTCCTTCTGTTGCATCCATTAGAAATATTTCATCCTGATGATAATGGCGGTTACATTGTAACCCCCGCAATCGGACCAATTGGTGAAGGTGAGATAGTTGACAATAGCGGTCCCGATAAAACTATCACTTTCTGGGAACTGCCTTTGTGGATACAACTATCCGTTATAAGCGGAGCTGCGTTCTCTACGTTTACATTACTGAAATGCTTCCCGATCCTCCTTGGGAAAATACTATCCGGGGATATTAATCCAAAACTGCAGGAAATTGTTTCTTACATAACTGAGAATCCTGGCTGTCTGGAATCCGAGATATCCAGAGATCTGGATATAAAGCGAGGTACTCTTAGGTACTATATCTCAAGGCTGGCCTCTGATAATCGTATACAGACTATTAAAAAAGGTAAGATAAAAGGTATATTCCATATCACTTGTTCAAAAACTGATGACCAAAAGCTACTTCATCTTCATAGGAAGAACAAAAACCGTAAACAAATAATTCAGATTATCACTGAAAGGCCGGGTATCACCGGACAGGAGTTGTCCTCACATCTCAACATCGACAAAAGTACAGTACACTGGCACATAACAGAACTCAAAAAGGATGATCTTATCTGCACTGAAAAAGATGGCAGGTCCAGAAGGTATTATTCTCAGCTCAAATGATACATACTTGTATTATTTGACTCTGCATCTTCTAGCGATTGATTACTAGGTGCATATCCCAAATCTTCAAGATACTTCCTTTTCAATTCCTCAGGATAATTTTCAGGTAAATGCTCCAAATCTTCAATGGATTCAATCTTAACTGGATCAATCTTCATATCCTCTTCGATAAGTTCTCGCACGGATTCGTTTGTCTTAGCCAGTTCACGGAGTTCATCTGTCGAAAGGCGACTCAATTCATCTCCTAATTCATCTCCCGTTTCAAACCAGGGAGTTGATGGCATTTCTTCATCTTCCTCCTTGACATCTTCCATTGTTACAGCTATCATAAGGAAAAACACTGCCATGATCAACAGACTCAATGCTATTCTTCTTGTGTTCATGTTTCTTTACTCCGTTTCTTCTGAGTAATCTGTTCAGCTGTGAAACCTTCATCAACGCAGCCTTACATGGGCAGGTTCAGACCTATTAAGAACAATATCAATAATGATCTCTTTACTATATATATCAC
>Ga0163219_100029_pt1 | contig 35702 bp, 30 predicted proteins | sample MSEWel2016_04_06_FD_113150 | JGI IMG/M metagenome (GOLD analysis project Ga0163219, IMG submission 113150) | Subsurface microbial communities from deep shales in West Virginia, USA - MSEEL Well Study Marcellus 3H_2016_04_06 ...
ATAATGTGTTTGGCAACAAAGATGCTTTTTAGACCGGGCTCTTAGAATAATCAAATTTTTAACAAATTAATTAAAGGAGTTTGACATGAATATCAAAAATTATTTAAAAGGTTTCGACATTAAATTATTTGTCGTCAGTTTGCTAATGATAACAATTGCTACTGCTGACGGATACGGAAGAAACCAGGGAAAAAAGAACGAACAAAATATCGTTCGTAAGGAGATTGATTATAAGGCAGGAAACACAACATTAAAAGGGTATCTTTTTTACAATAAGAATAATACGAAGAAAAGCCCCGGAATCATTGTTGTGCACGAATGGTGGGGCAATAATGCTTACAGCCAAAAGCGCGCCAGAATGTTGGCAGAATTAGGTTACACAGCATTTGCTGCCGACATGTACGGCAATGGCCTTATCGTTGATAATCCGGAAGAGGCACAAAAAAATGCAGGTGTTATTTATTCTGACTTGGGTTTATTGAAAGAAAGAATGACAGCCGCTTACGATGTTTTAGTAAACAGCGGTTTTGCAGATCCGGAACGTATTGCAGCAATAGGTTATTGCTTCGGTGGTACGGTGGTCTTAAACGCTGCCAGTTTAGGTGTCCCGCTCGATGCAGTGGTAAGCTTTCACGGTGGGCTGGAAGGTTTTAAAGCGAACCCGGCAATTAAAAACACGCATGTTCTCGTCTGCAACGGAGCAGCAGATAAATTTGTATCCCAGGAAGATAAAGACAATTTTAAAAATCAAATGAAGGCTGTCGGCGCTGAATATGAATTTAAAGAGTATGAAGGAGCCTTGCATGCTTTCACAAATCCCGAATCGACTGAAGCAGGCCAGAAATTTAACATGCCCATTGCTTATAATGCAGCAGCAGATTCAGCCTCGTGGAATGATATGAAGGAATTTTTCTCAAAGTATTTTCCGGTTAATTGAATAAACGTCGGGCCAAAACACTTAGCACAACTTGTTTCCCAATTGGCACGGGAATGTTCATAAGAAGTAACAAAACCTATTGGCAATTAAGCTGATAGGTTTTGTTATTTAGTCTTTGCAAGAAAACACCAACTACTGCCCCGAAGAAAAATCGGGGCAGACTGTTGTTCTCGTTTTTGAATCAGTTATCCCGAAGTGACTTTTGTAAGGTTTTTATCCTAAAAATCAACAAAAAGCACAATCGGGACTCCTTAGATTCAAAAACTTCGAAAGCCCCCGAAAAAAATCGGGGCAGGCTTTGTATTTGGCACTTTCTTATCAAAGACTTTAAATTCATTAGTTTTCTTGCTGACACTATTTACAATTCATTAAAAAAACGACCATCTCTTCCCAAGTTCATTGATGAGTATGGTATAAAAAGGTATATTTTTGCCAAAATCATGGCTTTGAAAATTTTTGTACCGGAGTTAACCTATTGTTAATGAGGATTCAAAAATTTTCATTAACGAAGAGTTTGGCAATAAAGATGCTTTTTAGACTGGGCTCATTGATGACTCACAGAAAAACGGAGTTACCGTGGTTTTTCACGGTAACAAACAAACAAAAGGTTTTCGGAATAAGTTACGAACTTGACGGAAGCTCATTCAAAGGAAGCAATATAGTCAGGGGCTACACGTGGTTAAAAATTCAAAAAACAAATTAACGATTAGCATGAAAGAGAACTTAACCCTCTCCGCCCAACGGGCAGTAGAGGAAAGAAAGAAAATATTAGAGCAGCAAATCAATCGACTTCAGGGAACGAATATCTCAGGAATACAAAAATTGAAGGATCGGATTACACCAATAGCAAATTCACTGAGGGAACTTTTGCTTAAGACCAGGGAGGTGAGGAGTGTGAATTCTTGTTTCTCATGTATTGCAAGCAAAATTATTGAGAAAACAGAAAAGAAGTGCAAAGGGGAGCAATGAAAGAAACCCTTAATCCGCCGGCCCTCAGTTTTGAAAAAACGTCTTCCATGGTTTGGAGAACACTTAGAGATATGAATCAAATAGTGTCCTAAACATATTCCAAAAGAAAATTTCTGATGATTACCGAAATTAAAAATTAACCCCCGTTTGTCAACTGTTCCACGTACCGGAGGGCACTGACTCGATCCTCAAAAATATTTTTTTCTCCGATTTTCTGATGGAGTTTTAATTTTCGAAGTCGTTTTTCAATAAAATGCTCCCCGGGAACCAGATAAACGCTTTTCCCATATTCAAGTGCTTCATCCACCATATTCTCAAGAGCCAGCAAAACGGTGGTATCCAGATGCGTTACATCCTTAAGGTCAAGAATCAAATGCTGACAGGGAGCAATGTTTTTGCGTTCGCGATGTATGGCTCTGGCCACCCCAAAGATCATCGGGCCACTCAGATAAAACAGATAAACCTGCTCTCTTATTTTATCGAATATTTCCTTTTCTGTACCGTTCAAAGGAGCTGTATCCACACTATCAGAGACCATCCGCAGATTAAAGCTTTGCAGATGGCTGAGTTTTTCGATAGTCAACATATTGGCCACAAAAATTCCGAGACCGACAGCAATCACAAGGTCAACAAAAATAGTAACCAACAGAACTCCATACATAATAAACAAGGCGCCCTGACTGATTCTGTGTGCCCGCTTGATAAATGACCAGTCCAGAATATCGATACCAACCTTAAAAGCAATGGCAGCCAAAAGTGCCAGCGGAATAAACTGAATCAGCGGTGCCGCCCCGAAAATCAGGACGAGTAAAAAAGCCGCCCTGAGAATGCCTGACCAACGACTTCGGGCACCGGTACGAATATTAACCACCGTTCCCATAGTAGCTCCGGCTCCCGGCAATGTTCCCAGAAGTCCTGCGGTCAGATTGGCCATCCCCTGCCCCATCAGTTCACGGTTGCTGTTATGCTCCTCTCGGGTCAGTGAGTCGGCAATCAGGGCGGTGAGAATGGTATCGATGCTCCCCAGAAGGGCCAGCAAAAAAGCATCCAGGAAAACAGAGCTCCAGTTATGATCGAAGGGCATCACCGGTAAATTAAAATTGGGCCAACCCAAATCAATGGCTCCAATAAGTCGTATGTTGCCACTCCCCGGCAAAAGGTAAACCAAAAGACTGAAGAAGATAAGCACCGCCAACTGTGACGGAAACCGCCTCTGCCAGGATTTTGGATAAAAAATCAGCACCAGAAGAGCGCCTATACCAATGAACAATTCAAAATAATTGACGTAACTCAGAAGTTCAGGCAGTTTTTTGGCCAGCCCTACAATGCCGCCTTGTACCGCATCGTGCCCCAGAAATGCAGGCAACTGCATAACAATCAGAATTAGGGCAATGCCCGACATAAAGCCACTTATGACCGAGTAAGGCATCAGACGGAAATAACGACCCAATTTAAAATACCCCAGCAAAATTTGGAAAACCCCGGCAAAAAAAACGATGGTGAAAGAATAAGTCACCCCGGGATGCAAGCCATATTCGGCAATATTGGAAGCAAAAACGGCTGTCATAAAAACCGTCATGGGACCGGTAGGTTCCGAAATAAGTGTTTTACTTCCTCCCCAAAGAGTGGCAACAAGCCCAATGATTACCGCGCCGTAAAGTCCGGCTTCAGGGCCGGCCCCGGAAGCCACCCCAAATGTCAGCGCAATGGGAATACTGACGATGGCTGCCACCAGTCCTCCGTAAACATCACCTCTTTTTAATCTTCCAAAATAATCAGACATGCAAAAGATTGTTTTAAAATCAAAATGCAGAAAGGGTTAAAAAGCTTCTTATTGATAACCAAAATTAATTAAGATTGTTCTACCGTTCTGTCGCCGCCCTGCGGCAAAGCATTGCACCTTTTTAATAAATCATGATTACCGGTCTCCGGTTAAAAGATTTTGATCTTTTTGGAACCGTATCAACCTTCAAGTCACATTCTTTGTTATTTTTGTGGCCACACAATTGTTTTAACCATCAAACACCTAAAAGCCCTGTGAGCAACGAAAAACAACAATTACTGGATCGCAGATATCTTGACATGGCCCGCATCTGGGCACAAAACAGCTACTGCAAACGCCGCCAGGTGGGGGCTTTACTGGTTCGTGATAAAATGATCATCAGCGACGGGTACAATGGCACCCCATCGGGATTTGAAAACATCTGCGAAGATGAAGACAACAAGACCAAACCTTACGTGTTGCACGCCGAAGCAAACGCCATCACAAAAGTAGCCCGCTCGGGAAACAGCAGCGATGGAGCTACCCTCTATGTGACCTCCTCCCCGTGCCTCGAATGTTCCAAGCTGATAATTCAGGCAGGAATAAACCGGGTAGTCTTTTCCGAAAATTACAGGGTAGAAGATGGCGTAAACCTTTTAAAAAGAGCCAACATTGAAGTGGTGCAACTGGAATACCGAAAACCTGAGGAATTGCCATAGATACCAATTAAATTTTGCTTTAGCAGACTGTTTTTCAGCACTACAACTATGTGAGAAATAAAAGGTTAAGAAAAACACAGTCCGTTTGCTGCAAGAATTTGATTTAACATAAAGAGTCCCATCTCAAACCTATGCCAAAAGATAAAAGTTAAAACTATTTCAAAATAAAGGAACAATTTTTGCTGCATTACCCGGAATTATTGTCATCAGGCATTTTCTTGCCCAATCAAAGAACCGTCATCACATGAACGAACAAAACAGAAACACCGCGCGTCAAATATATTTACCACTAATATTGGCAGCAATACTGATTGCCGGTATGTTTATCGGCCGCATCACCAGCCCCTCCGGCAATGGTTCCTCGGGACAGCGATTAATGCTGGCGCCGGAATCGGGGAAATTGCAAACCATCATCAACCTCATCGACGAGCAATATGTGGACAGCATTGATGCTACCAATCTGGTGGAAAAAATCATTCCCAAGGTACTGGAAAATCTGGATCCCCATAGTGTCTATATCCCCCCCGAAGACCTGAAAGCTGCCAATCAGGAACTGGAAGGTAATTTTGGCGGCATCGGGGTTGAATTCAGTATGCCCGACGATACCGTTATGGTGGTCAGCGTAGTATCCGGAGGCCCTTCCGAAAAGGTGGGCATTCTTCCCGGCGACCGGATTATTACCGTCAATGATTCGGTGATTGCAGGGGTGAATTTTCAGACCAACGATGTGGTGGGGATGCTCAGAGGAGATATCGGCACCAAAGTAAATGTGGGTATTCAGCGACGCAACCGTAAAGACCTCATCGATTTTGAAATTACCCGTGGAAACATTCCCATGTACAGTGTGGATGTATCCTATATGGTTACCGACTCCATCGGATATGTTAAAATCAACCGTTTTGCCCGAAACACTTACCAGGAGTTACTCTCTGCCCTGGCAAAACTTAAAGCACACAATTGCAGCAATATCATTGTGGACTTAAGAGGAAACTCGGGCGGCTACCTGGATATTGCCATCAGTATGGTAAATGAATTTCTGAAAAAGGGCGATATGATTGTTTATACCGAAGGAGTAAACAGTCCCCGTCAAGACGTTTATGCCAACGGTTCCGGGTCGTGCAAGAACATCGACGTAACTGTGCTTATTGATGAATTCAGCGCCTCCGCAAGTGAAATTTTTGCAGGTGCCATGCAGGACAATGACCGGGGATTGGTAGTTGGACGCCGCTCCTTTGGTAAAGGCCTGGTTCAGCAGCAATTTTCGTTGCCGGCAGGCGGGGCTTTGCGACTAACTGTAGCCAGATATTACACCCCCAGTGGACGGTCTATCCAAAAACCGTACGGCAATGGAGTGGAAGATTACTACCACGATATCATTAACCGTTTTGAACATGGCGAATTCTTTGAAAAAGACAGCATTTCCGTTAACGACTCCCTAAAATATAAAACCACAGGAGGCCGTACAGTATATGGCGGTGGCGGAATCATGCCCGATGTTTTTGTGCCACGCGACACAACTTACCATACCGACTACTACTACCGTCTGCGCGAAACCGGTACCATCTATCAGTTTGCTTTAGAGTATGCCGACAAAAACCGCAAGGAACTATCAGCTTTTGAAAACGCTAAAACACTTAAGCTACACCTGGATCAGCAACCCATCAGACAATTACTGATTGACTTTGCAAAAACAAAAGAGGTGAAGTATAACAATCGTGATTTTCAAATATCAAAAGACCTGATTGATTTGGAGACTAAAGCATATATTGCACGAAACATACTGGATAACGAAGGTTTCTATCCCATTATCAGCAAACAGGATGAGGTATTGCAAAAAGCCATTGAACTGATTAAAAACAACGAACTAAAAACTGTTCTCTATTCAACAGAAGATGACAACACTGTAAGTGAGCAGCGCGAAACTGTGATGTCGGAATAAAAACAAAGATTATTATGGGTACACTGGTAAGAATCATACTGATTTTCATAATCATTTATTATGCGTTCAGACTGATTGGTCGCTATTTATTCCCTTACCTGTTAAAGAACCAGGTCGAGAAAATGCAAAAAAAACAGAAACAGACTCAGCAGGATTTTGTGAACAAACAAAGATCGGAAGAAGGAAAAGTTACCATCAATCACAAAACCGGCGAAAAGGGCAAAAATAAAGACAACCCCCCGGATGGTGAATATGTAGATTATGAAGAGATAAAATAAAAAAAGCGCCGGATCCGGCGCTTTTTTTATTTATTCGATTACTGTCACCCAGCCATGAGAATCAGGTTCATCACCATATTGGATGGCTCTCAGTTTATGGTAAAGTTTTGTGGATATTGGTCCGGGCTCTCCGTCTTTGGAAAAGCGATAGGATTTGTTGTTGTCTATGTCATCGATACGTCCCACCGGACTGATTACTGCGGCAGTACCGCACTGGCCAACTTCATCAAAAGTACCAACCTCATCAAACGGAACAGGTCGGCGTTCAGTTTTGAGCCCCATATCCTGAGCCAACTGTATCAGGCTCATATTGGTAATAGAGGGCAGAATTGATTTCGACTCGGGTGTGATGTAAGTGTTGTCCTTAATACCAAAGAAGTTGGCCGGACCACACTCATCAATAAATCTCTTTTCACGACTGTCGAGATACAAAACTGCCGAATATCCTTTCTCCTTGGCCAACATACCGGCTTTGAGACTGGCAGCATAATTTCCGCCTACTTTTATGTTTCCGGTTCCCTGTGGCGCTGCACGGTCATATTCGCGCATCACAGCCACATTGGTCAACTTAAAACCCTCTTTGAAATAGGGCCCTACAGGCGTTACAAATACCAAGAACAAAAACTCATCGGCAGGTTGGACACCTACTTTGGGCCCTGAACCAATCAGCAAGGGGCGGATATACAAAGATGCCCCTGACCCATAAGGGGGGACAAACCGCTTATTGAGTGATACGACCTTTTTAACAGCTGCCACAAAAATTTCTTCAGGAACCTCAGCCATCAAAATACCCTGCGCAGAAGAAATCATACGTTTGGCATTATCGGCAGCACGAAAAACACGGATTTTATCATCTTTCCCCCGAAAAGCTTTTAATCCCTCAAATGACTCCTGCCCATAGTGCAAGGCAGTAGCAGCCATGTGAATATTAATTTGGTTGGATGAAGAAACTTCGAGTTCTCCCCATTTTCCGTTGCGATAATAACATCGTACGTTGTAGTCGGTATCCAGATAACTAAAGGATAAGTTTGACCAGTCTATGTTCATGACAATATGGTTTTAAACAATCAGAATAATCGGTTTAAAGTTAAGAAATTTTCGGTAAAGAAGGAGAAGGTTTATCAGATGGGCAGGATGATTTAAAACTTTTAACTCTGGAAAGTATTAATTATTGTTGTTTTATAAAGTCGGGAAAGTATTTAGTGAGTGTAGTATAAAAAGGTATATTTTTGCCAAAATCAAGGCTTTGAAAATTTTTATGCCGGAGTTAACCTTCTGTTAATGAGGGTTCAAAAATTTTCATTGACGAAGAATTTGGCAATAAAGATGCTTTTTAGACCGGACTCATGTATAAAAAACAATTATTTAAAGATTCTTTAACAATTATATAGTTAATTATCAGGAAATCAAAACGAAATGAGTTTGTTAACATAAAACCTGAAATAACCTTTAAATGAAGACTTTGTAACATCTGATTAAACCCGGAGTGGTTCTTTTGTACCCAAATAAAACCATTCGACCATGAAAACCAGAAAAATTTATTTTTTTATTTTACTTCTTATTTTTTTTGTTCCGGAAATAATAGCCCAAAATCCGGGAACCATTTCAGGGAGTGTATTAGATACAGAAAAATTTCCGCTTCCCGGCAGCAACATTTACATTGAGGCTTTATCCAAAGGTGCCGTCACTGATGAAGAAGGAAGATATCGTATTTCAGGTATCCCCCCGGGAAGCTATGAACTGACAGTCAGCTTTATCGGCTTTGACACGAAAAAAACCAATATCGAAATTGAACCCGGGCAAACGATTTCCCAAAACTTCACCATGGAAGGCGGCATCATGCTGGAGGGTGTTACGGTGGGTTCGTCACTTCACGGGCAAGCCAAAGCACTAAACCAGCAAAAAAATGCTCCCAACATTAAAAATGTAGTCTCTGCTGACCTGATGGGACGATTCCCCGACCCCAATGTAGCAGAAGCATTACAGCGCATCCCGGGAATTTCGGTGCAACGCGATCAGGGCGAAGGTCGTTATGTTCAAATCAGAGGAACTGATCCTAACCTGAGCAATATAACCATCAACGGAGAACAAATTGCAGCACCCGAAGGTGACAGCAGGTCAGTAGCTCTTGACATGATTCCTTCCAACATCCTTGCCAGTATAGAAGTCACAAAAGCTATCACACCAGATATGGATGGAGATGCCATCGGAGGCTCGGTTAACCTCAACACGCTGTCGGCAGTCTCTAACAACCGGATTTTTAACATTACGGCCAGCGGAGGTTTCAATAATCTGGTGCAGGATCTCTCCCCTCTTTCCGGACAGGGTGCCTTTTCGTTTGGGGACAGAACCGGAAGTCGCAATCAGTTGGGATATATGCTTTCGGGTAGTTACAATAGAACCAACAGAGCTTCGGACAATAATGAAATGCAATATGATGAGGGTGAACTTGATGAACTGCAACTGCGGGATTATGAATTGACCCGTGAAAGATTAGGCATTGTTTCCGGCATTGATTATCGGTTTAATTCCTCATCTGTAATCTATATGAAAGGCAGCTATAATTTTTTCTCCGATCAGGAATACCGACGTCGTTTTGTTATTGCCGCGGATGAACTGGCAAGAGATTTCAAAGACAGATTGGAGAAACAGCAGGTTATTTCTGTATCGGTCGGGGGTGATCATCTGATAAGTCAGGCTACAGCTATTGATTATGCATTGTCTTATTCATACTCCGACCAAAACACTCCCGACGACAGGGAAATCAGCTATACAATGGAAGACGACATGGGTGATTTTATAACCTTTAATCGTACAGACCCCGACTATCCCCGGTTTTCATCAGCAGGTGGAGACCCGTATAATTACGCCCTTTATGAGTTCGATGAATTTGGTGATGCTTCAGAGATAACCACTGACCAACACTTCACGGTTCGCCTAAACCTGAAAACCAATTATCAGCTATCGCCGAATGTTTCCGGATATCTTAAATATGGGGGGCTGGGACGGTTCAAAAGTAAATACCGGAATATTACTGAACGCATTTACGACTACAATGGGCCGGTTACTTTTCCTGAAATGTTGGGAGATTTTGTAGATAATGATTTTCTTGATAATAAATATGAAAATGGTGTCGGGAAATTTCCAAACAGGAGCACTGTAACAAGTCTTTTTAATGATCACAGGTCGGATTTCGAACTGGAAGAAGACGATTCGGTGGAAGGATCCAATGCCGAAGATTACGATGCAACGGAAAATACTTATGCCGGATATTTGATGACTGAAGTAACTGCCGGTAATTTTTCTTCGTTATTAGGCTTAAGATATGAAAGAACAAATGTTGATTACACGGCCAATGTTACAGAATTCAATGAAGATGGAGACCTGGTTACCCCGATTACTTCTACAGAAGCCGGCAATTCATTCGACTTTCTCCTGCCCATGGTTCATTTTACTTACAATATGGGAGAAAACGGGAAGTTAAGACTGGCCTGGACCAACACCTTTGCCAAGCCAAGATATTTCGATCTTGCGCCTTACAGAATTGTTAACCGTGAAGATGAAGAAATAGAGATGGGAAATCCCGATTTGGAGCCGGCCCGTTCTATGAACCTTGATTTTATGAGTGAATATTATTTCCGTAACGTCGGAATTATCTCGGGAGGATTGTTTTACAAAAAGATCAGAGACTTCATTTTTGTCAGTAATTTCGACTATTCTGGAACAGGCCCCTATACCGGATATGAAACCACACAGCCGGTCAATGGTGATGATGCAAAACTTTTTGGTTTTGAAGTAAACGTTCAACGTCAACTCGATTTTCTGCCCGGCTTTGCCAATGGTTTCGGTATTTATGCCAACTACACCTATACCTGGTCCGAAGCCGATCTTACCACTGTAGGCGGCACTCAGAGAACTGTAAGTCTGCCGGGACAGGCAGAAAACGTAGCCAATTTTGCTCTTTCGTATGAAAAGAGAGGTTTCACCAGCCGGATATCACTTAATTATGCTGGTTCTTTCATCGATGAAATCCGGGAAACGAGTGAATCAGACAGGTACTACGACGAGCGCTTTCAGCTTGATGTGTCAGCGAGTCAGCAAATCACCCCCGGGTTAAGTTTATTTGCCGAAGCCATCAACCTGACCAACGCACCGCTCAGATATTACAACGGCATCAACAGTCGCCCCGAACAACAGGAATTTTATTCCTGGTGGGGAAATTTGGGCGTTAAACTTATATTCTAAACTAATTAGTCTTTGCCAGAAAACACCAACTACTGCCCCGAAAAAAATTCAGTCCAGGCTTTGTATTTGGCGCTTTCTTATCAAAGACTTGAAATTACTCAGTTTTCTTGCCGGTACTAATTATCAACTATGGGATTGTGCCGAAATAACTTGACGCTTTAGACTTGTTCTTTTGTCCTTTAACTTCCTTGAAAACAACAAAATAACGTCGTAAAATCGGTCAATTTATTTCGTTCCAAACCGTATAAAAAAGAAACCTCATGGACTTAAAATTTGTAAAACCTTTTACCTTTATTATTTCGGTACTCGCAATATCTATTACAGCTATTGTATATTGTTCATCTCCACACACAAAAAACAGTCAGCATCTGTCGAATGCAAAACCAGTACTAAAAGAAGCGTTTCACACACAACGTGATGAGGCCGACAATGTGGACAGTCCGGCATTGTGGCATGGCCCGGAGGGACAAAATTGGTTGCTGGCCACAGCCAAAGAAGGAAATGCTGTAATTGTTTTTGACGCCTCCACCGGGAAAAAAATCACCTCCTTCGGCGAAACCGGTGATGCAAAAGGGCAACTAAGCAGACCCAATGGCATTGCGGTAATTGATTCAATCGCCATAATAGTAGAAAGAGACAACCACCGTTTGCAGTTATTTTCGCTTCCTTCTCTAACGCCTCTGGGCTATTTTGGTCAGAACGAATTGTTACTGCCGTATGGAATTACCGTTGACAAAACTTCCTTGGGGTATGAACTCTATGTTACCGACAACTACGAAACGGCTGATAAAAACATTCCGTCGGCAGACAGTCTCTATCACCGGGTGCATCACTTTGTACTCAACCTTCAGGGAAATAAAATCCAGACACATCATATCAATACCTTTGGAGATACTTCCGGCAACGGAGTTTTATACAAAGTGGAAACCATCTTGCTGGACAGACCCATGAACCGTCTGCTGATTGCCGACGAATATGAAATGCAACGTAACATCAAGATCTACACCCCAAAAGGAAAATTTACAGGAGAGATAATTCCTCATAATTATTTCAAGTACGAACCCGAAGGAATCGCTCTTTGGAGTTGTGATGCCGATACATCGGGTTACTATATTACCACCGATCAGGATGTATTAAACAATTTCTTCCCGGTTTTCGACCGTAAAACACTGGAATACAGAGGCAGTTTTTCCGGGGAGATTACCCGCAACACAGATGGTGTGGCATTAACCCGGAAAAATCTTGGCGACTTTGCAAATGGTGCCTTTTATCCGGTACATGATGATGGGAGTATTACAGCCATTGGGTGGAAAGAGATTGCTGAGGCTTTGGGACTGAAAGTGGATTGTCCGGAATAACCTGCAGTTTTCTGAATATCTTCTTGGAGATGGGATTTTGGGGACAATGTCTGGCAGGTAGGAATCCAAAACTGATGAGTCAGGGAGTTTTGATTTCCGGTAGCTGACACGGACGGGCTATAGAAATCAAAACTCCCCACTCAGCCTTCGCTCAAACGTTGCTTACACTCCCTCGATATTGGATGGGGGCTCTCTGAGAATTATGTTTTAAGGAATAGGGGACCGAAGGATTGAGGAACGGCCCCTAAAGAGCAACGCAACAGAATTTTTATGACCGGCGCAATAACCTTATTGGGGTGACGCAACCGGGTTGTTGCGGGTGTCGCAAAAAAGATTGAAGAGTGCAGTATAAAAAGCATATTTTTGTCAAAATCAAGGCGTTTTAAATTTTTGTACCGGAGTTAACTCGTTGTTAATGAGGATGCAAAAATTTAAAACAACAACGAGTTTGGCAACAAAGATGCTTTTTAGACTATACTCATTGAAAATGTCTTTTTTTTGCTCAAGAGTTCATTTTCCCCGCTCAAAAACTTCTGATTTTCCTTTTGATTGTATCAAGTTATTCAGTAAATTTAAAGGTTTCTTTTTGGGCTTTAACCGGATATTCGGGAAATATAAATTGTTGAGACGTTGCTGTAGGTGCAGATAGCTTATGGTGAGGCCTTTTTTGCTTTGAACCAAATTGTTGGACATAAAAACAATTGTCCTATAATCGATATAGAGGTCATTGTGATTTATGGAATAAAAACGTCAATGGCGCTATGTGAGGTTGCAGGCAAATTGTAAAAGAGAGCACAATATCAGGTTCAGTTATTTTTTGTAAATTATTTATGTCCAAACAAAACAGGATGATCGATAGTCAGAAAATATTGATTTAAAACAGCACTTGAAGAAATGGCTTTACCCAACTTGCAGTTAATCCGAATGAAACGAGCATGGCAAGGTTTGTCACAAAAGAACATTTATAAAGTCAATTATGCGAGTTCCATCCGACCAACGACTTAGACTTATTTTATACTGATGAAAAATGGCGGAATTCCATTCGTGAATATCAGTTACTTACGCAACAAAAATGAAAAAATAACACGTTTTTACCCTGAAATAGCTGCATTTTTATAGAAAACCCCGCAAGTTGGGATAGGGAAGAAAGGAGGATTTTACTCATCCTGACCTGTCCGGTTAAGCCATTATTAAAAGAGACTCTGCAAACAGGAAAAGGAAACAAATACTAATTGGACTTATTATATCCTAATGCCAAGATTTGGAACCGGACAAATAATCAGATTTGAGAAAATTGACGTTTCAAAAGTAACTCCATGGATTCCCAAAATGACAATTGAGTATCAACATGGTTATCATTTCGGAGACTTAGAAATGGAATCGGATTTTATATTTTTTTTCGAACTTAATCGATATTACTGACAAATTAAGTCAGGATGCTGGAGTGATGATGGAAAACAATGGAATGGAGTTATTTAGCCATGCTCGTTTCATTTGATTTTTTGCCAACGCACAGTAAGCACATTGTGGCTTCCGAACGGGACAGCCACGAAGAGCTTACTTCCCGCCCACAGGACACTACCTCCTTGATGATCTCTTTCGTGTAGAATAAACGTGTTGTTTTTCTTTGAACTCGGAGATTTCATCTTTCAATTTCTTGTTAGTACTGTGGAGAAGTTCATTGTGCTTCATAATGCTGAGTAAGTCATCCATGAAATTGATATTTTCCAATTGGGTAATGACTATCCATTCAATATCGGATTTGGTGAATGTTCTACTCATTATTTCAAGTTTTATTTTTCGGAACTATAGTTTTGAAATTCCTTACTAAGGTAACTATTTCTTAAATTCCAAGCAAGTTTTTGTTCGGATTTTCTAAACTATTTATAAATAACTCTAAATTTGAGTCTTGAAAATCGAAAATAAAGATGACGGAACTCGGAGCATATTTGGCTAAAAAATCTGCCAGTAAAGCGGAAATTGCCAAGAAAACCGGTATTAGTAAATCAAGGATCAGTGAACTGACCTTAAATCCTTCTACCCAATTAAGGGTAAGAGAACTTTACCTGATTGCCTTGGCAATTGATGCCGATCCTGGTGAAGTTTTAAAAGAGATTTGTAAGGATATGAATCTGGAACACAAGTAAAATTGAAACATGGACGGAAATTCGCTGGACATACAACAAACACAACTTGAAAAGCTAAAGGAGCTTTTCCCTGAAGCGATCAGCGAAGGAAAAGTAGATTGGGAAAAGCTGAAATCTACGCTTGGCGAAGATATTACATTTAGTAACGAACGCTATGTTTTGAACTGGGCGGGGAAAAGTGATTCCTTTAAGGTGTTGCAGTCTCCGACAACCGCTACGCTTACTCCGGCCAAGGATGAATCCGTGAATTTTGACGATACCGAGCATATTATTGATGAATGAGATTTTTGGGGTGGAGAATTTTTTGGTTTCAATAGTATGGGAGAAACGATTTACAAGGAGTAACAATGCAAAAGGATTTACAACACTTACGGAATCAATTTTGGTATAGAGAAAATCTCCTGTCCTCACAGAAATAAAAGAACCGAGGAACGAAAAAGCGGATTCAATATATTCTAATCCTGATAATGACCCAAGGGGAGTTTGGACAAGTGTTTCTTATGTAAACCCTGCAACAAAAGGTCAAAGACCTAATCTAAGTTACCCATTATTAAACCCGATAAGCGGGAAGGAGGTTACTCATCCTACAAATGCATGGAAATATGAAAAATCAACATACGAGAAACATGCTAAAGAAAATAAATTGTATTGGAGTAAAAATGGAGAAAATACCTACCCAAGATTAAAGAAGTTTCTTTCAGAAATGGAAGGTGGAATGGTCCCTGTTGACCTATGGAAGCATGAAGAAACAGGAACTACCGATCAAGGAAGCAAAGAACTGGAAGAACTTTTAGGGGAAAATATTTTGACTTTCCAAAGCCATATTAAACGGAAACGAAATGGTCGTTTCACTTTCCAAAATGAGTGAAGCTACGGTAAAAGAAATCATCTCTCTTAAATCGCAAAAGTGTATTGCGTTGGATAAACTGTTTGCCGGAAACGATCAGTTAAAAACCGATACCGTGCTGCAAATGCGGGATGCGGGGGTGGAGTTTAAAACGATATGACAAAAATGGGACAACATAGCATATTCCAAAATGGCAGCACCTGGCTGCGTGCTGACTTCCATCTGCACACCAAAGCAGATAGTGAGTTTAAATACACCGGCAATCCCAATGAGTTTGTCGGCAAGTATGTGGCACAATTAAAGGCGCAAGACATTTGTCTGGGGGTTATCACAAACCATAATAAATTTGACCTGTCTGAATTCAAGGCATTACGAAAGGCTGCCAACAAAGAAGAAATCTATCTATTGCCCGGCATAGAATTTTCTTGCAAGGACGGAGCGAAAGGAATCCATTTGTTGATTGTATTTGATTATAGCTGGATTGATAACTCTGAGAACCGAAATTACATTACTGACTTCATTACGACTGCATTTGCCGGAATTTCCAATTACGATTCACCTCAATATCCCAATTCAAAATTCGGGCTAAAAGAAACAGTGGAGCACCTTGATGCATACAACAAGGACTATTTTATTATCATGGCCCACATTGATGACAATAATGGGATGTTTAAGGAATTGCAAGGCCGTAACCTAAAAGAATTTCTGACAAGCGAACCTTTTAAACGGAAAGTTCTTGGTCTGCAAAAATCAAGAAGTCACGACAACCAAGAAAAACTAACTGAAATATTAGGAAAAAATGTACCAGCATTTGTTGAAGGTAGTGATAATGCTCATAAAGGTATTGAAGGGGTTGGTGATGGAAATAAAGTAAAAGAAACACAACAGAAAACATTTATCAAATTAGGTGCATATAATTTTGACGCACTCAAGTTTGCCCTCATAGACAAAGAATATCGTATAGCATCAAAGCTGCCTGAAACAAAGAATGGTTATATCAAGTCCATTACCTTTCAGGGAGGTAAATTGGGGGGCACAACCATCAACTTGAATCATGCCATGAACAACCTGATTGGGATCAGGGGAAGTGGCAAATCTTCTATTCTTGAATCAATCAGGTATTGCTTTGATATAAGCATTACATCAGAAAATAATCTTGATTGGGAATACAAAACAAAACTGGTTAACAGCACTATTGGCAGCGGTGGTAAGGTTGTTATGAGATTGATGGACGATCAGGGAAACGAATACCGTGCTGAAAAAATATTAGGCGAAAGCACTACTATATATAAAGACGAAGAAATGCAATATGGCCTGAAAACAAATGCCATAGTAGCCAAACCCATCTATTTTGGGCAAAAAGACCTCTCCAAAATTGGTAGTTCCCTGTCAACGGAATACCTCATGAACAATTTGATTGGAGACCGAATAACTGAACACAAACGGTTGATTGACTCTAAGACTCAGGTGATTCATTCTATACTTTCTGAGATAAAGAAGGTTAACAAGAACCTAGCATCCAAACCGGATGTTGAGGCAAAAAAAGCCGAACTACAAAACAACATTCAAAAATTCAAGGACTTCAAAATTGACAAAAAACTGGAAGAACAAATTGGGTACAACAAAGACGCCAATCAGATCAAGCGAATGCGTGAGTTTGAAGAAAGTGTACTGGAAAGCATAGAAGAACTTATTGAGGAGTACAAAGACGGTTTCGATACGTTTATCAAGTATGAATCTAAAGAAAATTCCGAGCTTTTTAAGAGACTTTACGAATCCTTTCAGTCGTTCCAAAAGCTCTTTGGACAGATAGAAGGTATTAGTAAAAAACTGTACGCTGAACACAATTCTTTTAAAGGACTTGATGAAGAATTTCAAAAGAAATATGAAGCCCAAAAAGAAAAGTTTGCCGAAATAAAGCGAAAGATCGAATTACCAAATATTCAGGCAGATGATTATGTGAAATTCACCAAAGACCTTGATCTTGCCAATGCCAAATTGAAAGAAATCGAAAAATTGGCCAATAAAAAAGTTAATTATCAAAATCAGCTTAAAAAAGCATTGAATGAATTACAACAGCTTTGGCACAAAGAATTTGAAATAATTAAAGAAGAGGTAGATCGCATCAACGAAAATCAGGATTCTATCAAAATTACCGTTTCATTTAAGGGAAACAAAAGTGATTTCAAAACCTATCTGAAAGACAACTTAAAAGGAATCGGATTGAGAGATCCTAATATTCAGGCAATTGTTGACAACTATAATGATCTAATTGAGGTGTACCATGATTTTGAAAAAAAGGAAAGTAAGTTAACGGAATCACTCTCAAGCAACAATCAGTTATTGTCTTTTCAGGAGTATTTCAATTCCAGTCTTGCTGCCTTTTTGACATACAGGATTCCAGACCAGTTTGATATCATATATCATGACAGGCCACTTAGTGAACATTCACTTGGACAAAGGGCTTCGGCATTGATAATATTCCTTTTAACACTTAAGGACAGCCATCTGATTATTATTGACCAGCCGGAAGACGACCTGGATAACCAGACAATTTATGATGATGTGATCAAGGTTTTGAAAAGCATGAAGAACGATACGCAGTTCATTTTTGCTACTCACAATCCTAATATTCCGGTTTTGGGCGACTGCGACCAAGTAATAAGCTGCAGGTATAAATCGGAAAAGATCGAAACCAATCAGGGTAGTATTGACCAAATCAGTATCAGGAATGATATTGTCGATATTATGGAAGGGGGTGAAGAAGCCTTTAACCAACGCAAAAGAATTTATGAACTATGGAAGCATTAGAATTAATAGAAATTCTCGAAAGAGGGGAAGACAGCGAACATCAGTTTAAGGCCAACGTAACAAACGCTGAATCTCTTGCGGGTGATATGGTGGCATTCGCCAATACCAAGGGAGGAATGATCATTATTGGCGCTGACGATAATGGTAAGATAGCGAACCTCACCGCTGATGATATAAGGCGACTTAACCAACTTGTTGCCAACACTGCAACCAATAATGTAAAGAACCCGATCAACCCCATTACAGAAAATGTGAAAGTTGGAGACGATCTATTGATGGTTGTGCATATTGCCGAAGGAACTGATAAGCCGTACATGGACAATAATGGTGTGGTATGGGTAAAAAGTGGCTCTGACAAAAGACGGGTTACCTCAAAGGAAGAGTTGAGAAGACTGTTTCAAAGTTCCGACCTTGTGCATGCTGATGAAGTTCCGGTTAACGGAACAACAGAAAATGACATTGATTTAAAGTATTTCAAAGAGTTTTATCAAAAGCAATATGAGGAAGATTTTGAAAAATCTGAACTCCCGCTTATTCAGGTATTGAGCAATCTTAATCTTGCAAGAAATAACAACTTAAACATTGCCGGGTTAATGTTATTTGGGAAAGAGCCTGAAAAATACAAACCCGCTTTTATTATTAAAGCTGTGTCTTTTGTTGGGAATGACCCGGCTGGAGATAATTACAGAGACAGTGTTGATATAAAGGGGAAGGTGAAAGAACAATACAGAGGTGCTATTGATTTCCTGAAAAGAAACCTGAAATACATTCAGCAGGAAAAGGGAATTAATACATTGGGTGACTTGGAAATTCCCCCAATTGTCTTGGATGAATTGATAGTAAATGCTTTAATACACCGTAATTATTTTATTAATGCCCCTGTTCGGTTATTCGTTTTTGACGACAGAGTTGAGATCATTAGTCCCGGAAGATTGCCAAATAATCTGACAATAGATAATATCAAAAGCGGTAATTCCAATATCCGAAACGACATTATTACATCCTTTGCGACCAAAGAATTACCGTACAGGGGAATTGGTACGGGCATTAGAAGGGCAATCAAAAATTATCCTGACATTGATTTTGTGAATGATACGGAAGGAGAACAATTTGTTGCAATAATCAAACGACCAGATACGAAATAAATGAAAACTCCAATTCGATCTCAATCAAGACTATCAAAAACAGGCAATCAATGCCATTGTTGACATCTTTGAAGGGCAGCCTTTGAGCAGTAGTGAATTGGACTTCACTTTGACACACGGCAGTTTAAGTCTCTCCCAAAATGGGGTTGGTAATAATATCGTGCTAACGGATGAACAAATCCTGAAAAACGTACAGGAAGTTCAGCAACGGAACGGTATTGAACCGGTTTCCGAACTGGATGGGATGAACTTTTCCATAGAAACGGAAACTGGTACTGGCAAAACATACGTGTACCTTCGAACCATTTACGAACTCAACAAACAGTATGGCTTTAATAAGTTTGTGATTGTTGTAACAAGTGTGGCCATCCGGGAAGGCGTGTTGAAAAACCTTGAAATTACTTACGAACATTTTCAAACGCTTTATGATAAAGGGCCTTTTGATTTTGGCGTGTACGATTCCGGGAAAGTATCGCAGCTCAGAGGCTTTGCATCAAGTAACACGGTTCAGGTGCTGGTGATGAACATTGATGCCTTTGCCAAAGAATGTGAGACACGGGAAGACATTGAATTTTACTTCAAACTTCCGTTCTGGTTCCATATTGACACACCAATAGGGAAATATAATCCCGACTGGGCTTTGGTCTTTAAGGATGAGAAGAAAATTTATTTTGTAGCGGAAACAAAATCCACCAAGGACTTATCAAATTTAAGAAACGAAGAACGTTTAAAGATAAAATGCGGGACAGCCCATTAGGACCAATTTGAAGATGTTGAATTTAAATACATAACAAAGGTGGAAGGCCTGGCGTAATAAGGCCGACCCGATTTTGCACATTGCCATCCTCGTTCCTGTGGTGGCAAAGAACAAAAGGCCAACGCACGACAGAGTGCTAATAAGAAATTGAAAAAGAAAATCAAATAAAACCTCTCCCTCCCTGGCAAAAAAGAAGGACAAAATGGTTCTAATAAACATTGGGGGAATGGGGGCTACAGTAGCTAACAAAGTATAAAAAACATAGGGCAGAAAAGGGTTTCAGAGAGTTTAGTACTCTTAACAAACTTCCTGCGCGGCTGACAGGAAAGCGCTCCGAAAACCCTACGTTTTTTATACAGAGCCGTTGCCTGCAAGCTTAAAAGCCCGGCATATTCAACAAATTTCTTAAATTTGAAAGAAAAAACACATGCAACGTATTCTTACCGAAAAGAAAAATGATTTGAAACGTTTATGCCAATTGCTTAACGTAAAAAGACTATACGCATTTGGTTCTGCTGTTTCGGGAGAATTCCGGGACGATAGCGACATTGATTTTCTTATCTCATTTGCCGAGAATTTAACCCCTGAAGAATACGCAGATAATTACTTCTCACTTCACTACAAACTGAGAGAATTATTTAATAGAGAGATTGATATCGTAACTGAAAGAACTTTGTCTAATCCCTATTTTATTGAAAGTGTCAATGAATCAAAAGAGTTAATCTATGAAGCGTGAAATAAAGAAATATCTCTATGATATTAAAACTTCCATTGATTCGATTGATGAATATTTAGGTGGCAAAAGAGATTTCTTTGAATACCAATGCGTTGAGGCTGATAAAGTCACAGTTGTGCTGAAAGCCACGCCCAGGCGCATACGCCAGGGACGTTTGCGGCAAGCAAAAACAAACGACAGTTCATATTTATACAGGCAAACCAAAAACAAATATTAAAAATGAAAACAAATATCTTAATACTTTTAGCGATCATCACTTATTTTCCATGCTTCTCCCAGGATACATTGGTGGCTTTGGATAAAGACCTTACGACTGTAAACTACCCTTTTGAGGTCAAATTTCATCCGTTGAAATCGCAGGGACAAGACTTGAAAATGGCTTATGTAGATGTGTTGCCGTCAAATCCTAATGGAAAAACCATACTGCTCATGCACGGCAAAAATTTCAGTATAGCTTATTGGGAACAAACCATAAAAGCGCTGAGTAAAGAAGGCTTTCGTGTAATCGCAGCCGACCAAATTGGCTTTGGAAAATCCACCAAACCTGAAAACTACCAATACAGCTTTCAGCAGTTGGCTCATAACACCAAATCAATTCTCGACAGTCTGAAAATCAATAAAATTAATGTATTAGGCCATTCAATGGGGGGAATGCTTGCCACAAGATTTGCATTATCCTATCCTGAAATGACCGCTAAACTCATTCTGGAAAACCCGATCGGTCTGGAGGATTACAAAACTCTGACAAGTTATCAAACCATTGACGCTAATTATCAGAGTGAATTGAAAAACACAGTAGAAAGCTATCGCAACTACCAATTGAAATATTATTATGATAATACCTGGAAGCCTCAATATGACCGTTGGCTCAACCTTTTAGCGGGTTGGACGTTGCACGAAGATTACCCCATTGTCGCATGGAATGCAGCCCTTACTATGGATATGATTTTTACGCAGCCTGTAGTGTATGAATTCGGAAACATTAAATGTCCGACACTGCTTATCATCGGTACACGCGACAGGACAGCCATAGGTAGAGAACGAGCCCCGAAAGACATACAGTCGAAAATGGGGCTTTACAACGAATTGGGAAAGAAAACCCAGAAAGCTATACCAAACTCGACATTGGTAGAACTGGAAAACGTAGGCCACCTTCCTCATATAGAAACTTTTGACAGGTTTATAAAGCCGTTGACTGAATTTTTACAAAAGTAGATTTATGAAGTTGCCTGCCGCTAACAGCGGGTATAAGAAATTGGATAATCCTAAGTATGCTGATCCCAATCAAGTCAAAAATCCGGAGCATGTTGACCCTTAAATGAAACTATGCGATGTAAATAACTTGTTATTAATCATTTAAGTGTTATTCGGCAGACCCTAACTCCCAATTTCTCTGACAGAGTTTGCTTTTTGAAAATACAGGAAGCCTTACTCTGTATTTTCAATAATGGCTGATTTTAGTATTGTTACCCCGGCGGATAAATCTTCCCTGGAAATTGTTAATGCAGGAGACAACTGAATAACGTTGCCCTGCGACACCTTAAAACTCAGTCCTTGTTTTAAGCATTGGTACATCACTTTCTCCGCCAGATCAACAGCTTTTTCTTTTGTGGCAATGTTTTCTACCAATTCAACTCCCCACAGCAACCCCTTTCCCCTGACATCCCCAATTTTAGGACACAACTCTTTCAAAGCGTCCATTTGATCAGCCATAAACTGCTCATCATCTACAACTTTCTTAAGAATTTGATTTTCTTCAATAAACTCAAGGGTCGCCAGTCCGGCAGCGCATCCCGGAGGATTTTTCTCAAACGTATAATGTCCCAAAGAAATATGTCCGGCTACATTATATTCCTCCCGGCAAACCATAGCTGCCATTGGTATCAAACCGCCACCAAGACCTTTGCCAAGACACAAAATATCGGGGACAATTCCGTAATGCTCAAACGCAAACATTTTACCAGTGCGTCCCATCGCGATGGGTATTTCATCCAGGATCAATAAAACGCCATGCTTGTCACAAATTTCGCGTACCCTTTGCCAGTATTGTAAAGAAGGTATCTGAACATCTGTGTTGCGAATGGTTTCGGCCACAAAAGCACCAATATCACCCTCTTTTTCAATAACATATTCCAAATAGTCGGCATATTTCAGTTGGTCCCCTTCATTATCGCCAAAAAAGCCACGATATGTAGCAGGTGGCGGAATGCGGATTACGCCAGGCATCATGGGCCCCATATCCTGTCTAAAAACCGATTCTCCCCCAACCGATATAGCATCGAGAGAAGCTCCGTGAAACGAATCCCAGAAAGAAACAACTTTATGTTTGCCGGTAACTACCCGGGCAAGTTTCAAAGCCATCCCGATTGCTAATGTGCCTCCGGGAGCAAATAATACTCTGCTAAGCGGATCGGGCAACAATCCGGTTAACCGTTGAGCAAAATCTATCGCCACCTGGTTGGTATATCGCCTTGGGGAAAACGGGAGACGAACCATTTGTTCCATTACTTTTTGTACGACATATTCATTGCCATACCCGATTTGGTGAACATTATTGCCATGAAAATCAAGAATTTCCCGCCCCGACAGAGTTTTCAAACTGCTGTTTTTACAGGATTCCACGACTTCCATACAAGGAGAGGACATGGATTGATGCAGAAAAACTGCGGCGTCTTCTTCCAGCAATCTGCGTGTAGATAAATCCAGTGATTCAATCCATTTGGCTCTCGCAACTGATTGATTAATGTCTCCTTCGATCATGTTATTGCGTTTTTCGAAAAATAAAAAGAACCCCTCAATGCCTAACGGCACAAGGGGGAAAAAAGAGCGATTTAAAAAAACTATTGTCAGTAAAAACCTATAAATCGGAAAGGTTAATGGATAAAGTTTTGTTGGTTCCGGTAAACATGTTCATTACCCAGACACTTTTCACATCATCCGGAAGCGTTAAATACACCTCAGCCAATGCAGGAATTGTAAACTGCTGACCGCTCTCATGCGACAAATAAAATGGCATATCGGCCACGTTCTTTATCCTGATTACTTTTTGGTTTTTATCCTCGCGTCCGGAATTACCGAACTCAACCGAAGCCTCAAAAAAAGCTTTTAACAACTTTTCGGGTCCGGCCATTTTATCATCAAACCAGGCAATGGTGCGACGGTCAAACATGGCTTCCTTGATAGCTTGCTGAGTTCGTTCTGTGGCAAAAACAAGTGTCATGGGACGATGTCCGTTTTCCACGTCATAATAATGGGCATTGACATCGTGAATATCGGAATTCCCTATCATGGCAAGTTCTTTGTTCAGGCACCAATCGATTACTATAGGATACCATTCTTTTTCGTTGAAAACCTCTATCCCATGTATGTAGCCTTTCTCATACCAGTCCTGATGCATATCCATCCATACACAGGTATCCGGCTGCTGGGCCTTCCATCCCGGATGATTCCACAATACAAAACCTCCCTGGTTTATGGCAGCGCGTACCGCATCTTCCGGGTCGGGTGTGTCAAGGGCATTGACATCCTCAAGAAACAAACCGTTAAGATGTCCGGGAGGCATATCTCGAGTTATCTCTCCACCGCGAATAAGGATAATATCTTTTTGCTCAGCCACAGGCAATGCTATTTCATAAGGCGAATTGTGATTACCTTTTACATATTCGCGATGGGGCCTGTGCTCAATATGATCGGTAATAGATATGGCATCAAGCCCTTCTTCCCATGCCTCCCTGACCCGGGTAGCAGGCCAAACAATACCGTCCGAAAAAATCGTGTGCATGTGAAAATCACATTTCAGGGTTTTATAGCCAGGGATATCAGGCAGTTGTATTTCTTTCCTGACCGATGGTTTTTTCATGTGCGATAATTGCATATTATTCACATTCTGTGACCAGCTCTGTAAAGCAATAAGGCTGATTATTGCTGACAAAAAAATAAGTTTTTTCATAATATAAGATATTTTGAATTATTGATTTTGAAATTCTTCGTTAAATATTTTGGGGTGCCGAAGAAGTCAGCGAATTAAACGAAATTATTGAAAAGGTCTTCATAACAGAAAAAGTTTAAACCCGGCAAGCCCAATTGCCTGCCGGGTTGGATACAAGAAGACAACTTATTTATTTTCCCACCAAACAGGAGTCCAGTAGTCATAATTGCCAACACTTCCGGCCTGCCTGACAGCGGCCTCATCATGATTCTTAAGATTCAAAGCCTGCTCTTCATCCGGATAAAGAAACCGGCTGGGATAAACATCTCTGTTGGAATCAGGCCCGGGCTCGATAACCCGCGGGAAACCGGTTCTCTTAAATTCACAAAATCCCTGATAATCGGTATAAAAGAGAGCGAGCCATTTTTGTGTAATAATGGTTTCTACTGACCCGTCAAAAGCTACCGGTACCGAAACTTCCTGAGATGTTGAGGTTCTGAGCAAATAATCTTCAGGCATTTCAACATTCCAATAATCAAAGCTCAGAATGATGCCGGTCTCATAGTGGGTTTGAGCATCAGCGACAGCGCCCACTTCAGGGAAACGCACAGCGCCCTCGGCAATAATGAAGTGAACTTCGGCAGCTGTCATAACGATTCCGCGGGCTGCATTAGGCTCAAAATAAAAAATCTCAGGATTGATTTTGGAAATATTGGCTGGGCCCCCCTTATATTCATAAGCACTGCCATCAACCATACCATTAATCATTCCCGAATATTCCGGTGTTTCTTCATCCCTGGATGCCTCAGTAGGAGCAAACCACGTCATTTGTCGGGGATCATCATAAGCCTCCAAAACTTTTTCCACGGTTTCACTCATTCTGTATTCATCATATGAACCCACCCGGTGTCCTGATTGCTGCGAACGTGGATGAACATTGGGATAAGAAGTTGTGTATTCCAAAGCCACATTATAGCTGTTATTTTCAATTAACGGATATTTGCCCGGGTTTGAAATTATGGCAGCCATTTTCCCCTCTACATCAATAGAAGTTTGCCCGACCACATTTGATAAACGCATAAGAGCCCTTAACTGCAGAGAATTGGCAAAACGCCTCCAATTGTCCAAATCGCCGTTCAAAAGAATATCACCTTTCACTACATTCAGCCCCGAGGCTGACAGCAGATTATTGGCTTCCTCCAAATCATTAAGGATGGATGCATAAATCTCATCCTGCTCCTCATAAACAGGGGCAAAAACATCACCTTTTTTACCTTTTAAAGCTTCCGAATAAGGAATGTCTCCCCACATATCTGTGGCAATCTGAAACATCCAACTCTTGAGGATCAACGAAATGGCCTGGTAACTATTATTCTCCGTTTCTTCAGCAATGCTCTTAAGGTTATTGGCCTCTCTGGCCGACCGGTAGATGGCAGACCAGGTTCCGGAGCTTGTCCCCCACTCAAACTGATCAAAGGCAGTAAAAACAATTTTGGCAGAATACTGTGCCATCACATTTCCTTCGCCCCATGCATCATTCACCATAGTATTCACCATATTTCGCTCAATACCTGTAAGCAACAATTCAGGGTTATTACTAATATTCTCAGGGGCATTCGGGTTAACATTCATATTCCCCAAATCATCACAGCCAAAGGCACCAATCAGCAAAAAGGCCCAAAGTATTATTGTTTTAATATTCATCGTTTTATGCTTTTAAAGTCCAACAATTAGAATGTAAGGTTCACGTTAAACCCAATGCTTCGCAGCGATGGCATGCTGTAATCTTCCACCCCGGGGATCAGGTATTGCCCGCTCATACCAAAAGTCTCGGGGTCACCATGCGGAAAATCCGTCCATAAAAACAAGTTACGCCCAATAAGAGAGACTTTAGCGGTTTCGACAGGGGTATTTTTAAGTACTCTGGCAGGTACTTTATAGCCCAGTTTTACCTCACGTAATTTGAGATAAGTGGCATCGTACATACCTTCTTCTTCATTTTGGCGTTTATAACGCTTATTGTGATAGGACGATGCCTGCACCATCACATCATTTTCCACCAGATTACCCTGATTGTCGTACATCCAGCCGTCTGCAATCAAGCCATCGTAATAAGTCACTGTTTCACCTGCACTGTTGGTGGCTTCCCGGGGCAGCCCGCTGTCTTTTATTCCAGGATGCGCGCCACCATTTTTCTGATCTCGTCCCCATAACGTCTCCTCAATATTTCCGGAGGTAGCTGCAATCAGGCGTGTTGAAGAAAAAAGATCTCCGCCCTGGCTCCAATCCAGCAGAGCACTCAATGTGACATTACCAAAAGAAAACTCATTGGTAAATCCCAGTTTAAAATCCGGATTGTAATTACCTATCTGTTTCAGCCGGTTATCTTCAACGGGAAGTCCATCCTGAAGGATCAAGCGTCCATCGGTATGTTTTTGGAGTCCTGTTCCGAAAATAGCTCCCATCTCTTCGCCTTCTTTGGCAATAATGGTTACCCGGTTACCGGCAATGGTATAAGAATCTATGCCCTCTGCCAATTCGTCAACAATGGTTTTATTCGTGGAGTAGTTTGCTGTGGCTGTCCAGCCAAAATTCCCTGTTTTTACAACCTTCCCGGAAACAAGCAATTCAATTCCGCTGCTGGTAATTTGCCCTGCATTAATCCACTTTTTTGAATACCCGGTTGAAATAGGTAAATCAGTGGCAATAATCTGATTCTTATTTACATTCTCATAATAAGTAAAATCAATGCCTAACCGATTGTTGAAAAAGAAAAGATCCGTCCCTACCTCATACGAAGACGCCTTCTCCGGCTTAAGTTCGATATTCGCAATAGAGGAAGACTCCGAAGCAATAAGATTATCGCCCCAGGCCGTACCAAAACTATAGGTGTCGGATAAATTGTAAGGATCTGTATCGTTTCCTACCTGGGCATATCCAGCCCTTAGCTTGGCAAATGAAATAAATGCAGGCAGTTCAAACATCTCGGACAGAACCATACTGGTAGTTACTGACGGGTAGAAATAGGAATTATTGGAATCGGGTAATGTGCTCGACCAGTCGTTTCTTCCGGTGAGCTCTAAAAACAATCGCTCCTTGTAAGACAAAATAGCCAATCCGTAGAGACTTCTGATTTCTTTCTCATATCGGCGCATGTCGGAGGCCAATGGCACATCAGTATTAGAAAAATTATAAACACCCGGAATAACCAGTTGATTGGCACTAAGTGCACTGTAATGATCTTTCTGGTTCATGATATTACCGCCCAGAGAAGTATTGATTTGGAAGTTCCCCAGTGCTTTGGTGTATGACAAGAGAAAATCGCTGTTTACTTCACGGAATATCACATTATCCTCGCGGTATTGACCTCTGGGGAAACGCTGCGTGCTAAAAGCTCTTTTCCAGGTTCGCAGTTCGTTGTAATAATCCATTCCGGTGCGAAGCATCAGGTTAAGATTATCAGCAAGCTGATAATTGAGAACAACATTCCCCATCAGACGATTTTTGTCAAGTCCGTTCGTGTTCTCATAAACATTAAAGTAGGGATTATCGTGGTAGTTGTAATTGTAATTAAACTGTTGAAAACCTTCATTTCCCTTTTGCCAGTAGTCTTTGAGAGACTCCATATTAATTTGTTGGCCCCACCACGTCCACAAATACATTAAACTCTCGGTTCCATAACCGTTTACAGGCCGGTTGTCGCTGTAACTGTTAATATAACTAACCGATGCGCTTACTTTAAGCCGATCACTCAGTTGATGACTCCCGTTAAAAGTAACGGTATTGCGGTCAATGCCCATATTCGGCGCAATATAATCGTTGTGAAAATTGGTAAGAGAAACTCTGAAATCTCCTTCATCGTTTGAGCCATAGAAAGCAACACTATTGGTTGTTGTTAGTCCTGTCTCAAAAAACTGATCCAGCACATCTCCATGACTTACCCATGGTGTTGGAGTTATTTCACCTCTTCGTTCCAGGTCCAACCCCTGCACACCTAAGATCCGGTCGGTTCCATGCACATCACCCCCCCTGAAACCAGTCGATGTGGGAGAGTCAAAATTCTTAATCAGGCGTCCGTCAAGCGGAGGGCCCCAACTTTCATCAACACCATCGTACAGCCCTCCACCGTAACCATCGGAAAAACTAAATTCAAAATTCTTTCCCTGTCCAAATTGATTTTGATACTGCGGAGCCGCCAAAATAGTTTCAAATGTTGTAGTGCTATTTACAGAAACACCAATTCCTTTCTTTCCCTTTCCGCTTTTCGTAGTTATTAAAACAACGCCGTTTCCGGCTCTGGATCCATAAAGTGCAGCTGCGGCAGCTCCTTTCAGAATCGATACCGATTCAATGTCTTCCGGGTTAATTTCTGCGGCGCCATTCCCGAAGTCAATATTCATATTGCTGGCAATTCCCGAGTTACTCCTGTTGTCGGTTTCGTTACGGATGGGAACCCCGTCAACCACAAAAAGAGGCTGATTGGTGCCAGAAATGGAAGATTCTCCCCTGATAACAATCCGGGATGAACCTCCCGGGCCATTGGCACTTTGAGTAACATTGACCCCTGCCACTTTTCCTGCCAGGGAGTTGACAATATTACCATCCCGGGCTTCGGTAAGATCGCTTCCATCCTGCTGTTGAATAGAATATCCCAAAGCTTTGTTTTCTCTCTTCAGGCCGAGGGCAGTAACCACCACTTCATCCACTTCCATGGTTTCCTCCACGAGAGTAACATCAATCTGTGAACGTCCGTTTACACCAATTACCTGCGATTCATATCCAATAAATGAATATATTATGGAATCGGTGGCTGAAATTCCGGTTAAAGAATATTCTCCTTCAGAATTGGTAATTGTTCCTTTCGTAGAATTTGTTACAATAACATTCACTCCCGGAATGCTTAGTCCGTCTGTTCCGGTAACAACTCCGGAAAGAGATTGTATTTCCTGTCCCAACATATTGAGGACGATCAGAAACATCAATCCCATGCTTAAAAAAATTTTCTTCATGGTCCATTTAAATTAAAAAAAGGATTTGTACAGTTTAAAAAACATAACATATCTACCCTGGCAAACTCAAATGCCTGCCAGCCTGATGCTTAGGTGTTATTCTTAAAGATTTATTTATAGTTGGATTCTCTCACGGGTATATCAGTTCAACCCTTGAAAAGACACTCATAATCTCTTTAGCATTATCGCTATTTTGCAACTCCGACTCAAACCCGGGGGTTTCCTGAGAATAGATAGCAATAGCCACATCCAGTGCATGCTCAAATGTCTGGCCAATTTGCCCGGCATTTTGAGCACTTCCTTCATAATTTATCTTTTTAAGATGTTTCTCCAGTTTATTCAATGCATTGTAAACCACAGGCTTTCGAATCACGGTTCGCATCGCAGGACTTCCGGGACTAACAGGTGTTCGATAGGTGTATAAATCTTTAAACAGATAATATTTCCGGGCAATATCCTCACCCAAATAATGTTTCCCTGCTCTGGAAACGGGAATTGACTCCCATTCAGATTTATCCGTAAAACTGAAAAACCGGAAATATTCAGTGGTATCTTCGACACTATCCGAAGTCCGGCTTTCAGGTTCTTTCCTCGCATTATTCCCGGTTGCAGAAATCAAACTGCAACTAAGAAAAACCATCAGTGAAACCAGAAATGTTTTCATAATTCTCTTGTTTTAGATTAATTGTCTTCTTTTCGTAAATGTGTATTTTGGCGGCAAGCGTAACGCAGCAAATAGTACTTTATGGACAAATACTATTTAGTCATGAAAGACTTTATCGTTAAAATCAGTCTTTCTATATCCGGAAGATGAACATCTCCAATTGTTCCTATCCGAAAGCATTCGTAATGAGTAACCTTGCCGGGATATATCACAAACCCCTTTTGCTTAAGAGCGTCATAAAATTCCTGAAAGGAAAAATTATAGTCTCCTGGAAAAAGAAAAGTCGTAATAAACGGCGAATGAAACTGATCAGGCAAAAGAGGCATCAGTCCTAACTCCCGTAACCCATTAACCAGCAGAATCTGATTCGCCTGATAACGCTGATATCTTGCCACAGGGCCTCCTTCCTCGTCCAATTCGTTCAAGGCCTGAAGGAATGCTCTGACAACATGAGTCGGAGATGTAAACCGCCACTTGCCATTTCCCTGTTCCATGGTGTTCCATTGGTCATAAAGGTCTAAAGAAAGCGAACGGGCCCGTCCTTTCAGTTTTTCCATTAATACTCTTCGGGCCACAACAAAACCAAAACCCGGAACACCCTGAATACATTTATTGGCACTGCTGACAAGAAAATCAATGTTCCAGGCGCTGATATCGAAAGGAAAAGCCCCAAAGCTGCTCATGGCATCAACGATAAATATCTTTTGATGCTTTTTGACCACCTCGCCAATTTCCCTGACTGGGTTCAGCATGCCGGTTGTTGTTTCGCAATGAACAACGGCCACATGAGTAATATCAGGATTTTCAGCAAGCGTTTTTTCTGTTAGTTCCGCATTTACCGGTTCTGTTTCCGAAAACCGCAGAACACTATTTTCAATATGCAGATAACCGGTAATTTGCAGCATACGTTCCCCGTAAGCTCCATTGATCAGAATCAGTAATTTTCCATCGTCGGGAATTGACGACCCTATTACCGACTCCACAGAGAAAGTACCACTCCCCTGCATCAGCGTACAGGTATATTCCGAAGAGGCTTGTGTAGCCATATTAACAATGCGGCTTCGGATTTCCTTTACCAAATTATTATAGTCCGCATCCCACGTACACCAATCTCTCAACATTGCCGCTTTCACTGTTTTGGTCGTGGATAAGGGACCTGGCGTTAAAAGCAGATAAGGATTATCCGGGTATTGTAGCATAGTCGTAATGTTTTGTGGTTAAAGGGTATTCTAAACGATTGTATTTTCTCTTGAGCCATATAGCGGAGGCAATCATTATTATCACTCCGGCAGCCGAAACATAATAAGAACTGCTTAAAAAGAAGTCTGCCCAGGAAGCAGAAGGTGAAAGAGTATTTTTCAACCCAAAAACACCAATGCTACTGAGGTACCCGAAAGCATCAGCCAGGTACATTACATAACCAATGTTGCTTGCATATTGAAAAGTGGCGATCATTCGTTCGAACAGCAAGGCATTGAAAGGAATAAAAGCCATGTACAAACCCAAACCGGTTAGTACAACCCAATAGAACCCTGAGATATAATTACCCTGAAAGAGTATCGACCCCATACCTATCAAAAGAAAGCCGCCCATAACTATGAAAATGATAGAAAACAGGGCTTTTATATTGCTTCGGATAAAAGAAACCAGCCCCAGAAAAAAAAGAGCAATTAGTCCTACCGGAATTTCCGATTTCGTAAAAATCTCAGGATTATCTACATACCCAAGGTCATTCCATATCTCTACTGCAAAATTATCTCTCATCTCCCTGAATATCATTAAAATAGAATATGCACCGATTAACAACACAATGACTGTGGCAAAATGGCGGAAGAAAGCCATTCTTTGTTCCTTGTTCATCGGTCTTCTTTCTGTTCGGAGAGCACGGTCTTCGGCAGTGGGTGAAGGAACTTTACTAAGGAGATAAAGAGAAATCAGCAATGGCAAAAAGAATAGAAGACCGGTCACAAAAGGCATCCAGTATTCAGAAACATTCAAATCGAGCATAACCCATTTCCCAACTGATTTGACAATTCCTGATGCAAAAATGAAGCTGACACTCAGTCCGGCTCCAAGCAACTCGGTATATTTCCGCCCTTCGAGATAAGCAAACACCAATCCCCAAATCATCCCCAACGGCAGACCATTTGTAAATAAGAAGATAATTCTATAGGGAGACGGAACCAACCCGAAAAAGAATAAAGAAAGCCAGGACAAAACGATAAGCACCAAAATGCCCGTAGCACGCTGTCCCGATTTCATTTCGGACACTACCTTAATACCAATAAACTTCGAAAGGGTATAGCCTGCTACCTGAGCCGTGATAAACCATATCTTTTCATCTATTCCAAGAAACTGCTCACCCTCGAAAGTAGCCACCGCAAAAGGTTTTCGGAATGCATACATGCAGGCATAAGTAGTAAAAGAGGCTACAATGACATAAACCACAAAAACCCATTGGGGCTGTTTTTCTAACCATTGTTTTATATCAACTCTCAAAATCATCTCTTTCGAAGTTTACTATTAGTAAATTTATATTGCAAAACTACGAGGGATTTATGCCTTTTGTGTAAACCCTGTATTAAGGAATAATTAAGAACAAATTGGACACTTACATTTGATTTAAAGTAGTTTTAACAATATCTGTTGTGTTATTAATTAGATTGATTTAAATTTGCAATGTTTCTTATTAGTAAACTTTTTAACTTTTATATATGACGAGCAGTACCCTGTCAGGTATCAGTAAAAAAATTAAAGCCATACGGACGAACAAAATGCTTAAGCTCACCGAGGTGGCAGAAAAAGCCAAAATCAGCAAAGGGCTTCTCTCCAGAATAGAAAACGGCAGAGTCATTCCCTCTCTTCCGGTATTACTGCAAATAATCAAAACTCTGGAAGTGGATTATGCCACGTTTTTCGATGGAATCGACAACGACCTGAACAGGGGATACCTCCTCATCAGAAAAGCTGATTATGAACGCATAGAAAAGGAGGATGCGATTGGTTTTCAATATTTCTCTATCCTATCGGAAAGTGTGGGGAACGTGTCGCTTGATTTCAACCTACTGGAACTATCCCCTAATGCTCAACGAGAGAAAGTGACAACACAGGGATACACCTATCTTTTTCTGATACGCGGGAGCATTGAGTATATCCTGGACGATGAAGTACTTGTAATGAATGAAGGGGATTCTTTGTTTTTCAACGCAACCATCCCGCACGTTCCCAAAAACCCGACAACAGAAACAGCTAAAATTTTTGTTTTATATATTATTTCTCCGGAAAAAAACATTTAATTATGACACAGATCAAGCTTGTAGTATTCGACATGGCTGGTACTACCGTGAAAGACCACAATGAAGTTGAGCGGTGTTTTGTAGAAGCAGCTCATAAAACAAACCTTCCCTTTGCAAAAGAAGATATCCTTGCCATGATGGGATGGTCGAAAATAAAGGTTTTTGAAACCCTTTGGACCAAAGCATCTCCTGAATCAGACAAGAACACAATCAAAAAATTGACCAATCAGTCATTTCTGGCTTTCCGGGAAATTCTGGAGAATCATTATCGAACCAGCCCGGTGGAACCCACCGATGGATGTATTGAGATGTTTGATTTTCTTCATTCCAATCACATAAAAATTGCGCTTACTACCGGATTTTACAGAGAGGTTACCAACATAATTTTATCGCGTCTGGAGTGGGACAAAAACCTTGACGAAAACTACCTGGGGAAAAATAACTCAATCATTGATTTATCCATATCCAGCGATGAGGTAGCCCATGGTCGCCCCGAACCCGACATGATAAAAAAAGCAATGAGTATAACCGGAATTAATGATCCGGAACAGGTAATCAATATTGGCGATACCCCCTCAGATCTTTTGTCAGGGAAAAAGGCCGGATGCATTTACAGCCTTGGTGTTTGCAACGGAACACACACTCGCGAACAACTCCAAAGCATCCCCAATGACGGACTGCTAAATAATATTGGCGAACTTGCGAATTATTTGAATTAAGAGAACTGATACATGGAAAACAGCGCTAAAGCAATGGTCTTCCGGGGATCCGGGAAACCATTGACGTTCCGGGAATTTCAAATTCCAACATTGAAAGAAGGAGAGCTATTGGTACAAATATCGCATTGTGCCATTTGCGTAAGTGATTTGCACACCATAAGCGGAAAAAGGGAAAGCCCTCTTCCTTTGATCCCGGGTCATGAAATAGTGGGCACCATCAAAGAACTTCCGTCCAAAAGCAAATTAACCGATCTAAAAGGCCAAATCCTTCAACCCGGAGATATGATCTCCTGGACACTTAATACCTCATGTGGAAAATGCTTTAACTGCAAAAAAGAAATCCCTCAAAAGTGCAAACATCTCATAAAATACGGTCATTCCCCAATCAGTGAAGAATACTCGCTCAACGGAGGCATGGCGGAATACATTCTTCTGCGCAAAGGAACCTCAATCATCAAACTGGACAATCACATTCCGGCACACCTGTACACCAGCATAAACTGCTCTTTATCCACCGTGATGGCAGCTATACATGCAGCTGGAAAAATTGAAGGGTCCACCGCTCTTATTTTTGGAGCCGGTATGCTTGGAACCCTTTGTTCAGCAGTCCTTAAATCACAAAAAGCAGAAAAAATAATTGCCATTGACCCCAACCTGAAGCGTTTAGAAATGATACAACAGTTTGGCACAAGTCATGCTATTCAATGGCGCGATGACTTAGGAACAGAGGCCCTTATCCGACACATCCTTACGATCACAGAAAATCACGGGGCGGATCTGGCTTTTGAAATGAGCGGGGCTGAAATGGCTATCAGTACTGCACTTCAAACAATGAGCACAGGAGGGAAACTAATTCTTTGCGGCTCCGTTTTCCCGTCAGGGGATATATCATTTAACCCGGAAACCTTTGTCAGGAAACTATGGGAAATAAAAGGAATTCATAATTACAACACCCCGGATTTTCTGGCAGCTGAAGAATTTCTTTCCAAGAATATAAAAAACTTCCCTTTTTCAGATCTTTTTCATCCCGATTTCTATCCATTAGAGGAAACCGAAGCAGCTATAAAAACAGCAAGGACAAAGAAATTTCACCGAGTGATAATCAAACCTTAGAGACCTAACATTGCAATACTAAAAAAAGCATCAACCCGAAATTCTAATGAATTTGAAAATTTCGAATATTGCAAAAACAATAATATACCCGCGTAATGTTCACCTTAAAGGGTTTCCATATAAAAGCCTATTTAAGATGGAGGATATGGGCTGCCGCACAAAGAATGTGAAAACTTATTTTCATAAATGAGTCCGATCTAAAAAGCATCTTTATTGCCAAACTCTTCGTTAATTAAAATTTTTGAATCCTCATTAACAGAAGGTTAACTCCGGCACAAAAATTTTCAAAGCCTTGATTTTGGCAAAAATATACCTTTTTATAC
>Ga0163219_100030_pt1 | contig 35538 bp, 15 predicted proteins | sample MSEWel2016_04_06_FD_113150 | JGI IMG/M metagenome (GOLD analysis project Ga0163219, IMG submission 113150) | Subsurface microbial communities from deep shales in West Virginia, USA - MSEEL Well Study Marcellus 3H_2016_04_06 ...
ATCCGAATCAGGCAGTGTTGCTGCATGAAGCTGATTTACAATTGTTTTTGCCTTTATTTAACGCAAATTATACAATTTAACACTCCATATTATATCGGGTGTAGACAAGTGGGAAACTTCAGTTATGTAATTACTGATACTGATGGAAATGGAATTCAGAGTGAAATTATTACAATAGGGGCGATATCAACTACAACAACTTATGAGGTGATGGCTGTGAGATCATCGTTAAGTTGTGTTTATTCTGGTTCGCTTCCAGCACCTGTTACTTTTACCGTTCAAACGCCCCCGGTTGCGCAACCTACTTCCGGAACAAGTGTTTGCAGTACAGAAAACCTTGATGATATAGTTCTTCAAAATTCTGAGTCAGGAGTCGATTATTATGTTGTTTATGATGATGGTATCTCTACATCCGAGGTGTCAGGAACAAGGTGGACAAGTTCAGGTGGGCCACATCCTTTTCCTGCAATAAATGAAGGCGTTGGAGCATACTACGTTGTTGCCGATGGTTGCAACGGAACTGTACCTATGAATGGGGGCCCTTTTTATATAAGTTCGGCTCCTGCCACGACTCCCTCTCTTGTTTCTGCAAGTCCGGCATGTCCGGGTTCAGATTTGGTGGTGAATAATACTGAAGGAAGTGATGTCAGGTATCATCTTTTGCTGGCAGGCTCAAGAACCGGTGCCTATCGGGATGGAAATAACGGGACAAGAACCTTTGGCGGATTAAGCACCCCAGGGGTTTATACTGTTGAAGCTGAACGCAATGGTTGCGTGGTTACTCTTTCCGGGAGTTTTGAAATTCAAGCTGCGCCTTCTGCTTTTGATCTCACAGCCAATAAATCTTCATATTGTGCAGGAGCTTCACCAACGGGTGTGCAACTTACGTTAAGCGACACTGAAGCTGGAATTGAATATCAGTTACAACACGATGATGGATCCGGTTTCTCGGATTTGGGCTCATCGGTTAGCGGTAATGGTAATCCATTTTCCCCTGCCAATTGGGGAGATTTGATCGAAGGGACTTATCGTGTTATTGCTACCTCAACAGCGGGGTGTCCCACAACAATGAACGGAACTCCGGTAATTGTGGAATCAACGCCTCCTTCTGCTACAATTTCCACATCTACACCCAATAGCCGTTGTGAAGGAGAGTCGGTCGATTTCTATATTAATGTTAGTCTCTCCGGGGCTCAGCCTTTTAGTTTTGACATTACAAATAATGCTGGTGATCCCCCCATTTCCGTTTCCGATCATTATTCAAAGACCTATTCTATTCCGGTTACCCCCTCTACAGATATAACTTATACGTTAACTAATTTAGTTGATGGGTCAGCATGTATCCCTGTTTCTAATGTAGGGCAGGTGCAGTTTTTTGTTCATCCTAATCCGGTTTTTACTTTTGGAGCAAGTCCCAATTCTGTTTCAACTTCCGGAGTAATTCCAAGTACCAGTGTGTGTCGTGGAAGTCAGGTTACTTTAGATGCCAATGTGTCAAATACATCCGGCCCTTATCTTTACAACTGGAGTAATTCTCTGGGAACTTCTCAACAAGTTTCCTTTTATCCTAATACCACAAGAATCTATGATGCTACAGTAGAAAACGAATTTGGATGTTCTTCAACCCGGCAAATCGAAGTTGTTGTTAATTCACTGCCAGTACTTGATTTTGAACCGGAAAATGGAGATTATGATGTTTGTATTAATGGTGGAGACGTGGAATTAATTCCTGCTGTACCCACAGGTGGAAATTTTACAGGAACAGGAGTATCCGGAAACTTTTTTGATCCAGTGGCTGCAAATGTAGGAAGACATCCCATTACTTATACCTTCACAAATACGACAACCGGATGTGAAAATAGTATTACAAAAGATATTGATGTTAATCCTGAGCCTAATGTTAATGCTCAAAGCAACCCTACTGATTTTTGTGCAGGAGTAGGAGTGGTTGACATAAATGGTTATCCTCAAAATAGTAACGGAGTATGGACTATTGTTGGAGGTTCCAGACCTTGGTTTTGGGATGATAATGATGGAACTGCATCACTGGATGTAGATCTGGCACTAAATAATACCGGAGGAGGTACATTTGACCTTGTGTATCAATACACAGAAGGAACAACAAATTGTGTAGGGCAAGATATCCTTACTGTTAATTTGCATCCGGATCTTAACAATGAACTTGAATTTGAATACAGAGCTGCAACAGCTGGAGTCGGAGATCCATGGTTTCCATTCCCCGCAGGGGATTTAACGATGTGTCAGACCGGGGACGTTATTGAACTTCAGGGTATTTTTGATGCTTCCGGCACATTGGTTGGTAATGGAACATTTTACGGAGCCGGTGTCACTGACACAGGTTCGGGAACTGCAGAATTTAATCCTGCCATAGCCGGAAACGGGAATCATACAATAACTTATACCTACACTGATCCAATAACAACATGTACAGGCACGGTTACTCATACTGTTCAGATAGGAACTTCTTTGGAATTCCCCGGGCTGAATAGTCTCTATTGTGCCACAGATGGCCCGGTTGATGTTTATGCTGACGATACTGCAGGTAGTGGAATCAGTGGTAGTTTAGAAGTTTTTGACAATTCAAATCCCTCTATTCCCGTTTCGATTTATACTCAATTAAGTAATTCAAGTTCTAATACTTTTACTTTTGATCCATCGACTGATCCCTCATTTGCGCCTGGAGTCTACTTGTTCCGTTTCACCTACAATGACGGTACCTGTGATAATATACTGGATCAGGAAGTGACAGTTGCTGCTACATTAGATCCTTCTTTTACCACAGCAAGCGGACTTACTCAGTTTTGCGAAACACAGGGGCCTGTTCAGTTGGTTCCCTCTCAATCAGGAGGTGTTTTTTCGGTTGCCAATTCGTCTGGTACGGCTATCAGTGCCATTTCAGGTTATTATTTTAATCCATCTGCTTCGGCTGTTACTCCCGGAGAGACTTATACAATAACCTATACTATAAATACAGGAAGTTGTTCTGCTTCATCCACTCTGGATGTAACAGTGGTTGCTTCACCATCAATTGCTATTAGTGGGTTGGCAGCTGAATATTGTGATGATGAAACCGGGCCTTTCCTCATAGAACCTAATAATCCGGATGTTGCGGGTGCTGAATATACTTTCTCGACTACCGTTAATGCCATTGGTCGATCTCCATTGTATTACGATGATGGAACCGACACAATACATGTTTCAGCACAAACATTTACTGCACCATACTCCGAAAAGTTTTATTTTGATCCCGCACATGCCGGCTATGGAATATATACAGTAACTTATACATTTGACAATTCTGCCAATACTGGCTGTGTTGCATCTGTTTCACAGGTGGTTACAGTTAATGAAACAAGGGCGGTGAATTTTGGCGGCCCTGCCGATCCCATCGAATACTGCCAGTCAGATGCTCCTGTAACTTTGCAGGGAAGTTTTGTTGGGGGCGGATTTACCGGAGAAGGGAACTTTTTTGGAAATGGCATTGATAATTTAATTGCCGATGATGGAGTTGCTGAGTTTGATCCTTCGAGTGTCACACCGGGTGATCACCCAATTCGATATGAGTATGTGAATACCACAACAGGTTGCAGCTCTGAAAGAACAAAGACTTTCACTGTAGAAGCAGCACCCTCAAAATACACCGTTCAGGGTGGTGGAGCGTTTTGTTCTTCTGCGGCCAGCGGCCCGGAGGTTACGTTGAGTGGATCACAAAATAATTCGGATCTGGAATATGAGTTGCTGCTTAATGGTCTTTCATTGAATCCGCGTGTTCCTGAAACCGGTGATGGTAGCCCCATTACCTTTCCACCTCAAAGTGCCGATGGAACTTACACGGTTATTGCTATCAATACAGTAACGGGATGTATTTCCGAAATGACCGGCTCTGTGGAGATTACCAAAAATGAAGTGGCTCTTACGGTAGATGATTTCACCAATGTTTCCTGCACAGGAGCCATGGATGGAACAATCACGGCTACTGCCTCGGGTGGTTCTGCTCCTTATTTGTATTCACTATACAGTGATGCCGGCCTTTCGACTTTAGAAGCAGACAATAATAACGGTATTTTTGAATTTCTTGGTGCCGGAACCTATTATCTTCAGGTTGAAGATGCCATTGGTTGTGAACTTTCTTCGCCCGTTGAAGTCACCATCACCCAGCCGGCCAACCCCTTAACTGTTGACACCGATAGTTCCCCTGTTGGTTGCTCCGGATGTACTGCCGGAACAACTTGCGAAGGGGCGGCGTGGATAAATATAAGCGGAGGTACCGCTTTTGCAGACCTGACGACTTATCCTTCAGGATACAATATTGAATGGAAAGATAATGCAGGGACAACTGTAACCTCTGTGGCCGGTGGAACAAGGATTGAACAGCAATCTGCCGGTTCCTATACTGTTACTGTTACCGATGCAAAAGGATGTACAGTTTCTGAAGTGATTGATATTGAGACTGTCGATGCCATTACGCTGACCGAGGTTAGTCGAACCCATGTCGATTGTTACGGTTCTGCCACCGGTCGCTTCACTGTACAGGCCGCCGGCGGAGACAGCAATGCCGATTACCAGTTCTCTCTTGATCAGAACAATTGGTTCGGCCCGGATGTTACCGATGGAGCTCAACGAACTTTTGAAAATCTTAGTGCCGATACTTATGATGTATATGTAAGGGATGCCAATTATCCGCGTTGTGAAACCCAACTGGGGACATCCATCGTAATTTCGGAACCCGACAAATTGGATGTTTATGAACTGCCAGGTTCACATGTGAATGTAAATTGTTATGGTGATGACACCGGAGCATTTGAAGTGGAGGCCGACGGAGGTTCAGGAGTTTATACATTCTCCTTAAACGGAGGTACTTATGCTGCTGCGGATCTGTTTACAGACCTGGTGGCCGGTTCGTATAGTGTGACCGTTCAGGATGCAGAAGGATGCACTGCTTCCCTGGCTAATCCTGTGGAAATCACTCATTCACCGGATCTTACAATTATTGACTATGATGTCACTGATGCTTCCTGTAACCTTGGCAACGATGGAGAGATAACCATTACAGCGAAGGGAGGAGACGGTAATTATGTTTACTCGCTTACCGATGGCACCGATACCTGGGCGGCACAAGCTTCAGCTACCTTTGGTGGATTAAATCCCGGTAGTTATAATGCAACCGTAACCGATGGAAATAGTTGTGTTGCAACCTATAACGGAATTGAGGTTGATGATCCGGACGTCGCTCTTACTCTAACGCACAATGTAGATCAGAATGTGTTGTGCCGTGGTGGAAGTAGTGGCGAATTTACTGTTACAGCATCCGGTGGTTCAGGTGGTTACGAATTTAGTATCGATGGTGGTGCAACCTGGGATGATGATGGTACAAACAGTTATTCGTGGGACGGGCAGTTTGCCGGTACTTATACCGTCGATGTCAGAGATGCAAAGGGCTGTACCACAGATGAGTCGGTTACAATAACACAACCGGCAACTTCTTTTACTTTATCAGGTGTGGTGGACAATCATGTAAGTTGCCATGGTGACAGCGATGCCAGTATTACTGTTGATGGAGAGGGAGGAACGTCTTTATCGGCTGTTAATTATGTTTTATACAAAGAGATTTCCGGGTCGTGGATTATTCAGGATTCAGAAAGCAATAATACCGGCGATGCGGAAACGTTTACGGGTTTGGATGAAGGAGAATATAAGGTAGAGGCCTGGGACAGTAATGGGTGTACAGATGATGTTTCACTGACAATTACTGAACCTTCCACTGCCATTAATATTACTTCAACCATCAGTAACGTAACCACTGTCGGGGGCAATGATGGTTCCATCGAAATTGAAATTACCGATGGTAGTGGTACTTATCCATCTATAATCTGGACAGGAACCGATGAGTCGGGTACCGATATTAGTTCAGGTTTAACTGACAATGTTTATCTTCAGCCAGGTCTGGAAGCCGGAACTTATTATGTTACCGTTACCGATGGAAATGGTTGCACGGTTACTTCTGATCCAATGGTGGTTACCGATCCCGATTCCGATCTTGGTCTGAGTATTTCTACCGGTGAACCCGGGTTCTGTAGCGGAGCTACAAATGGAACCATCAGCATAACAGCCACCGGTGGTGTGCCTCCTTATGCTTCTATTACGTTAACCAGAGGCGGGGTGGAAGAAAGCAAGACCACATCAGGGAACGACTACGCAACCTATACCGACCTTGGTGAAGGAACCTATGTTGCTGAAGTGGAGGATGATGCAGGAAATGTATATACAGAGAACATCGTATTTACACTTCCCGATCCTTTTGGACTGAATTTTTCAATAGACCGGGATGCTACCTGTAATGGTGAATCCGATGGAACGATTACTTTCAGTGCATCCGAAGGAACTCCTGAAGACAATGGAACTCCGGCAGATGATACTGATGATTTTTATAATTATTTCATTACCCCGCCATCAGGAGTTGTCATTCCCGGTCAGTTGCCCGTGGGAGGAAGTGTGACCATTTCTACCCTGGCATTCGGTAATGGTTACAAACTCGAAGTTCATGATGCCAACGGCTGTTTTGTTGATACTGATTTCAATATAGATGAACCCGAGCCGATTTCTTTTGGTGTAGATCCCAAAAATCTCACTTGCTATGAAAGTGGTGATGGATCAATTACCCTTGAAAACGTGACCGGTGGTTGGGGAAATGGATATACTTACGATTGGGATCGCCTGGATGAGACTACAACGCCTGCAACCTGGGTTGTTCATGAACATGATGGAAATCAGTCCGTCAATAATCTTTTAGCAGGTACCTACCGGGTAACGGTCACTGGTAACTTAAACAATTGTGAAGCTATTTCTTCCAATATTGTCATTACTCAACCGGAAGAACTTGAACTGATTTTAGGTGGTCAGGAAAATGTGACTACCTGTTATGGAGACAATTCCGGTTCAGTAACCCTGCGTGTTGAAGGTGGAACTGCCAATTACGATCTGACAGGTAGTGCCACCCAATCCAACTGGGATGGTGTGGACACTTATTCAGCCACCGGACTCTATGCCGGAACCAATACTTTTAATGTTTTGGATAGCAAAGGTTGTGTGGCAGATGTTACCACCGATATTCTGCAACCTGAAGAAATGGTGGTTAGCGGTGTCTCCGCTGATATTGAATGTGAACCCGCTGATGGAGGTGAGCTGGAAATTGAAATTTCTGGTGGAAGGGTGAATACATCAGGAAATTACGCTTACAGGGTTGGGCTGGTAAATCAAACTACCGGAAACAGTCTTGTTTCAATTCATAATGTGGCTGATACGGAAACAGCTCCGTTCGTTATTGATGTTTCCGCCATTCCACCCGGTGATTATGATCTTACGGTTTCCGATGCCAACTCCACCGATCCTTCCGGTTGTGTATATGAAGATGTAATAAGTCTTTCATACATCGATGTTCAGGCTGATATCACCGATGTCACCTGTGTTGGTGCTGCCGATGGTGCCATTGATATTACGGTTTCGGGTGGTTCCGGAAACTATACCTATCTCTGGTCTGATGATGGCGGAACAACTACGTATGCTACTACCCAGGATTTAAGCGGTCTCTCTAAAGGAACGTATGAACTGACCGTTACCGATACTGATCGGGGTTGTACGCTTACAACTCTGGAATATCCGGTCGAGCATGGAAAAACATTGGTCATTGATGCTTCGGTATCTCCGGTGAGCTGCAATGGTGGAGGCAATGGCGCCATCCTGATTGATGAGGTAGTCGGGGCTTCCCTAACAATCACTTATTATCTGGATGGTGTTGAAGATACTGATAATGACGGTCAGTGGACCGGTTTGTCTGCCGGAACCTACGAAGTTACAGTTGTCGATGGTGATGGTTGTGTGGCAACAAAGTCATTCTATGTATCTCATCCACTGGCTATTAACTTTTCATTGAGGAGTTCGCTCGATTGTTCCGTTGATTACGATCGAACCATCGAACTTTATAATTTTTCCGGTGGAATAGCTCCTTATTCATACACCTGGAGTGGTCCCGGAGGCTTCACGGAAGATTCTGATACAGAAATTTCTGACATTACCGTTGGTGGAACCTATAGTGTTCAGGTTACTGATGACAGAAACTGTTCCGTTACCCGAACCATCGATGTTCCCGGCAAGCCGGTACTTACAGCCGATGTAACAGCTGTTCAGTGTAATGGAGGTGACAATGGTGTTATTGATTTGAGTGTCACAGGTGGAAGTAATGATTACACCTATCTCTGGAACGATGCTGCTGCTTCCACTACTCAGGATTTGAGTGGTTTGGAAGATGGAACCTATGAAGTTACTGTAACTGATGAATCCCAGATTTGTGAAGTTAGTGGAGTCGCTTATTTTGAAAGTCTTGAGGTGGAGGTTACAGAACCTGATCCCATTATTGTGGATAGCTATGTTTCTGACGTTACCTGCAACGGTGCTCAGGATGGTGAAATAAATATTACTTCCATTTCAGGAGGTGCAGGTAGTTATACCCTTACCTGGGATGTCTCTCCGTATCTCACTACTGGTGCATGGCAGCAGACTGATTTACCAGGTGGTATGTATTCAGTAGTTGTCAGTAGTGGAGGCTGCAATATTACCAGAATTTTTACGGTGGATGAAGATGATCCGCTGGATTTCACCCTGAACAGGAATGACTCTAACTGTGATCAGGAAAACTCTTTAACCATCTCTTCACCTGTGGGTGGTACAGGCAGCTATGAATATGTTTGGGCCGGGCCGGGAGTTGATAATTCTGATCCCGCCCTTACCACTCAAACCAACCTTCCTGGTGGCGAATACACTGTAACCATGGTAGATGTTGGCAATGCACACAATTGTCATGTCACTAAAACCGCTACGCTTACCCAGCCATTAGAGGCTACTTATACTACTCAGGCAGAGACCTGTCCGGGAGCTAATAATGGGGCTGTTAATATTTCAGTTAACAATGGAGTGGCACCATATAATTATTCCTGGACTACTACTGATGGCAGTGGGCTGGTAACTTCGGATGAAGACCAGAGTGGACTTTCCGCCGGAAACTATGAGGTGGTTATCACAGACAGCAATCCTGATGGTCCGTGTTCAGTTACGCTGTCGGATATTGAAGTGGTTGCTGCCAATACCATTTCTGTGTCTTCCAATATTACGGATGTGCGTTGTTATGGTTCTTCAACCGGTGCCATCAATATTGATGTGACAGGTGGTTCAGAACCTTATACTTATGACTGGCAGGGGCCCGGTTCTTATACTTCCTCCGCCGGGAATATTTCAGATCTTGCAGCCGGTAGTTACATCCTCAATGTTACAAATGAAATTTCAGGTGTTGAATGTGCTGTAACAGAAGTTTTTGAAGTAAATCAACCGGCCGACTTTATGGCGGTAACCAACGTAGCTGTTGACAGTGCCGAGTGTAAAGGCTCGGCTACGGGCTCTATTGATATCACTGTTGAAGGAGGAACCGCTCCATACCGTTTCCAGTGGGTTGGGCCGGGTACCATTCCCGATGCCACTCTTGTGGATATTGAGGATGTTCAGGCAGGTGATTACAATGTGATTATTACCGATGCCAATGATTGTGTACTTGACTATAATGCCACTTATGGCAGTTTGATAAAAATACCGGAACCTGCTGAAGTGTTGGATGTTTCACTGATCGATTTCACTCATGTGACTACCTACCCCAACGGTTCTGATGGTTCCATAGAGGTGGAGGTCACCGGAGGTGCAGGTTCTTATACCATTCGTTGGTTTGATGAAAATGATGACCCCGTACCCGGAAGCGATAACCTGGAAGTGGTGGATAATCTTCCTGCCGGGACGTATCGTGTCTTTGTAAGTGACGAACATGCCTGTTCGGATGAAATTCGCAATATTCCCGTTTCCGAGCCCAATGCAACTCTTGGCCTTATTGTCAGCAAGCGCAACGTTGGGCCGTGCAACAGTGTTAACAACGGTGAAATCACCGTGGATATGATCGGGGGAACATTGCCTTATCAATCCATCACATTGTTTGACGGTTCCGGACAGGTGGAACAGGTAGTCAATGACAACAATGCTGTGTTTGATGAACTTCCGGCCGGTGATTATGAGGTGGTGGGCATTGATGCCAATGACGTGGAAGTGCGTGAGAATATTACTCTGCTTCAGCCTTCAGCCCTTCAGTTGAATGCATCGGTTACCCAACAGGTGGAATGTTATCAGTCTGCTACAGGAATCATTCAGGTTTCAGTGAATGGTGGTGTGGCTCAAGCAATTTCCGGGAATTATTCCGTTACACTAAGTGGTGGCCCTGCGGGTACCGGTACCAGTTACTCTCCCATATCAGGTGAAGTGTTTACTTTTGATAATCTTCCTGCCGGAACCTATACCGTGCGTGTCATCGACGACAGCAACATCAACGAGGTGGATGCTTCCATCAATACTTATACCGCTGGTTACGGCAATGGCTCTTTCAATATGAATTCTGATTGTTACCTGGAACAGCAGGTTGAAGTTATTCAGCCTGAAGCAGAGCTAATCCTTAGCACGCTTACCGGCAGTGAAGAGATTTGCGAAAATTCTTCTCCAACACTTCAGTTGATTACTGCCAATTGGGATTTTGCTGTTAATGGAAATTTGGAAGTAGCTTTGAGTGACGGGGAAACCTACATCGTTGATTCTTCACCTTTCACATTTCTACCCAATGCAGTGCCGTCAACAGGTATTACTCAATACAGCATTGTAAGTGTTGAAGATGCCTTGGGATGTAGTAAAGGAACAGGAAGTGGTATTGCTAAGGTTGAGGTACATCCGCTGCCTACAGCGACCATTTTTGGTGATGCAGACTTGTGTGTGGGGGATAGTCGTAATCTGGGAATTGAACTCACGGGTACCTCTCCCTGGGATGTTACTATTTCCGATGGGACCAACACCTGGAACCAAACGTACACTGAATCATTTAATCTTTTCTCTGTATCTCCTGCAGAGACTGCTACTTATGAGATTCTGACTGTGTCTGATGCGCATTGCAGCAATTCAGGAACAGGAAATGCCACCCTGACGGTAAATCAATTGCCCGAAGTAACTCTATCCGGAGATGCTGAAATTTGTGAGGGTGAGTCCACCAATCTTACTTTTGAATTTACAGCCGGAACAGGCCCGTGGACGGTTACTTTTACCGAGAACGAAGTGGAACGCACCGTTGGACCAGTTGCAACAACTCCTTATACGCTTGCAGTTTCACCATCCGAAACAACCGACTATGCACTGGTAAGTCTTTACGACAATGAAGGTTGTACACAAGATGTTTCAGGAAATGTGAGGGTGACAGTTCGCGAAAAACCTGATCAACCAGAAGCAATTACCGGTGATGATATTGTTTGCCAGGGTTCTACCCACACTTATTCGGTGGAACCTGTTGCCAATGCCATTGGGTATGTCTGGACGCTTCCTCCCGGAGCAACAATTGTTCAGGGGGACGGAACCAGGCAGATAGAGGTGGAATATGCCACCGATGCAGAAACGGGTAACTTATCGGTTTATGCACAAAATAGTTGCGACGATCCCGGCCCTAATCGTACTATCCAGATTAATGTGGATAAGCTTCCACAGTCCATCGGAGCTATTTCAGGTCCCCAAGACCTGTGTCAGGGTGCTACAGGCGTAAGTTACAGTGTGACGCCTGTTCCCGATGCATCCCAATATAACTGGACAGTACCAACAGGGTTCTCCATTACTTCAGGGCAGGGGACTGCAAAAATTGTAGTGGAGCTTGATCCTGCTCTTGATGCAACCATAGGTAATATTACGGTAACTCCTGAAAACGGGTGTGGCATTTCTACCAGCATGGAGCAATTGGAAGTTGAAGTACATCCGCTGCCTCAAGCCGATGCCGGAAGTGATCAGCAATTGTGTGAGAATTTTACCACTCTGGATGCCATTGCTCCCGCCTCTGTAAATAGTGACTGGGAGGGAGCATGGACCATTGTTTCAGGATATGCTCAAATTGCTTTCCTTAACAATCCTGCATCTGCAGTGACCAATATCAGTCGCGGTGATGTGGTATTGCGGTGGACAGTAACCAATACTGCTACTAGTGGTAACGGATGCAGCGTTAGCGATGAGGTAACCATTCGAAATAATAGAATTTCTGTCATTGCAGATGCAGAAAAAACACTCACCTGTGACGGAACCAGTGAACTTTATGCAACGCCTGTTCCTGAATATGCGAATACAGAAGGTCGATGGTCCTTTGAGGATGGAAGCGGTATTTTTGAGGATGCAACCTCACCCACTACCATTGTTTCGGACCTGGCTCCCGGCTCAAATACGCTCAAGTGGACGATAACCCAGAATACATGTGAGAGCTCCGGGGTTGTGGAAATCATCAACGACCAGCCCGATCAGGCGGTTATCAATGATCAGGATATTATCGATTTATGCGGTACTGACACGACTCTAACCGCCAATAATCCTGCCGAAGGTACCGGGGAATGGTCTGTGGAAAAAGGAAGGGCTACCATCACTGCCACCAATGCTGACGGAAATGAAATAACTGTGACCAATCTGGCAAAAGGTGAGAATATCATACGCTGGACAATTACCAAGAACGGAAATTGCTCAACCTACGATGAGGTTACCATTCGCAACAATCAGCTTGAAGTGGATGCAGGAGACAGCTATATCACCTGCGAAACGATGGTTGCGCTTGATGCTACTCCTGCTCCTGAAGGAGCTACGGGGCAGTGGACGGCGCTGGGTGATTCAGCAGGTAATGTGCTGTTTGCAGATGGAAATTCTCATCAAACGGAGATCAGCAATCTGATTAACGGTGATAACCGACTTCAATGGACACTATACCAGAACGGATGTGAAAGCTCCGATGAGGTAATTATTACCAGTCATGCGCCCACACAAGCAATAGTGGGTAGTAACCAAACCATCTGTAAAAATGATACCGTGCTGTCAGGAAATACTCCTGAAGATTATGAAACCGGTCGTTGGTCGGTGGTTCAGGGTAGCGGTCGTTTTGAGGATTTGAACGAGCCTGAAACCAGAGTTTCCGGAATTGGGAACGGAGTCAATATCTATCGCTGGACTATTTTTAATGGTAACTGCTCTACTTCTGATGATTTGACAGTTGTCAATAACCAGGTGGTAGCTTTTGCCGGAAAAGATACCGTTACCTGTGACCAGTTAATTGACCTGAAAGCACAACCGGCCCCCGAAGGATACACCGGATTCTGGACAGTGGTTCCGGGCGAGGGTAGTGTTACCTGGGAAGATCCCAACACGATGCCTAAAGCAACCGTGAAACTGGGCTATGGCTCCAACCAGCTTGTATGGACTGTGGTGCATGAGGCCAGCGGTTGTACTTCTTCTGATGAGGTGAATATTTTGGTGAACGCAATTGCGGTGGTTGAAGCCGGAGGGGATCAGGAAATTAACAGCGGCAGCGGAGAAACAACCCTCGCTGCCGAACTGCCAGATCGGGCAATCGGGCAATGGTCAATTATATCAGGAGGAGGCACCTTCATTGATCCTACCGATCCCACCACACGGGTAGTGGATTTGGAGATGGGCCCCAATATTTTCCTTTGGACAGTAACTATTGGCGATTGTTCTGCTTCCGATCAGGTGACCATTACCAACGGAGATGTTATTCAGGCGGAAACAGATCCCGACTTTATTACTTGTTCTGCGGATGTGCAACTGGGTGCCAACGATTCGGGTAATGCCATTGGACACTGGACACTGGGTAGCTATGGCTCCGGAGATATTGTGGACGATGATGATCCCAATACCATGGTGCGAAACCTCGGGCCCGGCGATAACGAGTTTGTGTGGACCATCTCTTACGGTCCCGGAACACCGTCAACATCCGATGTGATTGTGGTTACCAATAATAAACCTGATGACGCCAGACCTAAAGATGGTGGTGTTACCTGTGATGATTCATTCCTGTTGGAAGGGAATCAACCTGATGCCGGAATGGGAACGGTTTCGTGGTCAATTATTTCAGGTGGTGGCGATATTGCCGATGTTAATGCTGTAACCACAGAGGTGACCAACCTGATGCAGGGAGAGAATCGATTTGTTTACAGCATCCGAAAGGGTGTTGAAAAAGTTTGCTTTTCCACCGATACCATTACCGTCATTAACGGGACACCTACTACGCCTGATGCAGGCGATGATAAGACGCTTTGTACCGATAGTGTGATGCTGGAACCCAATGTTCCGAATCATGGAATCGGAGAATGGCGTATTCTCGAAGGAGGGGCCGAGTTTGACGGAAATATGGCCCGGAGAATCAGCCCCGGTGTCAACCGCTTCTTATGGGTGATTTCTACAGAGTCTTGTTCACTTCAGGACACTGTGACTATTGTCAATAACGAACCCTCCGTGGCCAATGCCGGAGACGACCGACCGGTATGTGAAAATACAGTGGTGCTTTCGGGTAGTTTGCCTACGCGCCACACCGGTGAGTGGACACGTATTTCTGGTACTGGTGATATTCTTAACCCGACAGAACCTGATGCTGAAGTTGAAAATCTCGGTCAGGGAGAAAATAAGTTCCGCTGGACCATTACAAACGGGCAGTGTTCCGACTGGGATGATGTGATTATTCGCAACGATTTTAAAGAGGCTAAAATTTTGTATCTGAATCCGAATCCTATTTGTGTGGATACTGTTGCTTTGCGGGCCAACAACCCTGCTCCGGGTGTGGGAACATGGGGGGTTATTGGTGGCAGCGGAAGTGCTTCCTTTGATGATCCGTCCAATCCGAACACCATCGTTCGGGATCTGGCACAGGGTGAGAATATTCTGACCTGGACCGTTCAAAACGGACATTGTACCGATGTGGCTACTGTAACCATTGTCAACAATATGCCTACTGATGCCGATGCCGGCGGAAACTTCGCTTCGTGTGACAATTTTGTAACGCTCAGCGCAAATACCCCAATGGTTGGCAACGGAACGTGGACGGTGCGAAATGGCAGTGGCGATTTTGTGGACGATAACAATCCCAACACTCAGGTGAGTGGCCTGAATTTCGGAGCCAATGTGTTCCGCTGGACCATTGTGAATGAAGGTTGTTCTTCGTTTGATGATGTGCAGGTGGATTTCAATAGTATAGAACCCGAAGTAGGGGACGATCGTACTGTTTGTTCCGATACTGAAGTATTGCAGGCAGCCAATGCCGCCCCGGGAACGGGTACGTGGACGGTGGCTGGTGGTACCAGTCAGGCTACTTTTGATAATATTAACGAACCGGGAACCACGGTTCGAAACCTTAGAAAAGGGGTCAACCGATTGAAGTGGACGGTCAACTATAAAGGGTGTCAGACAACCGAGGAAGTGAGCATTACCAATGCTTCTCCAAGTACTGCTTATGCGGGGAATACAGATAGAAAGTGTGCCAATGAGACTGTTCTTGATGCCCTTCAGCCAGAGATTGGTACCGGAAGATGGGAAGTAATCTCGGGTTCTGCAACCATTGCCGATTCGGATGCCAATAATCCTAAAGCTCCTGTGACAAATATTGCTAAGGGGGAAAATGTTTTACGCTGGGTAGTTGAGAATGGTATATGCCGCAGTACTGACGATGTGCTGGTAGTCAACAATCTGCCATCCACACCCTTTGCAGGTAGCGACCTGACGGTTTGTGAACCCAATCATGACCTCATGGCAGCAACGCCCGAATATGGTGAAGGTTTCTGGTCTATTGTCGAAGGTGGCGGAAATATTTCGGATGTTACTGATCCCAGGGCAAAAATTAAAAATCTTGCTCAGGGAAGAAATATACTGAAGTGGACTGTCTCTCATGGGCAATGTACTTTGTTTGATGAGATTGTTATTACCAATAATACGGCAAGCAGTGCCAATGCCGGACCGGATGTGGCCGATTGCAAGGACTGGTCGCAGTTGGATGCCAATCCGCCTTTGCAGGGTGTGGGTGAGTGGTACATCGTTTCAGGTATTGGAACCTTTGATAATGCAGCTGATGAGAGTTCGGTTATCCGTGACCTGGGCTTTGGTGAGAACATCCTGATGTGGGAAATCTGGAACGGGACAGGAGAAAATCGCTGCTTCTCTCGTGATACCGTGGTGATCTTTAACAAAGTGCCCGCGCAAAGCAATGCCGGAAACGACAAGGAATTCTGTGACAATTATACTACCCTCAATGCGAACCTGCCACCCGAAGGTGCTGTTGGATCATGGACTGTGGTTAGCGGAGCAGGAGACTTTGAATCGCCCAACTCTAATAATTCCATTGTGCGGGATATTGGTTTTGGCAACAATGTCTATAAGTGGACTATTTCTTACGACGACTGTGTGACAGAGAGTACCGTAACCATTAAGAGCAATAAAACGGATGCTTATGCCGGCGAAGATGTGGTGGTTTACGATCCCGAGGCCATGCTGAACGCCAATAATGTGGGAGAACTGAACGCAATATGGACGTTGGTGGGAGGTGCAGGCGAATTTGATGATCCTACCTTCTTTAATCCCCTGGTGACCGGACTGAATAATGGAATAAATACTTTCAGGTGGATCATTGAAGTGGAGGGCTGTACTTCTTACGATGATGTGAGTGTGGAATACCGTCCCGTTCCGGATGCCGGTTTCATAACTGACAATGACGAGGGCTGCTGGCCTATGGATGTGCTGTTTACCAACTATTCAGTAGGTGTTCAGAACCGGGATTATCATTGGGATTTTGGTGATGGTAATTTTTCCGGCGACCAGAACCCGCAGCACACTTTTGAAGTGGCAGGGAATTATTCCGTTACATTAACGGTTCCTGGCCCCGACGGTATCGAAGGCCGCTATCAGAAAATTATCAGGGTACACGATCATCCTGATGCCGCATTTAGCGTAATGCCTGAAGAGGTTTATGTTCCGGGTGATGAGGTTCGTTTCTTCGACTTGTCGGTGGATGCTGTGGATTATTTGTGGGATTTTGGAGACGGAAATCATTCAACGGAAGCACATCCTGTACACGAATACACAGAAAGTGGTCTTTATGATGTGATGCTTCATGTGACCAATGAATATGGTTGTGAGGACAGCACTGTCATCCAAGGAGCTGTGACTGCCATTTCCAAAGGTTTCATTAAGTTTCCTAATGCGTTCAGACCCCGTCCCGATGGTGGAAGTTCGCATCAGGCCAGTGAAACAAATATCCTCTTCCGACCCGTATACAGAGATGTGGATAGTTACGAAATACAGATTTACAATCGCTGGGGACAGTTGATTTATCAATCGACTGATATTAATGAGGGCTGGAATGGCCTATATAAAGGACAACTGGCACCACAGGCGGTTTATGTTTGGAAAGTTAGTGGTACATTCGTGAATGGTGAGGAATTCCGTGAAACAGGAAGTGTGTTGTTGGTAAGATAAAATTGGTAATTGATCATTGCTAATTGGTCATTGGTAATTGATCATTGCTAATTGGTCATTGCTAATTGATCATTGGTAATTGATCATTGCTAATTGGTCATTGGTAATTGATTATTGGTAATTGGTCATTGCTAATTGATCATTGGTAATTGGTAATAGATAGTTGAATGAACAGAGGTTTAAAATATATTGTTTTTTTGGGTTGTTTTCTGCTGAATTTCAGTGGTGAAGTAAAATCGCAGGATCCAACGTTCTCACAGGTTTATGCCAATCCGGTGTATCTGAGTCCTTCTTTTACAGGACTTACCAGTGGTAGCCGGGTGGCATTGGCCTACAGAGACCAATGGCCCGGTATTCCCAATACCTACCAGACTGTATCGTTTGCTGCCGATCATTTTTTCGAGGATTACAACAGTGGACTGGGACTTGTTTTTGTTCGTGACGATCAGGGAAGTGGTCAGCTGGTGACCCAAAATATTGGTCTGGTTTACGCCTACGAGTTTCCCATTACCCGTAATATATACGCCCGTCCCGGACTGAACTTTAAGTATTTTGAACGGAAAATTGACCCGTCTTCATTGCTTTGGGGCGACCAAATTGGTCCCGAAGGGGATATTCTGGCCAGTGCTCTGGGCGATTTTGAGGCCGAAAGCTACCGCAAAATTGATGCTTCAGCTTCTGCAATGATTTACAGTGATGATTTCTGGGTGGGAACGGTGGTGGATCACCTTGTGAAGAGTGATATTGGTTTTACCGATGTGGAATCGTCCCTGCCCATACGTACAACGGTATATGGCGGAGGAAAATACCGATTCCGGCCCAGAACCCGTAACCAGGATGAAGTGGCCGGAACACTTGCTTTTATGTACCGCAGACAGCAGGATTTTCAACAGTTGGATCTCGGAACCTATTGGTACGTAAACCCATTTGAATTGGGGCTTTGGTATCGGGGTATTCCGGTAATGGAAAGTGAAGGTTTGACAAATAATGATGCTTTGATTTTTATTCTGGGTTTCAATATAGGACAGGTAAGAATTGCTTACAGCTACGATATGACGCTTTCGAACCTTGCCGGACATAGTGGGGGAGCCAATGAGTTTTCACTTATCTGGCGTTTTTCGACCTCCGGTATTAATGAGTCGCCACGGGGAGCCATCCCTTGTACCGAACCCGGAAACGATTGGATGCGGAATAAGACCAATACCCGCAGAGGCAGAAGGTCCATTTTTTAGGTCCTCAGTGGGTTCTATTTGTGCAGGGTTCAATGGAACGCGAATCTTGAATCTGAGACCCGCAACCCAAGATTTTCGGCAAATGATTTTTCAAAAAATTTGTGGTATGAGAATAGCACCCTGCTTTAGCGGGGTGATTATTGGATTGTTAGGTGTTATTTAAGCCGGCTTGAAGCCGGCTTTCATTCTTTTCTGCTGTTTTATTGAAACACCCGGCTGAACCCGGGGCTAATCTCATGATGTGGTTTTAATAGGATTTTCGACGCACGATCGTGCGTTTTTACGTGTATGAAACCCTCAACCCAAACCCCTCAACCCATAACTCCCGACTGTTCCATTTTGCGGAATGCCAGCAACAACTCCTTTTCATCAAGAATCTCTGATAAATCAAATCCCGTGGCTTCAAGGGTGGAGAAGGCGGCCTCAAAAAGGGCAGAACGGGCGTAGAAATGCTCGTGGGCGTAGTTGAGGTATCTAATTATCTTAAATGCATTAAAGACGCCAAAAAAGCGGGTTAAAAACGATTTTTCGTTGTTGCTGTTTTGTTGAATGGTCTGCAACTCCTTTTCGAAGCCTGTATTCAGCAGGAAACTGCGTAAGGGGCCGGTGAGTTTGTAGGTCCACTCTTCAAATTGATCAACCGGCAGAGAAAATAATTCATTGGCGTGGGAAAAGAATTTTTTCAGGTCGGTGAATGCTTGCGGGTTATAGGTTGTTCCCTGTTTCCGGGTTCCCTCTAAATGGTTTTTCACACTGGCTCCTGTGCCAAAAATGACTCTTCCTGAGGGGCGGGGAGAGGGATAAACGGTGGTGGTGTTAAGCTCTCCGAATCCTCCCAACGGAATAAGTTTTTGTAGAAAATAGAAATCCTCACCGGCTTGTTTCTTTGGCATCCCCCCAACTCGTGCATAGTTAATGGCTCTGAATGTCATGCAGGAACCTACGGTGTGAAATGCATAAGGGAAACCGGTTTGTTTGAGTGCCAGCAGATAATACCTCAGGTGTAGCTCATAAAGGGTGATGGCTTCAAATACTTCCGGGGCAAAGTCTTCACCCTCCAAAGGATGTTCAAAATAGATAGTGGCCCCACAGTTTTCGGGTTGGCTGAACCATTTTTCAATGGCGGTGAAGTAGTTGGTGGCTACAGGGCTGTCCGCATCCAGACATGTAAGAATACCCTCACCCTCAGGAAAATCAATAGCGGCAAAGCGGCGAATGGCTTCATCCAGTCCGGTTTTTCGGGCCAGACCGGCACCGAAATGTTTTTTTCTCAGGTCGTAAGCTTCCAGTGTGAAAAGGGATAACCATTGCGGACATTCAGCCGATTCTGCCAAACTCCGGATCTTTGCGGCGCACCCTTTTTGTTCTTTGATGATATCCGGCAACTCGTCTTCAGCGGTGTTTAAAACAACAATAACCTCCACCCGGAAGGATGGAGGTTCACATGAAAACAAAGATTTTAATGTGGTAAAAATGAGTTCATTCTCTCGGTAGGCCGGAATCACGGTTATCAGTCCGGTATTTTCATCAACGGGTTGGTCGATGTGGTATGGAGGATTATGTTTTTCCAGATACTTCTTTAACAGAAGTGCCGGATTTTTTTTCCTGGTCATATTGTCTATTGACCTTTTTATTTTCCCTTTTCAGAATTTTGATAACGATTGTTAAGTTTTTCAACAACTTCATTGGTTATGTTCAAAGCTTCATTGGCAAAAAGTACGTTGTCGCCCATGGTATTGCTCAAAACCAGTTTGTAAGGATTCTTTTGGGTATATTCTTTCAGAAATCCGGTAATGGTATCTCTCAGTTCTCTGTTCATGCGGTTCTGTTGACGCATCAGGTTGTTAGACATTTGATTGTTCAATTCCTGAAGTTCCTGCTCCTTCTGACGCAGTCTTTTTTCTTCGTTCTGGGCTCTGTCCAGACTAAGGAAGCCATTGTTCTGAACTTTGCGTTGGAACGATCTCATATCGTCCTGAAATACTCTTAATCTCTCATTGAAATCTGCTCTTGAAGATTCCTCCTCTGTGAGAAGTTCTTCATTCAGAAAACGTGCGTATTCGTAGTTGATTAACAAAGAGTCGGTATTGATATAGGCTATTGGGTAATCTTGTACGTCTTCTTTTTGTGTTTGTTGGTCATTTGTTACTTTTTTTTCTGACCTGTTGGAGAAAACAATAATAAATAATGCAACCACGGCTACAAGCAGAACTGCATTAATAATGAGCGATAGATTTTTCATATCTCCGAAAATGAATGTTTAATTTTTATTGATGAGGACAAATATAACTGTATTGTTAAAATATAAAAAAGTTCTTTGTTGATTTTGGGGCTAAAAAAACGGTTGAAAGGACTATCAGACAATTTTTCTGAAGCTGACATACCCATCCAGAACAGCCGAAATGGCAATAAAAAGAATCCAGTAATCCTTTTGGTAATAAATGAAGGCAATTGCAACTGTGAGGAAAACAGCACTTAGCATCAATATTCCATTGATTCTTTTACGATGAGCAGGAGCAACTACAAAATTGAAGATTCTTATACCCAGCACAGGAATCATCCCTGCAGCAAATACCCATACTGCTGATGGCATTTCGACAATATTCATCACTATTCCGGCGAGCACAAGCACCATTCCGGCATAATAAAATCCGCTTAAAAAACGGTAAAATCCCATAGTTTACTATTTTTCAATGACCACAAAAATATCCTCATCCGGTTTTTTCATGAGGTATTGTTCCCGGGCAAATTTCTCCAGATTGTCCGGATTGCTCTGTAATTCCTTTATTCTCCGGGTGTTATTCACGATTTCATTCTGATAGTGAATCTTTTGCTTTTCCAGATCTTTGATGCGCCCCGAGAGTTCATTTCGTTCCACCAAATTGTTCTGGTCAAAGAACCCGACCCAAATGATAAATGCCAGAAACGTAATGATGTAACGATTACGCAATAAGGGAATGCTCAGTCTGAATATGTCTTTGAGACTCATTCTTCTGACGTTTTTGTTTCAACACAAATGTAATTATTTCGAATGGTTTTGCAAGAAACACAAGGTTTGGTTTGTCAAAAAAGTCCGGGGCTGTTCGTTGAGAGAACAACCCCGGAAATACATGAAAAGCGTAATTTACAAACCTGCGTTACTCCTCCGCCATAAACGGATACTTAAAATCTTTAGGAGGCACAAAATTTTCTTTGATGGTTCTGGGAGATACCCATCGCATCATGTTGATTAAGGAGCCTGCTTTATCGTTGGTTCCTGATCCCCTGGAACCTCCAAATGGTTGCTGACCTACCACAGCTCCTGTGGGCTTGTCATTTATGTAGAAATTTCCTGCTGCATTGACCAGTCGTTTGGCTGTTTTTTCAATAATGTATCGATCCTTTGCAAAAACAGCACCTGTCAGTGCATAAATGGATGTTTTATCCAGAATATCGAGTGTTTCGTCGTATTTCAGATCATCATAGACATAGATGGTGAGAATCGGGCCAAACAACTCTTCCTGCATGGTTGGGTATTGCGGATTGGTGGTTAAAATGATGGTGGGTTCAATAAAATAACCTACTGATTTGTCACATCCGCCACCAGCTATGATTTTTGCTTCGGGATTTTGCTCTGCTTCCTTAATAACCGTTTCAAGTTTGTCAAAAGAGGCTTCATCAATGACTGCATTCATGAAATTACTGAAATCTTCGGGAGGTCCCATTTTTAGTAGGGCCAATTGTGCCTGGGCCTCCTTGTTGATTTCTTCCCAGCGACTGGCCGGCATATAAGCCCGCGAAGCTGCGGAACATTTTTGTCCCTGATATTCGAATGCTCCTCGTACGATAGCGGTAGCTACTTCCTTGGCATTGCATGATTTATGTGCTATGATAAAATCTTTTCCGCCTGTTTCGCCCACGATTCGTGGATAGGTTCTGTAGCGATGAATATTTTCCCCGATTGTTTTCCAGATAGATTGGAACACTTCTGTGGAGCCGGTAAAGTGAAACCCTGCAAAATCAGGATGGTCAAAGACTTCACTGGCCACTACCGGACCTCTTGCAAAAATCAGGTTTATGACTCCGTCGGGCAAGCCGGCTTCCCTGAATATTTCCATAATGATGTGGGCTGAATAGATGGCTGTTTTTGAGGGTTTCCATACCACTACGTTGCCCATCATGGCGGGTGCAGAAGGCAGATTTCCTGCTATGGAGGTGAAGTTGAACGGGGTGAGGGCAAAAACAAATCCTTCCAGTGGGCGGTATTCTACGCGGTTCCAGATGTCTTTGGCAGAGGTGGGCTGATCCCTGTATATCCGGGTCATGTATTGTACATTGAATCGCAAAAAGTCGGCAAACTCACAAGCGCTGTCTATTTCGGCCTGAAATGCCGTTTTGGACTGGCCCAACATGGTGGCTGCATTGATTTTCTGACGATAAGGACCCGCCAGCAGGTCGGCTGCTTTCAGGAATATGGATGCACGATGTTCCCAACCCAATGAGGCCCATTTGGAGCGGGCTTTTAACGCTGCGTCAATTGCATGATGCACGTGGGCTTCGTCTCCCTGGTGGTAATGCCCCAGGGAGTGTTTGTGTTCATGAGGGGGATGAATGGATATTTTTTTCCCGGTTCGAATTTCTTCTCCCCCAATTATCATGGGTATATCCATCTCAACGGCCCGGTAAGCTTCCAGCTGTTTTTTCAATTCAGCTCGTTCAGGCGTTCCGGGTGCATAACTCAGAATGGGCTCGTTCTTAGCTGGGGGAACCTGAAATACTCCTTTTGGCATAGCACTTGGTTTTTAGGTGTAACAAATTGATGTTTACACAAATCTAACCATAGATTAAGTCAATAGGAATGAAAAATGTCAGGGTTTTTGGAAACTCCCACAATTGTCCTTGGGGATCTGATTATTAGCATACGGGGATTAAGCCACATAAGAATCATAAGGTGATATTAAACCATATCAGGCATGTAGGGATTTTGAGCAGCATTTTTTATAGGGGAAACAATAATAGCCACGGATGGGTGGCACGTTCAATTAATACGATATCTGTCACCCCGCTGGGGCTTAATTTTTTGTCTTGCACATGTTTTTGCTACCATACTGTCGCCCCGCTGGGGCTGGGACACGTGCACAGGTGGGTTCGGATGTTCCGAAGAGGGTTTCCTTACCATTGGGGATATACCAATCACATTCATTGCTGGCTGTTTAAAATGGAACAGCCCCGGGATGGGGCGGCAGTTTGGTAGGGTAGAATGTTTGTTCAAGTTAAACGAGACAAAGCCCCGGCAGGGGTGACACCTTTTGTCTGCGATAAAGACACATTTCAAGTTATTTAAAGAGCCGAGTCAATTAGTTCAAACCCGGAATGATCAACTCCAAACCCCAAACTCTCAACTCCGAATTATCTTTGGAAAGTCCCCCTTGGGGGGATTTAGGGGGCCCCAACTCAATAAATAGGAGGAAACTTTTCGGGATAGGCTTCACCCATAATGCCATAGACTGCATCATACACATCCTCCGCATTGGGATTGCTGAAGTAATCACCATCTGTTCCGTAAGCCGGTCGATGATCTTTGGCGGTAATGGTCACCGGTTTGTGATCCAGGTAATAGAACCCACCTTGTTCTTCAACTACTTTTTGCACCATGTATGCAGTGGCTCCTCCGGGGACATCCTCATCGAAAAACACGATGCGGTTGGTCTTTTTCAAAGATTCCAGAATCATTCCTTCCTTATCGAATGGAAGTAAGGTCTGAACATCAATAAGTTCCACTGAGATACCTGTTTCTTTTAATTGGCGGATGGCTTCGGCAGCTATCCGCACACAGGAACCGTAGGTGACCAGGGTAACATCTGTGCCGTGGGTAAGTATTTCAGGGACGCCTAGGGGAATACGAAACTCGCCCCAGTTGGCCGGCTGTTTTTCCCGGATTCGGTATCCGTTGAGTGGTTCAATGACCAGGGCCGGATCCTCGCCCTGCAGGAGGGTGTTGTACATTCCGGCAGCTCTGGTCATGTCGCGCGGCACACATACATGTATTCCACGAATACTGTTGATGACCATGCTGAGGGGTGAACCTGAATGCCAGATGCCTTCGAGCCGGTGGCCACGGGTTCTTACAATAACCGGAGCTTTCTGGCCTCCTTTGGAGCGGTAGTGAGTAGTGGCCAGGTCATCGCTCAGTGTATGCAGGGTGTAAAGCAAATAGTCGAAATACTGTATTTCTGCAATGGGCCTGAGTCCTCGTAGGGCCATACCAATTCCTTCGCCAACAATGGTGGCTTCATGAATACCTGTGTCGCGAACGCGCCATTCACCATATTTTTGTTGAAGACCCTCCAGCGTTTGGTTCACGCCACCCAACTTTCCCGTATCTTCTCCCAGGGTGAGGACGCGTGGGTCTTTGCCGAAAACAGCATCAAAATTATCCCGGATAATCTCGCGTCCGGGCACCATTGGGGCATTATCGGCATATTCGGGCGCCACAGGAGCCACTTTTAGCGGTGATTTATCCGATTCGTCATAGAGGTGAAGATTGTATTTTTCGTTGCCAATTTGGTAGTAACCGGCTACCCAGGAACGAAGCCGGTCTTTGAGACCACCTGGCTTGTCACAGGAAACACACACATGGCGAAGAATTATTCGTGCCGAACTGAGAATTTCTTTGCGGTTAAGGCTGACCGCACTTTTGAGGTTGAAAATTACCTTTTGGATTTCTTTTTCCTTGGTTGCTTTGCATACACAATGTTTTTGTTCCACGATGCGAATCAGTTCTTCGCGCTCTTCTTTTATTGGTTTTAGGTATTCGTTGTAAGTGCTTCTTTGTGCTGCTATGGCTTCCTTGCGGGCTTCCTCTTCAATGTTGTCCAGTGTTTCTTCATCGGTCAGCTTTTTCTCCAGCATCCATGTTCGCATTTGCACCAGACAATCTTTTTCTTTTTCCCAGTCCAGACGATCTTTGGTTTTATACCTTTCGTGCGATCCTGATGTGGAGTGTCCTGTTGGCTGAGTCAGTTCTTTGATATGGAAAAGAACCGGAACATGGTTATTGCGGCATTTTTCAATACCGTCTTCGTATATTTGGCAAAGGGCGGCATAATCCCACCCGTTGGCTTCATAAATGAGAATTCCTGATTGGTCGGTTCTGCTTTTTTCGAATCCCCTTAAGGCTTTTGAGATACTTGCTTTGGTGGTTTGTTTCTCAACGGGAACAGAAATTCCGTAGCCATCGTCCCATACCGATACCGCCATGGGGATTTGTAGAACAGCTGCTGCATTTAGTGTTTCGAAAAAGAGTCCTTCGGAGGTGCTGGCATCGCCAATGGTGCCAAAGGCAACTTCGTTTCCATTCTGACTGAAATTGGTGAATTCTGCCAATTCCTTCTGCTCACGGTATAGTTTAGAGGCCAGCGCCAATCCGGTAAGGCGGGGCATTTGGCCTGCTGTGGGACTGATGTCTGAGGCGGAATTTTTGCTTTGTGTCTGGTTGATCCACTGATGATTGCTGTCTATCAGACGAGTGCCGAAATGATTGTTCATGGAACGGCCACCGTTGTCAGGATTCAATTCGGTACGGGTCTCGCCGTAAAGCATTGCAAAAAATCTTTCCGGGGTAATCATTCCGGTAGCCAACATGAATGTCTGGTCGCGGTAATATCCCGAGCGCCAGTCTCCATTCCGGAATTGTTTGGCCATGGCTATCTGAGCTATCTCTTTGCCATCTCCGAAGATTCCAAACTTTGCTTTTCCGTTCAACACTTCCCGTCGGGCCAGCAAACTCATTTGCCGGCTTAGGTGGGCAAGTTTGTAGTCGGTGAGTACTTCCTTTTTGAATTCTTCAAATTTAAGGGCCTCTTTACTTGCGTTATTTGGTGATTCGTTGCTGATAATCCCTTCTTCGTTTTGTTTGCTTGTCATCATTGCGCTTCAATTGTGTCGGTTTAGCTCTCCATAAGCATCCAACAAGGCAAAGTTAGGCTTTTTTGATAGAAAATAATTGGTTGCACTACTCAAACATAAAGGAGGCAGGGAATGTTTACACTCTTGCATTTTTTGTATCTTTGCAGTACTAAAAGTGCTTGACAATGATACTAAAACTTCTGCTTGTAACGATTGTTTTGATGGCGGCCATTATGGCTTTGTTTGCTCTTGGCAATTTTTTGAGAAAAGATGGAAAATTTCTCAATTCTCACATTGGAGGTAACCGGAACATGGCCCGAAAGGGTATTTTTTGCGCATCAACACAAGATAAAATTGCCAACAAAGACAAACGGCATATTCTCAAAGATACTCTGAGCTGATATAACTCAGTGTTTTAATGTTAGATGAGTCCGGTCTAAAAAGCATCTTTATTGCAAAACTTTTCGTTATTGCAAATTTTTGAATCCCTATTATCAAAAGGTTAACTGCGGTACAAAATTTTCAAAGCCTTGATTTTTGCAAAAATATACCTTTTTATGCGACACTCATAGATCGTTAGATTTTTAGATATTAGATGAAAGATGCTTCGTACAGTCTTGATATACTGAATTTTAACAAACAAACACCTTTGAGTATAAACAATTGGTTTGTAGGGTATTGGAGAAATTTAACCGAGTATTATCTTCAGACAGACAATTTTGATGTATGTTTCTAAACAAGATATTTGCATCCGAAAATCAGAATAGTTACCTTTGTACATAATTATTAAGAAGAGGAGGAACTTATGAGTAATATTTTGATTGTGACAGGACTGGCTATTCTTTTTGTAGGACTGGCTTTTGCCGGTTTGGCCGTAAAAAGTTTTTTCAAAAAAGACGCAACGCTGAGAACCTGTAGTGGCGGTTCATGTGGATGTCATGCGGCTGCTGACAGCTGTCAGACAGAAGTTGCCAGATAGTTTTAAAGCAGAGAGAAATTAAACATTTGTCTTACGATAGTAGAAGTGGAAGTTTCCCGGGTTATTTAATAGTGTATTTATCAAACCCTTCTGTTCGGGCAACTTCCATTCCTTCTTTTGTGCTGTATATGAAGCATCCTTCCATTTCGGGATGTTTTTTCATTAATTTCATGCTTTTCTCAACACCCAGAACCATACATGTGGTGGCGTAAGCATCGGTAGACATGCAGTCATTGGTAATAATGGAAGCGCTCAGCAGCGAATGCTCTACAGACATTCCTGAAATAGGATCGAGGGTATGGGCATATTTTTTACCGGTATTACTATTCCCGGTTAAGTTCTTTATTAGTAACAATTAATAAAAAATCACTTCCCCAACCATCCGCCCAGGGTTTATATTCCATGGCCGCGGTTACTTTATCTTCCCCAATGTACTTTAGTTTTCCGCTTCGTGGATTAAACCAATAACTGAACACCGTTTCAGATTGTATTCCGGAGGTATTTAGGGAAAACGGTTTTCCGGTTGGCGTATAGGCTAAAATAAAATCTTTGGCTTTACTAACTGAAGCAATAATATATGAATCATCCTCTTTGTTCTCACTCACAATTAATGCAGGCTCATAAACCATGTTTTGCCAGGAAAACATTTCAAAAAGTTCTTTAAGATACTTCATTTGCGTAGATCCCGGCAGGCTGAGCGAGGCCTTCCAACCGGTGCGAGCCTGTAAAACGGGGTCTCTATTTATTTCATACATCTGCCAGATGTCGTTACATCCGTAGGTATATCCGGCAGCACCGGTTAGCATACTCCAATAGGCAGAAACTCTCACGTCGGCATCGTCTAACCAACCATGATTTTTATTTTCCCAAAATCTGTCTTCGATATTCTCATATCTTGCCTCACCATTAATTACTGGTTTCAATGGTGCTTTTTTTCTTGCTTTAAGCACATAATGGTACTCCTTCGCGTGTCGGCTGTGGCCGCTTTGAAACATATCTAAATCGAGCCAATCTTCGTTAAAAAAATCGATGGCGTTTTTAGCTCCACTGGGATGGTAAGTTATCAGGTGAATTGAATCGACATTTTGAATGCCTTTCGCCATGGAGCGAATGATGTCGGATTGTTCCTGATTTTCCGGGACACGGTCACCACCCAATATCCAAATAATGTTGTTGCTGGACAAATATCTTTTTGCGAGTTTCTGGCCGTAAACAGCAGCATTTTCTTTATCGAAAATTACAGGGCCAACGCCCCATCCTTTGTTAAACTTATCTCCCCATGTAGGCAAAAGCCCAACATATAAACCAAACTCTTCAGCTTTTTTTATTGTATAATCCACCAGTTCAAAATAGGCTGGATTTATTTTTTCCGGGTCGTTATTGATTAAGGGCTTTTCACCGTAAGCATTGGGGGTATTTAATCCGTTCAGTTCGGCCAGAATAACCGTTTGTATAACCGTAAATCCTTTGTTGGCTCTATCGGAAAGGTATATATCAATCTCTTCCTTGCTTAACCGATGAATTAATTCCCAGGCAGTACCACCTAACCAAAGAAATGGCTCATCATCTTCGGTAACAATGTATGGTTTATTCTCAGAAACTTTTAACAGAGGGAGTTCCTGTCCACTTGATTTGACTTGTAAAAAGAGTCCCAGAATTAAGATAATTAAAGTCCTTTTCATGTGCCTGATGATTCGATTTCTGATTTAGTGATTGCGGGTATTTCGGCCGATTATTTTTTGGTTTGTCCGGTAAATCCAAACATGATTTTAAAAAATTACGACACCTTCGACGTCAATTTTTACTTGGATAGGAGTGAATAATACTATAGCATACTCATTTTTGGCTGAAAATACATCCATGAGTCCGGTCTAAAAAGCATCTTTATTGCCAAACTCTTCGTTAATGAAAATTTTTGAATCGTCATTAACAGAAGGTTAACTCCGGCACAAAAATTTTCAAAGCCTTGATTTTGGCAAAAATATACCTTTTTATACTACACTCATCCATAAGATAATCATAAAAAAAACCCCGTCCGTAATGGCGGGGCTTTTTTTTATGGATTATGATCCGAAATCGTCGAATGCAATCATTTCTTCGGGAACACCCAGGTCGTACAACATCTTGTTGACCGCGGCATTCATCATCGGAGGTCCGCAGAGATAGTATTCAATCTCTTCCGGTTCATCGTGTTTGCTCAGGTACTCCTCGAAGATTACTGAGTGAATGAATCCGGTTGAACCTTCCCAGTTGTCTTCCGGCAGTGGCTCGGAAAGAGCAATGGTAAAGTCAAAGTTGTCGAAGTTTTTCTCGATTTCACGGAAATCCTCTTCGTAGAAAATCTCTCGTTTTGAACGTGCACCATACCAGAAAGTAGCTTTCCGATCGGTCTTTTCGGTATGGAACAGGTGGAAAATGTGCGAACGCATGGGGGCCATTCCGGCACCACCACCGATAAACATCATCTCGCGCCTGGTGTCTTTGATAAAGAATTCACCATAAGGTCCGGAGATGGTTACTTTATCGCCGGGTTTGCGTGAGAAAATAAAGGATGAACAAATTCCGGGATTAATTTTTTGAAATCCGCCGTTTATCCTGTCAAATGGGGGAGTGGCAATACGGATGTTCAACATGATGATGTTGTTCTCGGCCGGATGATTGGCCATCGAATAAGCACGGAAAGTGGGTTCCGGGTTTTTCATCTTCAGATCAAACATATTAAATTTCTCCCAGTCTCCCCGGAAGTCTTCGTCCACCTCAATGTCTTTGAAATCTACCTCTATCTTGGGTACATCAATCTGGATGTATCCACCCGATTTGAAATCCAGTGTTTCTCCTTCAGGCAATTGCACCACAAACTCCTTGATAAAGGTGGCTACGTTGTGGTTGGATACCACCGTACACTCCCACTTCTGAATACCCAGAATCTCCTGTGGGATTTCCATCTTAATGTTGTCTTTAACTTTCACCTGACAAGCCAGACGCCAGTCATTTGCCTGCTCTTTGCGGGTAAAATAACCGGTTTCGGTGGGCAGGATGGAGCCTGCACCATCGTGAACCTGACAACGGCACATGGCACATGTACCACCACCACCACAAGCCGAGGGTAAGAATATTTTGTTGTTGCCCAATGCCGAAAGAAGGGTTTGACCACTTTCTACCTCCAGTTCTTTCTCGCCCTCATTGATGTCGAGGGTTACTTTGCCGGAAGGAGTCAGTTTTTTCTTGGCATAAAGCAGTATCGAAACCAGCAGGATGATTACGGTCAGAAAGACAACAGCGCTGGTTATGATTACCGGAATTGAAATTGCTAATATGTTCATTTTCGAGTGCTCTTTTTTAAAGTTGAATACCCATGAAACTCATAAATGCGATACCCATCAGTCCTGTGATGATAAAGGTGATACCCAGACCACGCAGCGGAGCGGGAACGTCGGAATATTTTATCTTCTCACGGATGGCAGCAATACCTACGATTGCAAGTAGCCAGCCGATGCCCGAACCAAGTCCGAATACTGAAGCTTCACCAATATTGGCATAGTCACGTTCCTGCATAAAAAGTGAACCTCCAAGAATGGCACAGTTCACCGCAATCAACGGAAGGAAAATACCCAGGGAGGTATAGAGTGTAGGTGCAAATTTCTCTACAATCATCTCCACCAATTGCACCATGGATGCGATAACGGCAATAAACATGATAAAGCTGAGGAAACTCAGATTGATGTCTTCAAAACCTTCGCCCAGCCAGGCCAGTGCGCCTTCTTTCAATACATAGTTTTCCAGCAGGTAGTTGGCCGGAACGGTGATGCCCAGCACAAAAACTACTGCCACCCCAAGTCCAAAGGAGGTTTTTACGGTTTTGGATACCGCAAGGTAAGAACACATACCCAGGAAATAGGCAAAAATCATGTTCTCTATGAAAATGGACTTAACAAATATGTTTAGCAGATTCTCCATTTCTCTGTGATTATTTGTTGTTTCTTGTTTTCAGATTTCGCTTCCCGAAATCCATTTTGTTTCTTACTTTTTGAAACGGATTGTTAACTGATATCAACCAAATCCTTGTTTCTGGAACGCTGTACCCAGATAATGATTCCAACCGTAATCAGTGCCATCGGAGGCAGAATCATCAGGCCATTGTCCACATATCCCCATTCATAAACGATGTCGGGAACAATCTGAACCTCTCCGATTCCCGGAAAAGTTAGATTTCCTGTTCCAAAAAGTTCACGGACAAAACCAACCAGTACCAGGATGAGACCGTAGCCCGCACCATTGCCAAAACCATCGAGTACTGCAGGCCATGGTTTGTTACCCAAAGCAAAAGCTTCGAGGCGTCCCATGATAATACAGTTGGTGATAATCAGTCCCACAAATACCGAAAGTTGCTTACTAACTTCATAAGCATAGGCTTTTAGAATCTGGTCAACCAGAATTACCAGAGATGCCACTATCGTCAGCTGAACAATAATTCTGATTCGCGACGGAATGGTATTTCGCAATAACGATACAATAAGGTTTGAAAAAACGAGTACAAATACCACCGAGAGTGACATCACGATGGAAGGTTCAAGTTTTGCCGTGACCGCGAGTGCCGAACAAATACCCAGTACCTGAACGGTGATGGGGTTTTGTGAACCCAGCGGTGTGGTTAACAATTTAAGGTTCTTCGATGAGAACAAAGGTTCTTTCTCACTACTCATAGTTCCCTCTTTTTATTTTTTTAAAAATGCTTCGTAGCCGTTAAAGTAATCTTCCAGCATGGCATCAAGGCCCTGACTGGTAATGGTACCTCCCGAAATGGCATCCACGCCATGCGGAGCATCATCAGGTACACCGCCTTTTACAACATTTACGGATACCAGTTCGCCATCTTCAAAGATGGTTTTGCCTTTGAATTGTTTCTGAAAGGCATCGGTCGAGATTTCAGCTCCCAAACCCGGTGTTTCCCCTTTGTGGTCGAAGGTGGCACCGAAAATGGTATTCTTGTCCTCATTGAGAGAAACATATCCCCAGATTGGTCCCCAAAGACCTTTCCCACGGACGGGAAGTATGTATTTTACTTCGCCGCTGGCGAGATGACACTCAAAAACCGGATATTGTCTTTCCGAAAGGGGTTTTCTGACTTCCCTGGCCAGGTCGATATTGAAAGCAGCCTGGGGGCTGACCTCCTGGCGATCGCCTTCAAAATTTAAGATGTAAACATTCTCGCCAATGTATTCCTCATACTTATCGGCAACATTTGTTGTGGTGCTTTCGATTCCTACCGATTTCAGAATGTCTATCATTTTGGCCTCTTCTTCATTCTTCTTCTGAATGGGATTGAGAGCCTCGGCAACAAACGCAAGTACCGTAGCCACTACAATTACCATTATCGAGGCATAAAGAAAAGTATATTTATTTCCTTGTCTGTCCATTTTATCAATTGTTATGCGTTTACACTTGCTCTTTTCAGACGTCGTTTAATATTGCTCTCTACCACAAAATGGTCGATTAGCGGTGCAAATGTATTCATCAGCAGGATAGCCAACATTACACCTTCGGGGTAAGCCGGGTTAAATACCCTGATCATAATACTCAAAACACCAATGAGAAACCCGTATATGTATTTCCCGCGGACGGTGCGTGTGGCAGAAACAGGGTCGGTAGCCATAAATACGGCACCAAATGCAAAACCTCCCAAAACCAGATGATGAAGCGCTGGAATCTGCATCAACGGAGTAGAGCCAATGGCATTAAATCCAAGAGCCATCAGGAATCCACCTGCAAAAACGGAGAGCATAATGCGCCAGCTACCTATTCCGGTATAAATTAGTATGGCTGCACCAATTAAAATGGCCAGTGTGGATGTCTCCCCGATAGAACCCGGAATGAATCCAAGGAAACTATCCATGATGGAAAACTTGTCCACATTTCCTGTGGTTACAGCTTCTCCCAGTGCGGTAGCACCTGAGTATCCGTCAACGATACCTTCGCCGCTGGTGAGCCCGCTTATCCATATCGTGTCTCCCGACATGTTGGCCGGGTAAGCAAAAAACAGGAAAGCACGGGCCAGAAGGGCGGGGTTCCAGATATTCATTCCGGTGCCGCCAAAAACTTCCTTCCCGATGACAACGGCAAATGCCGTAGCCACTACAACCATCCACAAGGGGATGTCAACAGGCAATACCAATGGAATCAGCATACCTGAAACCAGAAAACCCTCATTGACCTCATGGCCACGCAATTGTGCAAAAAGAAACTCTATTGCCAGGCCTGTTCCATAAGAAACCACGATGATGGGGAATACCTTTAAAAAACCATGCAGCACCATGGGCCAGAAATCGGCTGCCTGTCCGGTAGCCAGAAAATGCTGATATCCTGCGTTCCAGATGCCAAAAAGGAGCGCTGGAACCAATGCGAGCACAACTATTGCCATGGTACGCTTCATGTCCATGGCATCGCGTACATGCACCCCGTTTTTGTTGGTTGTTTTGGGAACAAACAACAGGGTCTCGAATGCATCGAATGTGGAGTGCAACTTTTCAAACTTCCCGCCTTTTTCGAAGTGGGGTTTGATATTATCTATAAAATTCCGTAATGCCTTCATTCGAAAGTATTTGTTTTTTGTTATGAAGCCGGGTGTCTGTTATCCCAGTTCCTTAATCATTAAATCTATTCCGTCGCGAAGAATTTTCTGTAAGTTCATTTTCGAGGTACATACGAATTCACACAAAGCAACATCTTCTTCGGCCAATTCGTAAATTCCCAGTTGTTCCATTTTGTCAATGTCTTCAACCAGAATGGCTTTAAACAACTGCTCGGCCATGATATCCAGAGGCAAAACTTTCTCGTATTGGCCCGAAACGACAATAGCCCGTTTGCCGCCATGCATGTTGGCATTTAAACGGTACTCTTTTTTTGGACACATCCAACTGAAAAATGAACGGGACACACTGTATTTCCCGAATCCCGGAGCAGCCCATCCCATAAATTCATACTCGTCTCCTTCTGGGATGGCCGTGAGCTGGGAGTGGTAAAAACCCAGATAACCGTCGTCACTGATTTGAGAGCCGGTAAGGACGTTGCCACTGATGAGTCTTATGTTCCCGGAAGTGTTTAATTTATCTTGAATATATGGCGAAATAGCGGCACCTAGAATGGTATGAAAATAGACGGGTTTTTTTACTTCAGAGCCGGCAAGCACAATGGTTCTTTTAAAATCAGGTTTTCCGGTGGCGAATAATTTTCCAATGGCTGCAACCTCCTGGGGCTGTATGGTCCAAATGAGATCGCCTTTGTTGATGGGCATTACATGACCTATCTGAATGCCCACATTGCCGGCCGGGTGAGGCCCCTTGAAACGATGAATGTGAACTCCTTTGGTGTTTTTGTAAACTTTGGAAGCGGCTTCGTTATGGATGCCAATATGAACCTGTTTCGCCAGTTTATTAAGGATGTCAACTCCGGTTTGAAATTCTTTTTCCTTCCCGGTTAGAATGAAATCGTAGTCGGGTGCAAGCGGTGCGGAGTCAAATCCGGAAATGAAGATGGCTTTTGGGGTCTCGCCTGTGCGGGCAATAACGTCGTAAGGGCGCTGACGCAGATAAGGCCATGCGCCGGCTTCCAAAAGCCTTTTTACCACAGCATCACGGTCAAGCCCGGGGATATCAGACGTGCCAAAATCGAGGCTTTCGTTGTTGCCATCTGATTTTACGACCACTTCCAGAATTTTGCGGCGCTCGCCACGAATCACGGCTTTAAGTTCACCGCTCACTGGCGATACAAACTTCACATCGGGCTGATACTTATCGTAGAAAAGTATTGAGCCTGCCTTTACTTTCTCGCCTTCCTTGATTACCATCTTTGGCACCACCCCATGAAAGTCGGTGGGTTTAATGGCAAACAAATCGGGTAGCTGGGCCTGGCCAAAAACATTATCTGCTTTGCCTTTGAGCCGAATGTCCAACCCTTTTTTTATTTTGATTACCTCAGACATGTTTGAAAAACGGTTTTTGAATTTGTCTGCAAAAATAG
>Ga0163219_100031_pt1 | contig 34087 bp, 30 predicted proteins | sample MSEWel2016_04_06_FD_113150 | JGI IMG/M metagenome (GOLD analysis project Ga0163219, IMG submission 113150) | Subsurface microbial communities from deep shales in West Virginia, USA - MSEEL Well Study Marcellus 3H_2016_04_06 ...
GAATAAATCTTTTGAACTTATTCACCCCAAGAGTACTTTCTCGTGGAAATTAGTGTGATTTGTGGAAAAAATTACTCTTGTTTGCTCTTTTGCTTTTAAAATTTCTAATATAAAATCTTTATCGGTATATATAATTTTTGAATTTATCAATCAATGGATTATGAACTATTGGTCTTCTTTAGTATATTTAGATCATAGGTTAAAGATTCCTTCTTTGAAACTACAAATTTTATAAAATAATTAAAAGTTCACTTATTATCCAATAAATTTTTATAAATCTGCAATCTATACTATACTTTCTTGATAACTATAACATTTCTCTACTGGATTGATAAAAGAACAGGGTAAGTTCACAGAACACTTACCACAAACATCTGTTAAACCCAAATCACTATGTAATTTATCATTCTCGAGCAAGATTTCATAACACTTATGTCTATCAAAGGAATTAATCTTTAACGCATCATTAACACAGTTATCTACACATTTTTGACAAAGACCTTTGCTCTTATAAAGACAATACTCCTGATTATTTCTTGCTGTAGCCTCTATCTTTAAGTTAGTTACTATACTAGCAACTCTTCCACAGCACCCTTTATCTGTAATCAACATATTATTCAGACCAAACTTACCTAAGCCTGATATATAAGCTACATGCCTATGAGACCAATCACTTATCAAACTATCCTCATCAAAATTATGGGTAGCAGGGATAAGGCTAGATTGATAATTTAAAGCTGCAAGCTTTTTTTTGATATAATTATTCAGGTTAGATATAAGTTCATTTGTCTCTATATAGGCTCTAGCCCATTGTTTTGAACTATATCTTCCTGCTCTATTTGAATTCACAACATCTCGACTAAAGGGGATAAAATAAGCAATTACCGTTTGAGCATCCGTTAAAAAATCTTGAGGTAGAGCATGGGTTGAACTTACAACCTCTTTAAGTTTTCTAAACATCTGATCATTAGCATCAGCAAAGTTGACTATTGGCTCACCCCATTTAGTCTTTATTTCTTTTCTAGTCGAGTATTCTTGAATATATTCTCTAATTAAAGTTCTTATCTTCTCCTGCAAGTTAAATCCCTCCATAAATACTTGTATCTTATGCCGTTAGAACAAGTGCTATTATAGATAGATATTGCGACACTTCTACAAATAATAAATAATAGTGAATAAATAGAAGCTTATCTTTCTAGAAAGTTTAGTGGTTTTGAACTTAACTATTATTTATACTTTATTAATTATTCACTGGTTCAAAAAGTGTCGTAATATCACCATTAAAAATCGCTATAGATATGACTTAGATAAGTCATTCAAGCTCTCTCTACTTTAGCTTAAATTAAATAATCTTATTCTGACTTGTATAACAAGTTTTAATATACTATTTAACAACCTGATTTCAAGGCAAGCTCAACCGCCTTTTTAGCATGGAGCAACATCGTATTGAATATAGGAATAGAACTATCCTTCTCTCTTATCAATAGTGGAATCTCAGTACAACCCAATACTACTCCTTCTGCACCATTATTTTTAAGGTTGATTATTATCTCTTTAAACCTATCTCTAGACTCCTCTTTGATAACTCCTGATACTAGCTCTTTAAAGATGACATTATGAATAAATTCCCTTTCTTTCTCATCAGGTATTATCACATCTATTCCATGCCTCTTTTTTAACCTCTTCTTATAAAAATCCTGCTCCATAGTAAACTTAGTCCCTAAAAGACCAACCTTCTCCATCGGCTTAGCTTTAATCTCTTCAGCAGTAGCATCTGCTATATGTAATAGAGGAACTTTGATATTCTCCTGTACATCTTCAGCCATCTTATGCATTGTATTGGTACAAATCAGTATCAATTCAGCCCCTGCCTTTTCTAATCTTTTTGCAATTTGAACCATCCTATCAGTTAGTACTTCCCATTCTCCTTGGTGCTGCAACTTATCAATCTCTGCAAAATCTACCGAATACATAATGCTTTTGCAGGAATGGGGCTCACCCAACCTTTCTTTAACGATTTTATTGATAATACGATAATATTCAAGGGAAGATTCCCAACTCATCCCACCAATTAAACCTATTGTTCTCATCAACTTCCCCCTCCAATTTAATATATTAGAATATATTTTATATCATTATAATAAACAAATCAACTATCTAGCATAGAACTCCTTACACTCTAAGCATATTATTTATTGTAGACCAATATTTAAATAGATTAGATTAAATAATTAAATTCTCTATTCAACGCCTTCATTTAAAAGAACCATATGAATATAGTCTTCCCACTTATCATTTATCTTTAAATATTTTCTAGCTAGTCCTTCATTATAAAACCCTAATTTCTCAACTACTCTTAAAGATGCCTTATTCTCTGGGATAATATTTGCTTCTATTCTATGTAGCTTCAACTCTTCAAATAAAAATCTTATCAATTCTTCTAATGCCTCTGTCATGTAACCACTATTTACTTTCCCTTCATCTAATCGATAACCTAAATAACATGATTGAAAGCATCCTCTGACTATATTACTAAAAATAAGGGAGCCTATTATCTTATTATCGCCTTTAGGAAAAATCCATAACTTCAGCAGATTTCCCTTACTTATATTACTTAAATCATCTCGTAATTGATTCTTTTGGTACTTCAAAGTATAGAGCTCTTCTGACCTTTTAGGTTCCCACTTCTTAAGAAATTTCTCATTTCTCTTAAAATAATTAAGAACTTCATCTGCATAGTTTTCATCTATCACCTTTAAAGTAAGTCTCCTAGAGCTTAAAACTATCTCTGAACTGTTCATAAGCACTCATCCTCTATTCCTAAAATTTAAGCAATCTAATCTACTATTTTGATAAATTAGTTTTTCGAAAGTTTATAGTAAAGTTATTCTCTCTGCCATAGAGTTTATCAAGTTCAAACCCAGAACCAGCTAATAATCTCTTAATTTCTTCTATCGACATCTTATCTGGATCACCACCTTGTTCTGAGATCGAAAGGATACCTCCAGGTCGCAATAATCTAAAAAACTCTTTGATATATTCCTCTTTATTCTCTATTTCTCCTAAAACAGTTACCATATATATAAGATCAAATTTATTGCTTTCAAATGAAAAATCAATACCATTGCACAGGTGGTATTCAACATTAGATATCCCCTTCTTAGTCAATCTTTTTCTGGCAAACTCAAGCATCTCTTTTTGGATATCAGCTAATACTAATTTCCCAGCTGGTATAGCCTTAGCAATTTTAGGGCTAAAATATCCAGGACCTGAACCAACTTCAAGAACATTATAATCTTCTTCCAACTCTAAATACTGAATAAGTTTTTTGGGTGAAAGAAATATATTCCTTAATGGTATAAGTAGCATAAATGCTAGTTGATAGGGATACACCCCTTTTTTAGAAATTCGATTGAAAATATCTATAAGTTTTTCTTTCATCTTTTCCTCCTTCTTTATACACTCAACTTCTAACCCAACTTAACCCTTTATCATTAATTGAATAAAGGAATGGCCTAATTTTGCACCGAAAAAGATTAAAATCACTCCACAAATTATGTTGATCCCCTTAATAATAGTATTATTTAATTTATCCCTTAGGATTAAGATTATAGTTGCTAAAATCATAAACCAGATAAAGGATGAACTACAGAAACCCAATATAAAATACTTAGCCATCTGAACAGGTACAGAGGCATGATAACCTCCTAATAATAAGGAACCATCTATTAAAGCCTGTGGATTCAACCACGTCACAATAAAACAGGTAATTATAATTTTAACTATTGAATCACTTATTTCCATATCATTTTTCACCTCTGAACAAGCACGAATCAAGCCAATTCCTATGTATATAACGAGAACAGAGCCTACTAATAAAATAATTGATTTTAATATAGGAATATTTTTGACTAATAGTCCTATCCCAAAAAAACAGGCAAGAGCAAGTGTGATATCAAAAAATATGGTCGTTAGTGCTACCTGATAGGTCTTCAACTTATTACCTTTCATGGCAGTATTTATCACATATAAGTTCTGCATACCTATAGGTGCAACATATGCTAATCCTAAAAGTAATCCTTGTATCAAATATTTATACATCTTTTCCACTCCTATTTTTAATTATATTTCAGTAAATATTCGATTTTTGAATAATTACATATTTTTAATAGTATTAATAAATCTCACATAAGTCATCTTTAAACCATACCATCAACTTAAAGTCTTTTACGAAAAGTAAATTGTTCTTTTTCATTCTTATAGCCTATCTGCTGATAAAAAAGATGAGCCTTTTCTCTAAGTACATTTGAACGTAAACTTACAGTATAACACCCTTTTTCTTTTGCCCAACTTTCCACATATCTCATTAGTTCTTTTCCTATCCCTTTTCTTCTATTCAATTTATCAACAACAATCCCTCCGATTTCAGCCATTAAATCAGCATAGAATAATTTATAAAGATAAGCATGAATCCAGCCAGCTATCTCTCCACTTGCTAGTTGAGCAACATATATTATATGTTCATCATCTTTTAAGATTTTTTTCAAAGGTGATTTTAATTTTCTATAATTCATCGAATATCCTAACTGTTCACAAAGTAATGCTAAATATTCTGAGTCTTTTTCCTTAGCATTTCTAACAATAAAATCAATCTTAGTTCCTTTCATCTCTTCTTAAGCCTCACTTTTTATAAAAATAGTAGATATTGATCTTTATAGCTTATTATAATTTTACATTGACGATCTCCTGTTATCCGACTCAATCTATAATTTCATAAGTCACTGACTCCTTGAATGGATCTTATAGATCTTGAGAAAATTTAATATGACCAACTCCACTACCAAAACTTTTTCCAGTAAAGGGATTCATAGGATTGTGGAGATTGAACATAAAAGAATCCTTCCCATACTTTTCTTTGGTCATTTCTTTTGCAAATTTCTCAGCAATAGAAAGATGTTTAACCTTACCACAAACTGTTATGTTATGACTACTTTCGCAAAGTTCCTTTTCCCATTGATATTCACACTCTAATTTTAAAAAGCCTTCTTTTATTCTTGGTGCACTAATCGACATAGATTCTTCAAGGGTAAATCCTGCTGCAGAAATTTCATCACTAGCTATATTATTATCTTTGATCGTTTTCCGACATTCTTCAAGATAATCTGAACTTAAAAAATTAATACAAAATTCCTTATCTCGCTTAATATTCTGATATGTATGGGTATCCTTCATAACACCTGACATGATAATATAATAATTATCTCCTTCCCCTGTAAAGCTTGACCAGCTCTGAAATGCTGCATTTGCTAATCCATTCTCTTTAATAGTCGTAACCATAAATAAAACATGGGGAATTGCACAAACAAATTCAAGCCAAGAAAAAACTTTCCATTTTCCTTCCCAGTCTTCCCTTATGTATTCTGGCTTTAAGTTATTATGTTCAAAATTCATTATATACCCTCCTATATAAATTATTATTATAACAGATTAATTCTTAAACCAAGCTGTTCTGTATTTTAGACCTTTTGCTATCTTTATGAGTAAGTTAAATCACCAAAATTATCTTTCATATAGCTTAAAATATATATAACACGAAAAAGAATTTAATTTACCTAACAGAGAATTAAAATCAAAACCTATTTGGACGCTGACTAAAATCTGACTAAGAGCCGACTCAAAACAATTAAATTCTCTATTCTTTGTTCTTTTAGTCTGTGTTCAGTCTGTGTAAGTCTGCGTCTAATAATTCTTTTGATTTTTATTTTTAAGTGATTATAAAAATTTAAATTCTAGATATATAATATGAAATCTTTATAGGGTTATATATAGCTAAGAATATCTGTTAAATCATCTGTTTCAACTGCATACATTGCCCTCTCTCTAACCTCCCAAGAACTATTTATAGCAATAGATTTACCACAGTATTCAAAGATTGGAATATCTGTTGAACCATCACCTACAGCGATACATTCTTCTGGTTTTATATTATTATTTTCACAAAAATCTTGTAGACATAATATCTTTTCTTCAGCCCCAATGTAGTTAAGAATCTTTCCAGTAAATACTCCTTCAACCACTTCATAGTTACTGCCATAATAATCATCAAATCCCCAAATATCACATACAACTTTTGCTACCTGCATTGGACCAACAGTAATAACAATGCACCTGATATTTTCTTTATGTAATATCTCAACTACTTTTTTGATATTTTTTAAAGGCTTTGCAATCTCTAAAAAAGATTGGGCGATTTTATCTTCTTCAAGACCAAAAAGCAATTCTGCTCTGAGATAATCTGCTGATATATAGTCAATTACACCTTTTTCTTCCTGTTCTTGAATTAAAGAGTGCTCTCTTTCTTTCCCATTTAAAATGCATGGCAACATAACGGAATGAATTTCTCTAATTAAGGTATCATCTAAATCAAAACAGACAAGTTTTAATTTTTCCATTCTATATCCACCTCACCACATATAAATTATCTTGACTTCGTAATTAAAACTTTCATAGATCTAAAAGCTCGACACAACCTAATATTAATAAAATACCCAATTACATCATTGATATTTTTGCCTATTAATTACCTGTAAGATATTCAAATTTAAACTGAAATGAGTATAAATTTATATAATATAAGCTTTATGACCAACCTGTACCTGATCTATACTAAAAAAACTATTTATACCATTATAATACTCTATATCCACTAGATATTCAAATATAATGTTGATCATACCATATAACAATACATAAAAAAATACTCCTCAAAAAAGGAGCATTTAAATCTAATCATATTTAGCCTATTTTCCTTCCTTCTTCTTTCTCTTACTCTTACTCTTATTTTTCCTTCTACATCCAGGACAAGACTTCTTCTTCATCTCTATCCCTCCTTAAATTTGATAGTAAAACCGATTTCTGTATATTATATGCATTATAGTTAAATTGTGATAAAATAATAAAACACTCCATTTTCAGGAGTGTTTTATTATCTGTTCACTTATAATTGAGTACCTGTTAATAGTAACTAACTCTCACTCATTATTGTTCAGTTAATTGGATTATCTATCATTTCTTTCTGTCATCTCTTTTAAATCCAGCATTCTTTCTTCAGTCAGCATCTCTGAACGATACTTCCAGTCCCAGTTACCTCCCAGTACCCCAGGAATGTTAAAGCGGGCTTCACTACCCAATTCTAGCACATCCTGTAAGGTTACTAAAGCAATTACCGCTCTAGAGGACCACGCTAGCTCTATCAGGTCCCAGACGATAGAATCATGTCTATAATCAAGATGTTTATCTAAATACTTCTCTAGTCTCTTCTGATCTGCTTTACTAGCATCTTCAGTATACCAGCCTAAAGTAGTATTATTATCATGGGTTCCAGTATAAACTACACAGTTATCAGTAGTATATCTCTCTGGAGTAACATTATTATCCTCTTCACCATCAAAAGCAAATTGTAAAATCTCCATACCTGGAAAGTCGAAAGTCTTCTTTAATTTCTCCACATCTTCAGTAATCAAACCTAAATCTTCAACAATAATTGGCAATTCACCAAGCTCATCTTTGATAGTCTTAAACAACTCCATCCCTGGTGCCTTCTCCCATTCACCATTAATAGCAGTCTTCTCACCATATGGAACAGCCCAATAAGCTGCAAAGCCTCTAAAATGATCTATTCTAACTATATCGGCTACCTCTAACAAAGCCTCGATTCTCTTTACCCACCATTGATAATTGCTCTCTCTTAACTTATCCCAGTTATATAGAGGATTTCCCCATAGCTGTCCAGTCTCACTAAAGTAATCTGGTGGTACCCCTGCCACCTTAGTAGGCTTCATATCCTCATCAAAATAAAAGACCTCTGGATTAGCCCACGCATCAGCACTGTCCATTGCTACAAAAATAGGGATATCTCCAACTATCTTAATCCCCTTCTGATTAGCATATTCTCTCACATCTGTCCACTGTTTAAAAAATAGATATTGAATAAAAGATCTAAACTCTATCTCTTCAGCCAATTCTTCTTTATACTTAGCCACTGCTGCTTCTTCTCTTAGTTTAATGTCCTCATCCCATTCATTCCAAGGTCTTTCATTAAAGGTTGATTTGACAGCCCTAAATAATGCATAATCATCTAACCACTCTGCATTCTGTTCACAAAAAGCCCTAAAAGCAGTTTTTTCTCCTATAGAACTAAATTTATTAAAGGCCTTCTTTAGTAGAGGCATCTTAAAGTCAATTACCTTTCCATACTCTACTATATCTTTATCAAATTCAATCTCTACTGCCAAATCACCTTCACTTAATAAGCCCTCTTCCACCAACCTTTCTAAACTGATTAACATAGGATTTCCTGCAAAAGCAGAAAAGCATTGATAAGGAGAATCACCATATCCTGTAGGACCCAAAGGACAAATCTGCCATAATTTCTGCCCAGCTCCAGCCAAAAAATCTATAAACTGATAGGCCTCAGCACCTAAAGAACCAATACCATATCTACCTGCTAAAGAGGTAGGATGTAAGAAAACTCCACTCATTCTTTCAAATTTCATCTTTAACTCCCTCCTTGACCTTGCATTATATTATATCTTGCTAAAGATACTATTAATATTTAAAAGATAAACTTTATAAGAATAAAAAATAATTAAATAATCCCAATTCCCTTTAATTCTTCAGTAGCCAACTCTGGTGGAACAGGATTTACAAAGATTGCTGTAGCTAACTCAAAACCTGCTTGAATATTCAATCTCGGCAGAATCTGTAGATGCCAGTGATAACCTTGTTGATTCTTTAAAGCTAAAGGTGCTGTCCGTAAAAGGATATTATAAGATAAATCTTTAAATCCTACTTCAAAACTTTTTATCATATCCCTTAAAATAATGGCTAAAGCATTGATTTCCTTCTTAGAGATATCACTGAAATTATGTTGGTGGGTTCTTGGTATTATCCAAGTTTCAAAAGGATAGCGAGAAGCATAGGGATTAATAGCAATAAAGAATTCATTCTCTTTAATAACCCTCTGATTATCTGCCAGTTCATATCTTATCATATCACAATAAACACAATTATGATGTTGCTTATAATACTTGTTAACCCCTTCTAGCTCCTCTTTGACCATTAAAGGAACTATCGGTATTCCTATAATCTGCCAGTGAGGATGCTCCAAGGAAGCTCCTGCTTTTGCACCAAAGTTTTTAAAGATTTGAATATATTTAAGCCTATTATCTTTGGCTAATTGCTCATATCTTAGTTTTAAAGCTGTGATAATACCTATAGTATGGTCTAAAGAATTGCTTCCTAGACTACTATTATGCTTCATCGACTCAATCAGTACCTCTGCTTGCCCTATACCATTCATTTTTTGGAAGAAACCATGATTGTATTCAGTTAATTTACCTGTTGATTTTAAGGTTGGAAACTTATTATCTACAACTCTTACTCTCCATGAATTCTTTCCTTCAATAGAACTTGGATTCTGATCAATCACTTCTAATAATATGTCCTCTCTAAAGCCATTACAAAAAGGGCAATCATTACTTCCCTTAATCTCATCTTTATTTTTAAAATTCTTTGGCCTTTTAGCCCTGTTACTAGCTATTATTATACTTCTACCTATAATTATATCCCTTCTAATTTCAGACACTGCTCACCCTCCACCCAAATTCATGGTAACGTTTGCACCAAATTCAAACATACTTATATTATACCATCAGTACTGCTATTGTGCAATAATTTCTACAGATGAATCCTGAATTCATCTTCTAAATTTCAACTAATAGTTCCTAGGAACTATTAGTTGAAATTCAGTTCCTTTATCTAAAGTAGTATAAATTTTAATTGAACCACTTAACCTTTCAACAGCTTCCTTGACAGCCGCTAATCCTACACCTCTTCCAGATAGCTCTGTGACATTCTTCTTTGTAGATAGTCCCTCACTAAAGATTATACTCAAAATTTCCTGCTGAGAGAGGTTATTTAACTCTTTAGCAGAGTAGAGACCTTCTTTAAGAGCATGTTCTTTAATCTTAGCAATATTTATCCCTTTTCCATCATCACTTACCTTAATGATTATCTTATCTTCTTCCATTTCAATCTCACAGATAATCTCACCATATTTAGATTTTCCCTTAGCAACCCTTTGCTCAGGCTCTTCAATTCCGTGATCAATAGAATTTCTAAAGAGATGGACTAGTGACTTACCTAATTCATTATAGTCCTCTAAATCAACCAATTCTTTTCCACCAACTATCTTAACTGGCTTAATTAATTTTCCTAATCTACCTCCAAGTTCTTGCATATAATCAGGATAAAATTTCAAAATCTCCTTAAAAGGTTTATATCTTAATCTCTTAAGCTCAACTAAGAGTTTTTCAGAATCCTTAGGAGCTAATAGTTCGACAACTCTCTTTTCAATCATCTTTAACTTAGAGATTTCTATGATGATTTTCTTGTTCTGCTCAAGGATATAATCTCCTAAGAGTTCTTGTAAAATATCTAAATCCTGACTTAAAAACCCAACTGCCTCCTCTTCTTTAATTAACCTTCTAAGCTCAGTTATCTCAACACTCTCCTCATATAACTTATCTTTCAGCTCTAAAAGCTTACCTTCAAAGCAATGAAGAGAATTCACAGTATTATTCATCCCCAGCTGACTAAAATCGCCTTTAAAGTTATGTATCTGTAGATAGATTCGAGACAATAAATCTTGTATAGATATACCTGATGCTACCATCTCTTCAACTTCACTATTAAAGAAGTCTAAATAACTATTCTTTAATTCAATAAAATCATTAAAATTAACTACTACATTAACAGCCATCTTTAAGTTATTTCTCTCTTCTTCAACCTTACTCTCAAGCTCCTTCTTATCACTGATATCTGTTAAAACCAGCATCATCTCTCTACTGCCGGCTTCTTTAGTATTCTCACCTATTAATTTAAAATTTAAGTCGATATATTTATCAGCAATCTTGCTCTCTTCTGGTAATAAAGGCAGATACATCTTTATATCATCTTGGTCTTGACTACTAAAGATAGTCCTTAATATATCTCTTAGAAACTCTCTTTGCCCTTCTTGCTTAAATAGAAGCTCTACTATATTCATTCCACCTATCTCTTTATTAAAGATATTTAAGCATTCTCGACTATATTCTTCATTAATAGTTAAACTCTTACCAAAGGATAAGAAACCTTGCCCTACATTATTAAGTAGATTTCTAATATCTACAGTCTTTGCAGCAATCTTCTCCTCTAGATTCTGAGAATAACCTTCTAACTGTTTATGTACTTCAAGATATTCCATGACAGCATTAATAATTAATGAGATTAAAAAAGCTAGACTAATGGAATTGGGCATTTTAAAGGATAAAGCTAGCTCTTTGTGATTAACTATCATTATTATACTCTCTAACAACAATCCTAGTAAAATACTAAAAGCAATCACTTTAAACTCCTTAATTCCTTCTATTGCTTCTAAGATAACAATTATTATAATATTCAAGATAGTCAATACCAATATTCCTAAATACAAATTATCAAATTCATAGATAGATTTGATCTGCAATAGATCAAAAAAGAAAACAATCACTAACAAAAACTGATGAACTCTTTTAACAAATCTAAGGTTTTTAATACTAAAACAATCATCTTCTACCTTTACTTTTAATATTTCTATTAGACCTATCGCTATTCCTATTATAATCATCGGAACAGATAAAAGCATATAATATAAGTAAATTGATTGATTAGAGAAGGTTAAAGCTATTGGAAATAGGCTGAATAAACCCAATCCCCAAGAAAAGATACCAATAAAGATAAACTTTCCCTTTACTACCCTTCTCTCAATAAATCTAATAAATAGATATATAATTAAAATAATCCAACCAATAACTATGGCTGTACTACCAAAAAAGATATCAAATAAATGTTCATAGATTAAGTTATGATAATAATTATCCTTAGAATTAACCTCTGTTAGCTTTAAAAAGAAGCTGTCTATTGTCTTAAAACCAAAGACACCTGGATATATCTTTATATATAAACTTTTATTATCGAAATTTTGAGGTAAATCAATAATGTGGTTAACAATCCCTTGTCTATACTGATAAGCTATTTGATTATCACTCTTATAGATTAATTTTCCACCAAGATATATATCAAAATCATATTCAACAGAGTTAAATACAAGGCAGGGGTCTTTGAATTGACCTTGTGGAAACTTATGTTTCAACCAAATAAACTCTCTATTTTCTGAACCTAACTTCAATCCATGCTTAAAGTCAGCCCATTTATCATCACCAACTTTATACTCCCAGCCCTCTTTAAAGAATTGAGATGAATCACTTAAAACCTCTTTACCCTCTATTTTAGAAGTGATAGAGACTATAAATATTAAAACTATTAATATCAGGTATCTCTTATTCATTAATATCCCCCTTAAACTAACCATAATTTAATATTAATCCCCTTCACTTGCTGAACTAATTAAAATTAAACAGTATTTATTTATATAAACTAAAACTATTAGATTTAAGGTTAGATTAATATAATTAGCTTTAAAACCTTTATAATTTCCCATTTTATCTCAAATAGATAGTATCATCTATATAAAATAGTAATTAATCAAATTAATCCCACTTATATATGTATTATACCAAATTATTTTAAAAATTGTGAAACAAAAAAAAGATAACCTTATATAGCCTTAAGTATTTAAAAACAAAGTAACTTATGGTATAATCTTATAGTAAATATTTTGATTACTATTAAGATTAATCAGTTTAAAATGGAGGTACTAATATAAATTATGAAATCACACCTAATACTGCTTTCTAAGGGAGAAGAGACCTTTAAACTAATACAAAAGTCTCTATATAGAGACGAATATAAATTACATCAGATATCCCCTGATGAGCTGATGTTAAAAATTTATCAATTAAACCCCAAATTATTGATTGCTGATATTGATTATTATCAAGAGAGTACCATTAAAGTAATTAAAATTCTACAATCTCAGGATTACTTACCAGTTATATATCTATATTCTAAACCTTACCCAGAGATTATTGATAAGATTAAAGACTCTGAAGTTATTATAAATAAAGCTAATATAGAGGATAAATTACCAGATTTAGCAAAACAAGCAAGTAACTTTAAAAATAATTATAATAAGGTAACAGAGGGATATGAAACTATCGACTTAATTAATAGTAAAGTTGATGAACTCTTAAAGAAATATATTAAAAATGACTTTATTGATTATGGGGATTCTATTAAAGAAATTCTCAATTATGTCTTCGCAACTAATCACTTCCTATCCAATAAACCAGAAACTATCCTAATTATCTTTAAAGAATATCCTCAAACAGTTACAGAAATATATAAAATTGCAGATAATAATATTAGCAAAGCCCCATCTCCAATAACTTTAAAGAATAAAATTCCTTTTAAACTCAGTACTCAACTGGAAAATGAATTTTTCCATAATTATACTGAGGGAGATTTATCTGATATTGATGATTATCAGAATGTATTTGCTGATGAAGTTCTAGATAGATTAGATGTGATTAATAACTTCTCTGGATATCAAACAACAGATATCGCCTTGATAGGAATTAACTATAATAAGACGGTAACCCATTTTGATGCAGATATTATTAAGACCCTCTCTATCAGCTTTAATCTAATTAAAAATATACATCGTCAGCTTAATGAAGTTAAGAATGCCTTTATCTACACGATCAACTCTCTTTCAAGAGCTGCAGAAGCAAGTGATGATGATACAGGTTACCATATCAAGCGTGTTAATGAATACTCAAAATTAATCGCTAAACGGTTAGGTTTAGGCAAAAACTTCATTGAAGAGATCTATTACTGTGCTCAAATGCATGATGTCGGAAAGGTCTATATACCCAAAAATATATTGTGTAAGAGAGGAAAACTAACTGATGAAGAATTTAAGATGATAAAAAGGCATACTACTTATGGTGCCGAAATCATTGGCGATTCTCCACATCTGAAGATGGCTACAGACATCGCCCTTAACCACCATGAACGTTTTGATGGTTCTGGATATCCTAATGGTAAGAGCGGTAACAAGATTCCTTTATCGGCTAGAATTGTGATGTTAGCAGACATTTATGATGCTTTAAGAAGTCCACGTCCCTATAAACCACCCTTTAGCCATGAAAAGACCTATGATATTATCGTTAATGGTGATGGGCGAGTAGAGCCCTCCCATTTTGATCCTGAAATCCATAAACTATTTAAAAAGATACATAAAGAGTTGGATACAATCTATAACACATGGAATGAACAGACCCAGTTAAAAAAGAAAGCTAGAGCATAATGCTCTAGCTTTCTTTTTTATATTAGCTCCAAAGTGATATACAGTGAATATATTATACAAACTGCTTCACTACATTCAAAAGTTTCTCCTCAGTAATAGGTTTCATAATATAATATTTAGCTCCCTTTTGTAAAGCATTAAAGACCATTCTTTTTTGGTCATTAGAGCTGATCATAATTATCTTTGCATGAGGAAATTCATTAACAATATTACCTACTGCCTCAACTCCATCTACTATTGGCATATTCACATCCATAGTTACTAAATCTGGTACATAGTTCTTATATTCTAAGTAAGCTTGCTTTCCATTAGTAGCTTCTGCTACAATTTGATGTCCCTCTTTCTCCAAAATTTTTCTTATATTCCTTCTCATAACTGGAGCATCATCAGCAATCAATATCTGAGCCATATAGTCCCCCTTCCCAGAATCTAAAGATTTCTTCCCTCTTATATTTCTTATAGTATTATTTTTATCACCTTCAAGGCAATTAGAAATCATCAAGAGGAACTTTTTATAGATACAATTCTAAACTATAATATTTTTAATTTTTCAGATATATTCATAAGTGAAAATATACATTAATTAAGTAACTCTATAAGGTTAACCTATTATTTATATTCGCCTAATCTATCTAGTTATCCTTTTATGACTTAAAGCTTCACCTTAAAACCTAGCAAATTACTTACTTGCCAATAGAAATAACCGCTAATAATTAACGACTACATAATCCCATAAATCCTTCTCTCTTTCTCTCTAAGATAATATTCTACCCATTTGCTATCAATTGCCTCTTGCAAATCACCATCTATTCTTCTAAGTAATTCTTCTATCTCTGCTCCTAATTTGACAGCCTCTTCATTATTAAAAAGAAGTTCAATTCCTAACTTTTCTATAAATTTATCAATTCTTTTTTTTCGTTTAATTATCTCCTTTTCAACCAGCTCTACAAAGGTGGGGTACCAAAATTCTCTATTAATCTCCCGTTCTTCTGCTAGCCTTTCTAAATTGAAGGCAGTTACATTTCTTACAGATAACTCTTTTTTAAATAATTGCTCCTTCTGTTCATCACTTAGCTTCAAATCTTGAAATTGATCAAGAAATAAATAAGGAGCAGCATCTGGATCCCGCTTTAAAATACTACCTTGCTGACTATCTAAGACCTCAATAATATCAGCAATACTGAAGTTAGCTTTCTTCTCTTGATACAATCTCAACTTTTCATATTCCTTAAAATATAGCAACTCAGTAGCATATTCTTCTAACTTAGAATCATACACTAACAAAGTCCCTTCATACTCCTCCAATATCTCAAAAGCACCATCACTTAAGATCATATAGATATAATCTTTAGCTTCATGTATCATTACTGCATGCCTCATCAATCCTTTACGAGCTTGAAACTTGCTCAAGCGGTATAAGCGCTCTAATAAAGCCTCCCCCTCTATCACTTCAATTTCAACTAAAAGCTCTTCTACTCTATCTAATACCCCTTCATCAAACTCTATCCTCCAGGTACTTTTATTATATTCTACCCCTCTTATAGAAATTAAATTTCTAAATAATTCCTTAGTTAATCTCTCTTTAATCCCATATCTGCTCTCAGTTAATTTCCAAATTTTCATCGTAATCACCCAGACCTTTTAATAGTACTATTATAGATAATATCGAATAAACAAAAATTATTCAACAGCTTTTAGCAAAATTAATATGAGAATTAAAAAAACTAAACTTAATGGGTATATTGCGACACTTTTTTATTAGATAGTTAGGGGTTGGGTGGTTAGGTAGTTGGATTTTCCTAACCCCTACCCACCTACCTCCTAAATGTCGCTTTTTCTATCTATTGTATCAACATAGGGTTTAATAATAGAAATTTATCTATTAAACTGCATATACTATAATAGATAATTAATAATTATCTTAAATTGATTGCTTAAAGTTATTTATGATATAATGAAATTAAAATATTCTTGTAAAGAAGGTGATTTGTTAAAATGGATCAAAAGATTGCTCTATTAACTGATAGTACCTCTGACATTCCTAAAGAAATTTTAGAAGAGAAGCAGATACACAGCCTTCCTTTGAAGATAATCTATAAAGATAAACAATATACCGACAGGGTAGATATTCAGCCAGAAGAGATTTATAATAGATTTGCTGAAGAAATTCCAAGTACTTCTATGCCATCTCCTAATGATGCTACAAATATCCTTCTAAAACTAAAGGAAGAAGGATTTACCCATGTTATCGCAGTCCACATCTCTAGTGGTTTAAGTGGTACTTATAATATGGTTAGAATGATTGCTCAACAGGTTGAAGGTATTACTGTTGAAGTAATCGACTCTAAAGCATTATCTATGGGATTAGGAAGGTTGGTTCTTTATGCTGCTGACTTGATTGAAAAAGGATTGAACTTTGCTGATATTATAAAGAAAATCGAAAAAAAGATGAATAATACCGAGGTCTTTTTTGTAGTAAAAAGCTTAAAATATTTAATTGAAGGTGGTAGAATCGGTAAAGTATCAGGAACTATTGGTGAGCTTTTAAACCTTAAACCGATTATATCTATTGATGACGATGGTCAATACTATACCCTAAAGAAATCACGGGGAAGAAAGAAATCTATCAATACAATCTATAATATAGTTAAAGATAAGATTACAGAAGGTATCAGTACTGTAGATGTAATGCATGGTGCCGCCTATGAAGAAGCTAAAGAGCTATTAGAGAAGATAAAAAAAATAGATAATGTTAAGGATACCTTCTTTGGACAGATCGGTCCATCTATGGTAGTCCATACAGGACCTGGTTTAATTGGAATAGTAGTAAGCAAGGTTGATTGAGATTACAACTAAGTTTAAAATTAAGGATAAGTCTAAATTTGAGTTAAACTATTATTAAATTATAAAAAAGGCGTAATATTACGCCTTTTTTATAATTTATCCACAAATCTTCCTATTCTCTTTAAAGCCTCATATATATTATCTAAAGAGGAAGCATAAGAACAACGAATAAACCCTTCTCCACTCTCGCCAAAGACATTACCTGGAATTACCACTACACCCTCCTCTTTTAATAGCCTTTCAGCAAACTCTTCAGAACTTAGCCCAGTACTTTTAATAGAAGGAAATACATAAAAAGATCCCTTAGGCTTAAAACATTCTAAACCAATCTCATTTAAACCTTTAACGATTACCCTTCTGCGTTGATTATATGACTTGACCATCTTCTCTACTTCCTTATCACCATTACGTACTGCCTCCAAAGCTGCCTTCTGACTAACGATTGGAGCACAGAGCATAGTATATTGGTGAATCTTCATCATTGCTTGCAAGATCTCTTCTGGAGCAGCTACATAGCCTACCCTCCACCCAGTCATAGCATAGGCTTTAGAGAAACCATTAAATAAAATAGTCCTCTTCTTCATCCCTTCTAAAGTGGCAAAGCTGGTATGCTCTCCTTCATAAGTCAAACGGCTGTATATCTCATCAGATAAAACGATTAAGTTATGCTCCTTAACAACCTCAGCAATCTCCTCCAAGTCCGCTTTATCCATAGTAGCCCCAGTTGGATTACTAGGATAACATAAGACCAATACCTTACTTTTAGGAGTGATGGCTTCTCTTAAATCTTTAGCCCGTAACTTAAAGTTATCCTCTGCTCTAGTCTTGATTCTAACGACTTTACCTCCAGCTAATAAAGCAGATGGTTCGTAAGATACATAACAGGGCTCAGGTAAGAGTACCTCTTCTCCTTCTTTTAATAAAGCACGTAAAGCTAAGTCTAAGGCTTCACTGACTCCAACTGTAACTAAAATCTGATTTTTAGGGCTATATTCTAGCTTATAATCCCTCTTTAATAAATTAGCTATCTCCTCTCTTAGCTCTAAGAGACCATAATTAGAAGTATACATGGTATCTCCTTGTTCTAAAGAATAAAAAGCAGCCTCTCTAATATGCCAAGGTGTTACAAAATCAGGCTCTCCTACTCCTAAGGAAATAACATTATCTACCTCTGAAGCCAAATCAAAGAACTTCCTGATCCCTGAAGGGGGAATTGCCTGCACCCGTGGTGAAATTATCTTAGACCAATTCATGGTGAGACCACTAAACGTTCTGCTGGCTTAGTCTCTCCTTTAAAGATTACTCCATCCTTCTTATAGGTCTTTAACATAAAATGGGTAGCTGTACTTTGGACATGCTCAATAGTAGATAACTTCTCAGCCACAAATAAAGCTACCTCTTTCATTGTTCTACCTTCTACCTGAACCGATAAGTCATAACCTCCAGACATTAAATGCACAGAGCTTACCTCAGGAAACTTATAAATTCTTTTAGCTACTGCATCAAAACCAAAGTCCCTCTCTGGTGTTACCTTTACATCTATTAAAGCAGAAACCAACTCTTTATTGGTCTTATCCCAATCGATTAAGGTCGAATATTTAACAATAATATTCTTCTTTTCTAATTGGACAATCTCATTTTCAACCTCTTCTACAGACAAATCTAGCATAGTAGCTATCTGTTCATGGGATAATTTGCTATTATTCTTTAATAAATCTAAAATATCATCTCTCATCTTCACAACCCCTTCTTTACTACTTTAGTTAATAATTTGGCTATCCATCAGAAACCAATGTCTACTTATGTAATGATTTTTAGCTATTTAAATATTTCCATGATGATTTTGATGAAATCACCGTGTTCTTAAAGCTTAAATAAGCAATTATATAAAATATAATAACATATCGAGAAATTATTACAAGTTATAAAGTAATCTAAATGAAAAATTCTTAATAAAATTTAAATTTTATTATACAGTGTAGATCTAGACCTTAACCATAATCTCCTTTAAGACTTCTGCTGCTGGCTTTGGTCTATGATAATAATAACCTTGCACTAAATCTACATTACACCTCTTTAATAAATCAAGTTGCTCTTTATTCTCTATTCCCTCTGCTAAAACAATTGAGCCTGCCTCTTTAATTCTAACTACTGTATCATATATATCATCTTCAACCTTAATATCTGCACCAATCTGCTTTGCTACAGTTATACAGAGTTTAACTATTTTAGGCCTTAACTCTTCAACAGCAGCCATATCATAAAATCCACATCCTGTATCATCTAAAGCAATATTAGCACCTAGCTTATTTAACTTTAAAATATTATGCTTAATCTGTTTTAATTGGGATAAAGGCATATGCTCAGTAATCTCAAAGACAACCCTAGATAATAACTTAGCAAATCTCACATCTGAAATAGCATCATAAAAGGTATCCTTTAATAATAGCTTAGGGCCGATATTTAAAAACAACATATATTTATCAGGTAAAGAGAAACCCCATTCTAAACCTTTAATAATAGCAGCCAACTCCAACTCTTCTGTTAAATCAAAGTAAGCAGCTGCTGAGAAGAGGTCACTTGCCTGAAATAAACCACTATCAAGCGGTCCTCTAGTCAACACCTCATAGCCGATAATGTCATCTTTCTTTAAAGAGATAATGGCTTGTAGAAAGGTTGTTATCTTTTTCTCTTTAATAATATCTACAAAATCCCCTTTACTTATTATATTATTATACTTAAAGTCACTTACAGCCTCTCTCTCTAACAGATAATTGATGTAATTAAAGGAATCTATCTCAAAGGAATCTATCTCATTAGCATCTTCATCTAATGGTGTGATTAAAAATTTAAAAGAAACCTGATTACCAGTAGCATCCCCAAACTCCTCTCTTAACAATTCTCTGATAAGTTTACTTCCTGCCACCTGTATAGACTCTAGCTGCTCATCAATATCAACTAGAATATTATCTCCTTCCATAGCAAAGATTAGAGACCAGCAACCATCAAATACCTCCACCTTTTCACTTAAGATACTATGCCTCTCTAGCAGCTGAAGAACAATCTCTTTAAACTTCTTATCTATATTGTTCTTTATATTGACTATAATATTATCGCCAAAGATATCTCTAATCTGATCTAAATTATCTAAGCAGAAAATCATCTGATACTTCTTCATTATTACCTCTCCCCTTTTTTAACAGCTATTATCTTATAATTTTATGTAATAAAAATCTCAAGATAGTTGAGTAAAGTTACTGACTTATCATTAATCTCTGCTAACACATTGATCAAACTTATTAACAGCTATCCTGCTAATAAAAGCAGCACCTATTCTATGCTAGATTATGCTTTTTGATTTTAATTTATGAAATCAACCAATCCAAATCTCTTCTCTTTCAATTACTTCATAACTCTTATTCTATACTTAAAATTAGATACCTGCTTATAAAAGAATTAGGATGCATTTAAATGCATCCTAATTTATGATTGCTTATAAATAGCTTTAAGATTCAAGTTAAAGATAGATTTAATTAGTCAGAGCTAAATTTAATCTTTTAATAAACTATCTAACTTTTGTAAGTTATTATATTTAATAATATCTTGAAGTTCTTCGATATATAGCTCTCTACGCTGAGAATAGTTCAATAGCCCCTCAGCTAATTTTACACTATCTAGCTCTTCTCCCTTATTTCTTAAACTTGTCCTAATCTTCCACAATTCTTCATAAGCATAATGGCTATTTAAATTATTAATATAGCTTTTAATAGAGGCTTCTATTGTATCAAATTTTCTAATCTTATAAGTAGCATTTACAGGTCTATCTTTAGGAACTACCCCTGCAACCTCCTTGCTAAAGGTCCACTCCCCAAAGATATTATTAGCCACCCTAGTAAACCTAGAAGTACCCCAGCCTGATTCACAAGCAGCCTGAGCCAAGACTAGAGATAGAGGTATAATATCAACTTTAGTAAGTAATAAATTTAATACCTCTTCTAAATCATCACTTTTAACACTATACTCTTTTTTAAGCTGACTCACCCACTCTTCATTCTCAGTATCAACGCTAGAAGAGCTAGCATACTTTTTAGCAATAGATTTAAGCCTTCTTCTATCCTCTAGCAGCTCTTGATTGGCATGGTAAGCTCCAATTAAAGTGATACTTAAAAAGATCTTCTTCTTCTTAGCAACATCTCTAATCTCACCAATATCCTCTGGAAATCTCTTCACCTTTACCCTAGGTATCTCTACTGCTTTTTGATTGATATTATAATTATAATCCTCTAATAACCTTTCCCAGTCTTTATAACTATCATAAGCTATACTTGTAAAAGCTTCTTGCTCAACCTCTTGAACTTGCTGAATTGCTTTAGCCTCTTGAGCAGCTTCTCTTTCTGAAGCTGAAACTTCACTTGTCAAGTCATCCTGCTTTAAATCAACACCCTTTGATTTAAATAAGCTAGTCCCAAAATAACCCATTGCGGCTAGAAAGATCATCATAGCCAGTATAAGTACTGTCTGTAATTTTAACTTATTCAATCTAAATCTCCCCTTAATTTAAAAAGTGTAGGAATTCCTACACCTTTAATGATTTTATCTAAACTAATTATAACATAATCAAGAGATTATAGGCTATACTAATATTTTCTAATCAATCTTAACCTTAACCTCAGACTCAAATACTACATTAGCCTCTCCCTTATCTCATCTAAATCTGTAGTTGGACTCTGACAGGTATAGTTTTGGCAGATGTATGCCGTTACTTTATCATCTATCTGCTGATAATTTTCTATAAAAGGAGCAATTTCACTTAAAAGCTCACTGTTTCTCTCATCCTTAAGCAAAGTTGTTGTAAAGGGGGTAAAGTTATCCCTAAGGGCATCTCTAATCTCTTTAGTATCATTAGCTTCTCTATTTCCGACAATAATCACTTCCCTACCCTCAGCTAAGACAAATAATAGTGATGACATAAAGTAAGAGTAGTAGATATTATCCTCCTTAATCTGATTCCAAAAAGCTTTAATCTGTGAGTCTGCCTTCTCCTGTAAGTCATTATCATTCAATAACCTTGCTAAACGCAAGAAGTTGAAGGTAGCAACGGAATTTCCTGAAGGGATTGCCCCATCATAGACCTCCTTAGGACGGGTAATCAACTCTTCACCATCACTACCATAAAGATAGAGACCTCCCTGCTTATCATCCCAGAAATAACGGATTAGATCATCATTTAGTTCCAAAGCCATCTTAAGATATTTAGCATTGAAGCTACTCTCATAAAGCTCAATTAATGCCCAGACCAAGAAGGCATAATCATCGACATAGGCCAAATAGGCTGCGTCTCCATCACGATAGCGTGCCAATAATCTGCCATCTTCATTCCTTAAATTATTCCAAATAAAGTCTATAGCCTTCTCTGCCTGCTCTAAATAGATATCCTTATTCAAGGATTTAGCAGCTCTTGCCATAGCTACAATCATTAAAGCATTCCACGAGGTCAAAATCTTATCATCCTTATAAGGATGTACCCGCTTAGCTCTAGCCTCAAAAAGTTTCTGCTTAGCCTCTCCAAAACGCTCTTCTAGCTTAGCTTTTCGTTCATTATTACCAATTAAATTGGGAATACTCTTTCCTTCAAAGTTTCCCTTTGTAGCAATATCATAATATTCACAGAACTCTGTTCCCAGCTCTTCTCCTAACACATCTTTAACCTCTTGAGGTGTCCACAGATAGAACTTACCTTCTATCCCTTCAGAGTCAGCATCTTCAGCTGAATAGAAGCCACCTTGTTCAGAAGTCATGTCTCTAATCACATAGGTTAAGATCTCTTCAGCAATTTCAGCATACTCCTCTTCTCCCCTAGCTTGAAAGGCTTCTAAGTAAGTAATTGCCAACAGAGCATTATCATAAAGCATCTTTTCAAAATGTGGGACTAACCATTTATCATAGGTGGAATAACGACTAAAACCATAGCCTATATGATCATAAACTCCACCACGATACATCTTATCTAGGGTCTCTTCAACTATCTCTAGAGCAGAATCATCCTCCCTTAACTTCCAATACCTCAATAAAAACATTAAATTATGGGGGGTAGGAAACTTAGGTGCTGTTCCAAAACCACCATATTTACGGTCAAAGTAGTCACTGAACATCTCAGCAGTCTTATCTACAGCCTCTGCCATCTCTTTGCTAGAAATTTCATCTATCCTTTGATTTTCTTCATCTTGAATCACCTGAACTATCTCATTACTGGACTTGATTACTCTCTCACGATTATTATCCCAGCCCTCCTCTATCCTCTCTAAAACCTGCAATAGACCCATTCTCCCTCTGATACTGCTTTTAGGGAAGTAAGTACCAGCAAAAAAGGGCTTCTTATCAGGGGTCATGATAATCGTTAGGGGCCAGCCTCCACGACCTGTTAAGGCTTGGCAGACATTCATATAGATACTATCGATATCAGGTCGCTCTTCACGATCAACTTTGATTGATACAAAGAAATCATTTAAAGCTTGAGCTACCTCCTCATCCTCAAAACTCTCCCGCTCCATCACATGGCACCAGTGACAGGTAGAATAACCAATCGATAAGAAGATAGGCTTATCTTCTTTTTCTGCCTTCTGAAAGGCTTCTTCACTCCAAGGGTACCAGTTTACAGGATTATGGGCATGTTGTAGCAGATAGGGGGACTTTTCATAAATGAGTCTGTTAGCTTGCTTTTCTACTATCTGATTCATAAATCTTCACCTCTTTTTTCTATTCTAGGCTATATTTAATTTTTGATTTTAATTTCAGATATTCTGCTTTAAGTTCCATTCCAATAAGTAAACTTATGCCATTCCTAAATACTCCTCTAGAGTTGCTCCATTACTAGCAATCGTATAAGCAATATGATTATTACCTAGATAACGAAGATGCCAAGGTTCATATTGATAACCGGTAACCTCTTCCTTTCCTTCTGGATACCTGATAATAAAGCCAAATTTAGGAGCATTTTCTTTAAGCCATCTTCCCTCTCTTGTCTCTCCAAAGGATTGACTTAAAGCAAAGTTTACTTTAGGACTTGTTACATCCATTGCTAAACCTGTTTGATGTTCACTCTCCCCTGGCTTAGCACTGAACTGATTTGCTCTTTCTAAACCATATCTCATCGATTTAGAGGTAAAGATTGCTTTTTGACGATCATAGGAGCGATAGCCCGAGGTAGCATACAAAGCTATATTCTCCTCTTTAGCTTTAGCAAAGAGCCTCTCTAAAGCCCTAGCAGCATCCTCCCTCATTAACTTCTTTTCATGAAATTCTGTAAAAGGAAAAGGGACATCAGGTACTACTAAATTCTCTGGAATATAGTTTGAGGGGAGACTATTATTCTTATTAACCAAAGCTAAGGTATCACTAGGTTCTGCTAAGACAATATGGTCTGTAAGTAGAGCCTCTGCTAAATATTCTTTTGTTTTAGGACCATAGATACCATCGACATTCAAAGCATCATACTGTTTTTGAAAATCACTGACTATCCTTTCAGTTGTAGGACCATAAGCACCATCCTCTACCAATGAATAGCCCAAGTCATTAAGAGCTATTTGGATAGCTTTTACTCCTTCTCCTCTATCACCAACTCTAAAAACTTCATCAGGTAATCTTTTGACAGAAGGTAATTCATCTTGCTTAGGTATAGTTAGAGCTTGACCAATATAAATTCTATCACCAGTCAGACCATTAGTCCGCTTCAGCCCTTGCAGACTCAAATTATATCTTCTAGCAAGCTCAGATAGGGTATCACCTGCTTGTACAATATGAGTCTTGTCTTGTAGCTGGGGTATCTTTAGAGTTTGACCGATATAGATTAGATCACTGCTTAATCCATTGAGAGCCTTCAATTTAGAGACTGTAGTTCCAAACTTATTAGATATCTTTACTAAAGTATCACCAGACTCTACTTTATATGTTCTTAAACTCTGGGTTTGAGTTTGAGAGGGCTCTGCTGCCTTCGCAACCCCAATATTAGCAAAGGGCAATGAGGCTACCAATAAAGAACCTACCATCAAATTAATACTCTTTACTTTAATATTAGGTAACTTCTCTTTAATATAGTCTCTAATAGCCCGCTCTAAACCTATTCTCTCTTTACTATCTATTTCATCAAAGTCTTTAGCAAACTCACTTAGCTCTTGATCAAGATATAAGATAACTGTATAGCCATCTTTTCTTTTAAGAAGTTTATGTCCAATGAATAGTTCCATAGTTTAACCACCCTTTTTATTCTAATTAACTGTTGTAGATTTTATTCCGAATTCACATATCTATAGTATGATGATATTAACCTTAAATAATACAAGCAATCTATCGAAATGAGCATACCATAATTAGGTCTTTATTCTTAAATCTTAAATTTAAATAAAAAAGCCAGACCAATATCGGTCTGACTAAATAGATATGTTAAAACTACTTATTCTTTTTTAGTAATTATCTTCTTAATTCTCTTCTTTCCATCAACAATCTCTTCAGTGATCACTTCTTCTATCTCAATTGTACCACTCTCTACATTATTGATATTTAATGAATATTTCATATCATCTTGTAACATCTTTTGAACCTCTATACCATTTTGAATAATTGAATTTAAACTACTTTGGAAATCAATTAACTTATCAACACTAACATCCTCTAAGTCCATAACCCCTCTCATCTCTTCAGCACCAGCATTTAATAATTCAGCTAAAGCTACCTTCTCTAAGGCTGTAGACTCTAATACATCCATTAGAGCCTCTTCTCTCTTTTTACTCTGTAATTTTAATTCAGGCATTCATCCTCCTCCTTTTAATTAGAATTTTTTTCATATTATGCTATTATATCTTATTAAAAGTGGAAGAGTTATATAACCTAAATAAGTATCTTTTATCACAAATTTTATAAGATAGAGCTGTTTGATTATATAATTTCTATCTTCTCTTACTTAAATTTGACTATCTCTTAAATAGATACCAAATTAGACCTAACCATTCATGCATAGCTTTGATGTTATTTTCTAATGAGTTACCATTAGGGAAGAAGTCTAAAATATTAATCCTATCCTCCCATAAATAATTAGCAGGAGCAGCTATCAATTCATACTTCCAATTCTTTTGAAAAGAAGAGAGGGAACGGCTCATATGAATAGCATCAGTAACCAATATAATCCTTCTATAACCTAGCCCCTCTAAAATCCCTGTAGTATTGACCGCATTAAGCCAAGTGGTCAAAGCTTTATCCTCTACCATTATATGCTCAGAATCAACTCCGAAATCCACCAATACATCTCTCATTATCTCTGCCTCTGATATCCCTGACATCCCTGGAGGAGTACCTCCAGTTACAACTAGCTCATATCCCGAATTTTGATATAGCTTCAAACCTTCATATAACCTACTTAAGGTCTTAAATTCAATCTCTTCACCTCGTAGTGTCCCCCGTTTGATTCCTCCGCCTAAGATAACAATTGCACTCTTCTCTTCTGATAGCCCCTTTATATCTAAGGGGGCATAGTTATCCTCTAAAGGCTTAACTAGCATTAGCTCTCCAAAATAAGTACTGAAAATATATACAGAAAATAATAAGAAGATTAATCCTAAAGAGATATAACGCTTCTTATTTCGTTGCGCAGAATAGGAGATTCCTTTTTTAAAGTTGAGTAAAACTAAAATAGCTACCAATACAAAGAATAACCCTGGTGGTAATAACAAACTAGCAATTATGTTTCTGATATAATACACCATCTACTTCCCCCTTTTTAAATTCTTAAAAGATTATTTCTAGCTTAACGGGAGCTTTTCCTTTATTTCACCTCTAATCTTTCAATTTACTAATTTGATATTTTACTTATACTTAGACGTAATTTTTTATTTTATGTTAACTATATGTCAAAATTATAGTGTACACCTTGACAAAAGTAATGAAAGTAATTATAATTAACACAACTTCAACTAAAAACTAACATATAAATGTAATCTTTTCTAGAAAATGATGTTAATTATTAAATTCGGGCTTAAACCTTTACCCTATCGAAAGGAGGATGAATTAATGTGTTCAAAATGCTTTTATTTTGTCTATAGAAGATTCTATTGCACAAAGCTAAATACCCATGTTTATTTAACTGATCAATGTTGTTATTTTAAAAGAACAATTCAGAAAAACCTTAGCTAAAACCATTTTCTACTGAAAGGAGCTGTTAATTTGACCTTAACTGCTAAAATTAATGATTATTGTAAATCTACAAATCTAATATCAATAATATTATCCTGAAATAGGATTTAAGTAAATAATTATTTACTTAAATCCTATTTTTTATTATCTTTTTAAATTAAAAAATACTCAACTAAGCAACAATTATTAAAATCTAAAAATTTAATTGATAATTGATAAAATAGAAAAGAGATAGACTCAAAGCCCATCTCTTAGCAAAATTTATTAAATTTTAAGCAATTAAGCTATGCTTTAACATTATAGCCCCCATCAACATGGATAATCTCACCTGTTACTCCAGAAGATAGATCACTCAATAAGTAGAGTGTATTAGCTGCTATCTCTTCTTTCTCTACAAGCCTCTTCATTGGAGTCTTTTCAGCAAACTCCTTTAACATATTTCTAAAGTCACCGATTCCACTGGCAGCCCTAGTTAAGACTGGACCAGGAGATAGTGCATTAACCCTAATATTTGTCTCTCCTAAATCAGCCGCTAGATAACGAACTGAAGACTCTAAGGCAGACTTAGCCACACCCATTACATTATAATTGGGAACTACCTTCTCTGCACCATAATAACTCATAGTAACAGCAGAACCACCCTTCTCTTTCATCATTGGATAAGCTGATTGAACAGCTTTAACAAAGGAATAGACACTGATCTCTAAAGCTCTGCTGAAACTATCACGACTGGTCTCTAGGTACATCCCACTTAAATCGCCTTTAGCAGGACCTCCAGCTATTGCATGGACTATAAAATCCAACTCACCATCAAAGGCATCAGCTAGCTCACTAAATACCTTATCAAAATCCTCATCACTTGTTACATCTAAAGTCTGATAAAACTTAGCTTCTATACTTTCAAAAAGGGGAATCACCCTCTCACCTATTTGTTCATTTTGATAAGTAAAAGCCAATTCTGCCCCCTCTTCTTTTAGCCTTTCAGCAATATTCCAAGCAATCGATTTCTGATTTGCAACTCCCATAATTAAACCCTTTTTACCTGCCATTAATCCTGTAGCCATAAGAGCACCTCCTAAAATAATTATAATTAATTGGCCTAATCTATAATTAAGTTTGGTAATGTCACACAACCTGTTGCACTAGCAATTACATTATCCTTGCCTGCTCTTGTATAGATACCTTTAAAGTCTTGATTGTATAAGAATAGCCCTAAAGTATACTTAAAAGGTTCAAAAGAGAGCTTACCTTGACCAAAGACTGCTAGCTCTTTTTCTGGTACCAAACAGAACTCTTGTACCAAATAACTCTTTCCTTCAATCTTATCAAGCCTAGCTTCCCACTCAGCTTGACTTAAATCCCTTCCAATTGCAACCCCATCTGCTCCATATAAGTCCATTGGCTTTAATACTAGAGATTCTCTATTCTCTTTGACATAATTAAACAACTGATCATCAGTGGGATTAAAAATTCTTGTGTAAGGGATATGCTGCTTAATAAATTCTTGTTCCTCTTTACTTAAAAAATCTACCTTATCAGAATCTTGTAAAAGAGCAAAGATAATCTTATTATGAATAATCTGAGAGCGAAGTCCGCCTACCACACAGATATTACCGTCAAGATAGGCTGCCACAAAATCTTCAATTTCATCATAGTGACCGATTAAATCTAAAGTTACTGCTCGACGATAAATTAAATCGACCCTAAAATCACCACTATATAGCTTATTATCACGATAATCTAACTCTCTAGGGTCAATAATCTCAACCTGGTAACCTCGTTCTTTGATAGCATCTCTAAAGCACTCAAACTCTTTAACCATCCCATAACCTTCAAAGTCCATAATAGCAATATTAGGCTTATCATGATTGGGATTAAACTGCCGGTAATTCTCTAATAAGTTATCAATCCAACTCTCAATCAACTCAGCATAAGCTATTTGGTAATCTCTCTTCAACTTATCTATAGCCTTTGTAGATAGGAAAAATTTCTCCAAGGTATTGGTTTTGACAGCACCTGAAGAGCCGTCGGTATTTAATTCACAAAACTTAAAATTTCTGCCCCCATAATAAAAGATATCAAAACGTGTCATAGGAAAGGGGCAACTATATCCCGGATCAGCTAAAATCAACTCTTCCAACTCTTTAGAAAAAGAAAAATAAGAACGGAACTGTCCATCAGATAGATATTTAGCTATTACTTTATTTAGAATATCCGTTAATTGACTTGTTAATTCTTTAAAAATTTTAAGTTCTTCATCACTAAAAAATAAAGGCTGATATAAGAAGGGAATTACCTGCCCATGATAATATGCAGGAGAATCTTCCATCTTCTTATAAAGTTGCTGATAATCCTCATAATATTTATTTGGATTTGCTGATAATATCTCTTGATATCTCTTATAAATCGCCTCCACCTAATTATCCTCCTTAATACTCAAATTCAAGATATGATCTTCAATTACTTCTCGTTTACTCTTTAACTTTAACTCTTTTTTTGCTTTGTTTGCTAAAGTCTCTCTACTCTTTATTATATCTACTAAAGGAGCTAAATATCCTACTTCATCCTCTGCTAAAGATAACTTTACCCAATCAAGTAATTTTTCTCCTACCTCTACCACCTTATATTCGCCTAAATATGCTTCAATTCCTTTATCTATAATCTCTTTTCTAGCAGATAATACCTCTGCTAAGGTGAATTCTCTAATAAAATTATAAACCTTATCCAATAGCTTTTGGTTATAAAACAACCCCTTCCATAAAGCAACAACTGCAAAACTATATTCAGGTGGCAATGAATCTGCCATCCTAATCTCAACAAACTGTTTAGCCCGAACATCAGGAAAGACCATAGTTAAAATATGTTCCAACTCTTCTGTTCCAAACTCCCTATTTTCAAATATTTGATAATTATTCTTATCTAAAGTAGAGATATACTCTCCCCTGCTTTTAATCAAAATTGGTCTACGACTTAGAATATATTCAGCATACTTTTTATAGCCAAAATCCTCATCAAAAGCCTCCTTTACAATACCACAGCGTTCATCATCAGTATTATCCCAAATAACCGTACGCAGAGCTTGCCCTTCATAAACCCCACCTTCAAAAAATGGGGAATTATCCAACAGACTACTCAAAACTGGCGATAGAGTATTTGCCACTCTAAACTTCTTAATAAAGTCCTCTTCATCTCTATAATCCAAAGCTACCTGCAAAGCTGCTGTTCCCTTCATCATATTATGAGCATACTTACCTGTCTTAGCCAAATAATCTGACATTATCTTATATCTCTCTTTAGCATTCCACTCTATCTCTTTAATCTTACTATGTAATTGATACCCTAAATTAATTAACCAGTAACCCTTCTTTTCTAAAATAGGAATAATATCCTCTAAGAAATCAAGATAAATCTTCTTTAAATCCTCAATCTTCTCTTGAGGACTGATCCCTATCTCCAGTTGACCACCAGGTTCTAAAGTAATATCAGCTTTGCTAGATTTAAGACCAATCAGCTTGCCCCCTTCTTTTTGACCTTCCCAGCCTTTCTTCTCCAAAGCTTTTAAAACCTCTTTAACACCTCCAACCTTACGATATCCTACACTCTTTAAAGTATCTCTCTCTACTACAAAATGCTCTATCTCCATTCCCAGTGATTCTATTTCACATTCACCTGCTCTAAAATATGTAATCAACTTCTCCTTTAATTCCTTGCTCTTCATCTTTTCACCCCGTTTACAATATATGTATTTAATTTATCTAGGGCTTTGATAAATCAAAGCCCTATACTCAAATTATATTAGATTGTTTATTTTTAAGAAGCACGATTAATATATATTCAAATAAAACTATTATAAACCTTTTAAGTTCTATCAACTTCCCTCCTCTTACTTAAAGTTTAACCAATTTGCTCCTTATTCTAACAGAATATTTAATTATAGATTTAAGTTTGAATGTACCTTTTATAGATAAATATATTACAACACTTTCGGTATCAAGTGGATAGATAGTTTTGTGGTTAGTTTAAAACTGACTACCTAAGCATTCAACCACCTGCCCATCAAAAAAACAAGTGTCATAATATCTCATTTAGTTTCATTTAAAAACTGATAACTTATCTTTATATCATAATTTAAGCAAATTTGATTAGATTATCTTTATTAGTATTAATTATGCTTATTGATTATATTATATCAACTCTTCAATTAATAATAAAGGGTTGACAATTAAATATCTACCTTATACAATGTAAACAAATATTTCAATAGGAGGTTTATACTATGTCACAAACTTATGAATATGTCCATGCCTGTGTTAGAGTACTTGATTTAGAGAAATCAATCAAATTTTACGAGGATGCTTTAAACTTTGAAATATCCCGTAGAAGAGACTTTCCAGAATATGAGTTTAGTCTTGTTTATATGAAGAGTCCTGCAGGAGACTTTGAACTTGAACTTACATATAATTATGATCGTAAAGAGCCTTATACAGTTGGAGATGGGTACAGCCATTTTGCTGTAGTAGTCGATGACTTAAAAGGTTCATATAAACGACATAAAGAGGCTGGTTATCAAGTAGGCGATATCAAAAGCTTAAGTGAAGAAGCCAGTGGTGGTTATTACTTCTTAACAGATCCAGATGGATATCGTACTGAAATTATCCAGAAATAATAAAAATGCTCTCCTTAAAAAAAGGAGAGCATTTTTATTATTCAAAGATCGGTTTATCAATTTTTTTAGCCAAATAAACAATTGGTGTATCACAGGCAGCAACCAACCATTTCATAAAGTATGTTGTAATTAAAATCTCTATAAAGATATCAAACTCAAAAACTCCATAAAAAGCAATAAAGGTAAATAAGAGACTATCTATCAATTGGGAGACCATTGTCGATAAATTATTTCGAATCCAAAGCTGGCTATCTTTACTAAACTTCTCTTTCCAATAATGATATGCCCAAACATCATGTAACTGCCCTGCTAAGTAAGCAATCAAGGAAGCTATCGTAATTCTTGGCATGATAGAGAAGATATTAACTAGACTTTCATTGATAAAATCTGATTCATGGGGTATAAACTTTAAACAAAGCCACATAATTGAAGTAGCTGAAATCAGCGCAAAAAAACCAATCCAAACTGCTTTACTGGCTTCTTTCTTACCATACTTCTCCGAAAGGATATCTGTAGCCAAAAAAGAGGTCCCATAAATTATATTACCTAAAGTTGAGACTATCCCAAATAATTCAACAGTCTTTAGCACCTGAATATTAGCCAAAACAATGGCAAAGCCACTCCAGACCAACAATCCTAACTTTCCAAATAGCTTATATGATAGTAGAATAAAAGTAAAGTTAACCACCATCAAAATAATCCAAAGTACTTCATTTGACATATTATAACCACTCCTTAGTTTTTTATAGCAGGATTTTTCGAACTGCTCTTCTATCTATGTTATAATTAAAAACCAGCTAGTATTATAGAAACCCTAAATCAAAAATTTAGAGATTTAATATTTGTTACCTTAACTAGTATAACAAATATTAATTAAATTTCAATAATTTTATTAAATTAATCTCTTATGCTATATCAAATTGATACAATAGAGAAATATTCAGACACTTTTTAATAGCTACTAGCCTCTAGCTTTATAAGTTCTTAGCTAATAGCAGATTTATCACGGAGGGTTTATGATTTTCAAACCCGTAGGAGAGGCCAGAAGCTAGTAGCTAAAGTATCGCAATATCCCCATAAGATAACACTAAATTTAATTAGCATAATATGTTAAATTAATAAAAGGAGTTTATAGAGCATTCTCTATAAACTCCTTAACTAGTCCCTATTCTAATTGTGAAAATTTATAAGCAAAATACTTGGTAGCTGAGGTACCATATGAATTTATCCTCTTTTTATAATAATTATAACGTCCTAACACTTTAAATAAATAGTTATTATAAAGTTGATCTATATCCTTATTATTAGCACTACTAAAACCTTGATTATAAGAGATAATCACTTTATTAATCTCTCCATCATACTGCTGATAAGCCAAACCCAAATAATATACAGTAAATCTAATCCCCAAATCGGTAGCGTCCAACATTCTCCATTTATTATAATCCACATTCATATTCTTAGCAATCCACTTAGCAGTATCTACTCTCATACTAGAAATTCCTATACTCTCTCCCTGATCATAATCAGCCCTAGAGACAAAATTGGTTTCAGTCTCTATGATTGCTGTAATTAATAAGGGATCAATCACTACATCTAATTCCTTAGAATAATAATTTGACCAAGCAACAATAGCATTTGCATACTCTCTTACTCTATCTTTGCTTAAGGTTATATTACTATTATAAGCTATATTATGGATATATTTTATCCTATAAGCTATATAATTTTCTAACACTTGATGTTCATAAGCATAAAGGTCATCACTACAACTTAAAATAATAAAGAACATTAATATAATATATGATAGCCTATATTTCATACTAGAACCTCCTTTATATAGATTTATATATTAATCAAGAATATTTACTGATAAAAAATATATTATAATCTTAGATTAATACTTTTTAGCACTTTTTTCAAGCAATAAATCAAAATATTTTTCAATAGCTATATAAAATTCTTCAATCTAAATAAATTTTCAAGAAATTAATTTACAAATATATCCAGAACAACTGCTAAAAATATATTCACTGAAACTGAAA
>Ga0163219_100033_pt1 | contig 33624 bp, 27 predicted proteins | sample MSEWel2016_04_06_FD_113150 | JGI IMG/M metagenome (GOLD analysis project Ga0163219, IMG submission 113150) | Subsurface microbial communities from deep shales in West Virginia, USA - MSEEL Well Study Marcellus 3H_2016_04_06 ...
ATTATTAATTTTGTACCAATATTTAAAGCACAAGAATTATGGTTGAATTTTTGACAAAAGAGACGTTTAAAGAGAAAGTTTTTGATTTCGAAAACAATAAAGATTGGAAATTCGAAGGTGAAAAGCCTTGTCTTATCGACTTTTATGCAGACTGGTGCCAGCCTTGTAAAATGGTAGCACCCATTTTGGAAGAACTTTCAGAAGAGTACGACGGGAAAGTAGATATTTATAAAATTGACACTGAAGCTCAGCAAGAGCTTGCCGGAATGTTCGGTATCCAGAGTATTCCTTCACTGTTGTTTGTTCCTACCGAAGGACAGCCTCAAATGGCTCAGGGGGCTTTACCCAAAGACACATTTGAGCGCGCAATTAAAGATGTACTGAAAGTAGAGAAATAATTCTTCTACTTTCAAATTAAGAAAAACAGGAGATTTTCAGACATGAGGAAGAAAGTATCAACAATTCTTTTTTCGGCAATTTTATTGTTTGCCGGAATCCAAATGAGTAGAGCCACAGAGCCTGCAGGAGGAGAAACAACTGAAAATGGCGTGATTACCCTTGACAAGACTGCCTTTATCGCTCAGGTTTTCGATTATGAAAACAACAGCGACTGGTTTTACAAGGGAAACAAACCTGCCATTTTGGACTTTTATGCCGACTGGTGTGGGCCATGCCGTAAATTATCACCTCTTCTGGAGGAGATTCAGGGAGAATACGGTGGTAAATTACAGGTATATAAAGTTGATACTGAAAAATCGAAAGAACTGGCGGCTGCATTTGGTATTCGCAGTCTGCCCACGATTGTTTTTATTCCCATGAATGAAGAACCAAGAGCTGTATTGGGTTATGTCCCAAAAGAACAGTTAACCAAAATGATTACCGATATTTTAAAAGTATCGAAATAATTTTTTCCTGATTTGATTATTACCCAAATTGAGCGATTCTCACTCAATCGATTAAGAAAATATAAGATTTTCACCAAAAGGATGGTGAAAAGCAAACATTTTCTAATTCGGGGTTAACGCTAAGTAAAGCGCTACTTCGTTACCCTCGTATCGCTCAACTTAGGTATTATTTGTCGAAACGAAAACCGGTGCCGAGAGGTACCGGTTTTTTTGTGGCTTGAACCACATAAGAGACATAGTTTTCTACCTGCCATCATGGTACAACCACGGCAATGGGGGAAGTATGGAAAAACCCGAACGGCATAGGGCCTAAGCCACGGCATTGGTAACAGTTCTGTCACCAATGCCGTGGCTTTTTTCTCTTTAAACAATCGATATTATTGCCATCCTGTAGCCCGCATCCGGGGTCTGGAACAAAATTATCGGGGATTCATAGAACCGTCTGGAAGTTTGTTTTCAAGGAAAATTTGCTTCGCTTACTCGCAATGAAAATGTTTTGAAAAATGAGGGGGGCCAACAAATAACCAAAGTATCAACAGTTTCATGATAAATCATTAAATTTAATACCGATAAAAATTTATGTAACTTTCCTCACAAATTAAAAATATGGACGAAAACACAAATAAATCAGTCAACTACGCGCTCCTCGAAGAAAGGCTAAAACGACTCGACCGGAAAAACTTTGACTGGTCGGCATGGAAAAGAGGTACTCTCCTGGTTCTGGAAAGAATTTTCGGGAAAGAAAGTTTGTATTTAAAAGAGCTGGAAAATATGGACTATCACTACAACAGCTGGTCACTGCGCGATACTTCCGGCAGCGAAGATCCGGTTAAAGCCAGTGTGCGAGAGCTGCTAAATATTTGTCTTACGGATGCCGAACACCAAAAAGAAAACATTCCTGCCGCGGCAACAAATGCCAAGACTGACCAAATAAAAGAAATAATCAAACAATTTCTGGATAATGCCACATTGTCAGCAATTGAAAAAATTACAGCAGGTGATGCTCCGGCTATGAGCAAAGAGGAACAGATACAAAAAATAATTTCCGACAAAATCCCGAAACATCAGAATACATTATTAGCAAAAATTATGGTGTGGGCAACCAGCTAAGGGTTTGTGCCAAAATAATTTGCCACTGTTAACTTGTTCTTTTATGCCCTTTAACTTCCTTGAAAATCCATTAAGGGTGTGTAATGAATTAAGGTTAGCTTAAAAAATAAATCTCAGGTATTCAGCGAATTATAAAATATTTTCAGGTAGTTTATTCTATTACACACCCTAAATAGCTCGCTATTCGCAGCATTTTCAAGTCGGCAAAGAACAAAATAACTTCGTTAAATCTGTCAATTTATTTCATTACAAACCCTTAGGTGCTTGGTTGTATTGAAAATAGGGGTTCTTTAACTTTCAACTCAGGCTTACACTTCAAAATTACGAGCCGACAGCTACGAACTTACAGCCAACAGCTAAAACTCCGCCGCCATTTCAATGGCTTTCTTTAAAGCTCCCAGTTTGTTGTTTACTTCCTGAAGTTCTTTTTCTTCCACCGATTCGGAAACGACACCTGCACCGGCTTGATAGAAAAGGGTGTTGTCCTTACTTAGAAACGAACGAATCATGATGGCCTGGTTAAATGAACCATCGAGTCCCAGTTTTCCAATGCAGCCGCCATAATAACCACGGTTGTGGGGCTCATACTTGTCAATCAGTTGCATTGCTTTATATTTGGGCGCTCCTGACAGGGTACCTGCCGGGAATGTATCGGCCATGACACGTGCAACATCATTGGGATTCCGGAGTTTCCCGATTACTTCCGATACCAGATGGAGTACATGGCTGTAATATTGAACCTCTTTGTAGGTTTTTACTTCCACATTACTGCAGTTGCGTCCCAAATCGTTGCGGGCCAAATCCACGAGCATTATATGTTCTGAATTTTCCTTGGGGTCTTTGCTCAGTTCCTCTGCGAGTTTCATGTCTTTGAGGTCGTCGCCGGTACGACGGAATGTTCCGGCAATGGGGTTGATGGTGGCTCGTCCTTTTTCTATTACCAGTTGACTCTCCGGCGAAGATCCCATGAGGCGGTAATTGCCATAATCGAAGTAGAAAAGGTACGGAGATGGATTAATGTGACGTAAAGCCCTGTAAACATTGAACTCATCCCCTTTAAATGTTTGTGAAAACTGGCGTGATAATACAATCTGGAATACGTCACCCCGGTAGCTGTGTTGTTTGCCCCTGGTCACCATTTCCATGTATTGCTGCTCGTTGAGAGGTGATTGTTCATCATTTACAGGAGTGAAATAAAAGGAGGGAACGGAGCGGTTTTTCAGGATTTCGAGGGTCTTATTTAATGATGTTTCTTGTCCGGGAAGAAGGTGTTCAACCAAATACAATTGATTGGTAAAGTGGTTGAAAGTGATGACTGACTGATAGAGATGATAGCGAATGTCGGGGATGGAGTGGGGGGCCTCCGGGTTAATATCGAGGGTGAGGTCTTCGAAGTAACGAACTGCGTCATAAGCAGTGTATCCATAGAGTCCGGATGCAGGAACCGGACATCTTTTTTGGTTTTCTTCCGATATCTCGAAACGGTTGATGAATTCCTGCATCAATTCCGGAACGGATTCTTTTCCGGTTAGAGAAATTTTCGATTTGCGTCCATCCGGATACCGGGACAAAACTGTTTCTTTTTCTACAATGAAATCGGCTATGGGGTTGAAACAGATGAAAGAAAGTGAGTTGTTGCCACCGTGATAATCCGAACTCTCCAGTAATATGGTGTTTGGGAACAAATCCCTTAATTTCAGGTAGATGCTTACAGGAGTCACAATATCTCCCACATGAGCGGGAATGTGGTTGCACGCGAGGTTGATTTTTTGCTTTTTCATAGGTATCGGTTGTTTTTTGTTTTCAATTTTGGAATAAAAAAAAAAGGCTCACCGGGATTTCCGGTAAGCCTTTCTTTGTATATGCTTTAGTTACAATTTAAGCATGAAGACACCACCTTAATCCCTCCGGGGAATAAAGAAATGACGCCACCACCAAATATTTGCAACTGAAATGTTCATGTTCTATCAAATTTCCGGGGTCTTTGCAAACCCTTATTTATGATTTTTGTTATGTTTTAGACTTTGCAAGTTTAGGGAATGATTTTTTAAAATGCAAGTAATCAAGTTAAGATTTTTAATTTTTACCGACATTTAATCTTTTTCACACTCTTCGTTTTATTGATATTATCCGGAAGGTTATCAAGTACGGATGCTTTTATCCGGTCAATCAGCAATTGTCGGGTAAAGCTCTGGTGAACCACAATACTCACTTCTCTTACCGGTTCCGGTACAGCAAATCTCCTTACAAAGGGGCTGTCAGTCAAGGAATCAACCGATAATTCCGGAACCAGGGTGTAACCAATCCCTTTTCGAACCATTGCTTTGAGGGCTTCGATGCTGCCGCTTTCGTAGTAAAAACCGAAGGCATTGTTGGTCTGATTGGCTTTGCCGCAAATGTCAAGTGTCTGGTTGCGGAAACAGTGTCCTTCGGTTAGAACCAATACCTTTGCAGGATCCAACAAGTTATTTTCTATAAACTCATTGTGCATAAAGGGATGGTCGTAAGGTGCGTAAAAGAGAAATGGTTCATAGAACAATGGCACTTCCCGGATTTGCCTTTCTTCGGCGGGAGTCACCATTAATCCAATGTCAATGCGGTCGTTGTGGAGTGCTTTTAACAGTTGTTCCGATTCAATTTCCTCGATGCGAAGGTGTGTGTTGGGGTTTTCGCTGATAAATTGTGGCAGAAACCGGGGGATGAGGTATGGGGCAAGTGTGGGAATGATGCCCAGGCGAAATTCTCCTTCAATGCTCTTCTTTTCATGGCTGACGTAGTTGCGTAAATCTGCAATTTCTCTTAGAATCTGCCGGGCCCGGATGATCACTTCCTCGCCTGCAGGTGTTGGCTCAAGGGGCTTTTTTGCTCTGTTGAAAATCTGAACTCCTATTTCATCTTCCATTTTGCGCACCTGCATGGTCAGGGTCGGCTGTGTGATGTGACAGCTTTCAGCCGCATCTACGAAGTGACGATGATCGTCCAGTGCCACAATATATTCAAGTTGTTGGATGTTCATATTGTTTGGATTTCAGATGCTGGTAAAAACATGATGAAGTTTTAAAGCGGTAAAAGATATAAAAAAAACGGGAATTCTTTTTCAAATTCCCGTTTTGCATATTTCTTATATTCCTTATCATTGGTGTCCGGTTAAAAAATTGAGATTGCTTTCCCGAATGGTCGGGATTCGCAATGACAGGACTTTACAGGATATTGAGGGTTGGTAGGGGTTGATTTTCGGCTTTGCCGAAAATCAACCCCTACCAACCCAGCTTAAAACCTGTAAGACATTGTCATCCGAGCAAGGCGAAGCAATCTCCTTTCAAAAAACATGTTTCTCCGGACATTAGTGATTCCTTATATAGTTTAACAACTAAAAAATATCTTTCATTTTACTGAAAAATCCATTTTGTTCGTTTCCTTCTTTTGGAGTAAATGACTCAGATTCTTTTAATTTTTCAAGCGTTTTCTTTTCATCTTTCGAAACATCCGAAGGAATCCAGACATTTACGCGAACCAGCAGATCGCCACGGTGATAACTATTGATCTCGGGCAACCCTTTGCCTCTGAGACGTAAGATTTTGCCGGGCTGGGTTCCGGGATCGATTTTAACTTTAACCTTGCTTTCAACGGTGGGAATTTCGGCCGGGGTTCCTAAAATGGCATCAGGTACACTCAATTGCAGGTTGTAAATCAGGTCTTGGCCGTCACGAATCAGGTCGGGATGTTTTTCTTCCTGAATCAGCACCAGCAGATCTCCATTGATGCCCCCACGACGTGCGGCATTTCCTTTTCCGGAAACCGAAAGCTGCATTCCTTCTTCCACTCCGGCGGGGATATTAATGGAGACCACTTCTTCTGTACGCATTACGCCATCGCCGTTACAATGCGCACATTTTTTGGTAATGGTTTTTCCTTCACCGTTACAGGTCGGACAGGTCGTCCGTGTTTGCATTTGCCCCAGTATAGTGTTGGCTACGCGTGTTACCTGCCCGGCACCTCCACAGGTGGAACAGGTACTGTAGGCTGTTCCGCCGTCGGCTCCTGTACCGCTACAGTGCTCGCAGGAAACATATTTTTTTACTTTTATTTTTTTCTCGACCCCATTTGCAATTTCTTTCAGCGTCAGCGTTACTTTTACACGGAGATTGGAACCTTTGTTGACCCGCTGTCCTCCACGTGAGGAACCTCCGAATCCGCCAAAACCACCAAATCCGCTAAAACCACCACCAAAGATGTCTCCAAAGTGGGAGAATATGTCTTCCATGGTCATTCCGTTGCCACCGAAACCGCCTCCGGAAGCACCTCCTACACCGGCATGTCCAAATTGATCGTATCGTTGTCTCTTCTCTGCGTTGCCAAGTACTTCGTAGGCTTCAGCTGCTTCTTTGAACTTATCTTCTGACTCTTTGTCACCGGGATTTTTATCAGGGTGAAACTGCAGGGCTTTTTTACGATAAGCTTTTTTGATCTCTTCCGCACTTGCGCTTTTTGAAACCTCCAGTACTTCGTAGTAGTCTCTTTTTGACATGATATTTTTTGGTTTTATTCTCCAACAACAACTTTGGGATATCGTATCACTTTGTCGTTGAGTTTATAGCCTTTTTGAACGCAGTCGATAATTTTTCCTTTCATATCTTCTGCGGGTGCCGGAATTTTTGTGATAGCTTCATGGGTTTCACTGTCAAACTCCTCGTTCTCTGTCTCAATTTCCACGATTCCCTGTTGTTTCAGGAATTCCCTGAATTTGTTGTAAATCAGATCTATCCCGTCTTTAACAGCATCCAGGTCACTTGCAGTTCCCAGATGAGCGCGGGCTCTGTCAAAATCATCAATAACAGGAAGAATATTCAACAGAATGCTTTCGCCTGCACTTTTCGACAATTCCATTTTTTCCTTAAGAGTTCTCTTTCTGAAGTTGTCGTATTCTGCAATCAGGCGCAGATGTTTGTCGCTTAGGTCTTCCAGCTGTTTTTTTAGAAGTGTTTGTTCGTCTTCGGCATCTTGCCTGGCCTCTTCACATTTTTCTTCGGACTTAATTTCTTCAGCTTCTTCTTCGGTTATTTTATGCTCTTCATTCTTCTTATTTTCATGAGCGTTTTCGGCTGAAGTCTCCGGTGCTTCAGTAGGTTTTGTTTTTTCCTCTGTTGTTTTTTTTCTGCTCATATCGTGCAATGTTTTTTTAATATTTGGCGCACAAAGGTATGCAATTTCTTTGCCATATTAAAAATGGGGACATTTTGGCATGACAGGGGGCTGCATAAATGACAAAGACAACAAAAAGCCGAGGCTTTTTGCTGTCTTTGAATCCCTGTAGATAATAAAAAATATTATTTCATAAGTTTCTCCAAACGTTGGTCAATGGCTTTCAGATTATTGGCCACCGCCACAATCCGGCCGTCTCCGTCTATCAGATAATCTTTCATCTGGTCAACGGTGTTAAAACTTCTTGCCAATTCTGATTCACGTCCCTGGAAGTTACAAATATGTTGTAACGACTCAAGGTTGTCGCGTTCAATAACCTGGTTCAGAGGAGTCTTAAACCGATCAAGTGAAATGCTGATAATTACAAAATCCTGTCCGTTAAGGAATTCCTGATTTCGATATGTTTGCAGCATTTTAGTTTTCTGATGATTTTCAACTCTCGATTGTGCATCGAATGACGCCCAGAAGTCAATCAGTACCATCTTGCCTTTAAGGCTGTCGGTGCTGAATGGAGTTCCGTCCAGAAGAGGTTGATTGATTTCGGGAACTCTGTTCCCTACTTCCAATCCCTCACGTGGTTCCGGGGAACCATTGATGAATGACAGAAATACGATTCCTGTCAATGTAATGATTATTAGTAACTTGTTCTTCATAAGCATAGTCTTTCCCGAATTGTTACCGTGCAAAGGTTCAACAATTTATTCGGTCTGGTCAAAGTTTTTAGATGAACATCTGCAAAAGAGTGACCAGTGAGTTTATTTGTGCAACAAAACTATGCTGTAAAACATGAAAAATAAAGGTTTGTTTGTTTGGAAAAAAGAAGTAGAATTATATCTTTAAAGGGAAAGCAAGTAAGATACTGATTATCAGGATGTTAAAGCTAAGTTAAAAAGGTGTAAAAAAGGTCAAATTAACGCCCGAAATAAAGAAAAAAATCTTTAAATGCGCTTTATTTTAGCTCCAAGTCGGTTTAATCGCTCATCAATTTTCTCATATCCGCGGTCAATCTGCTCAATGTTGTGAATGACACTTTTGCCTTTGGCGGAAAGGGCGGCAATCAGCAATGCTACGCCTGCACGAATATCAGGAGAGGTCATCACACTGGCTCTGAGAGGGGTTTCTTGGTTCAGGCCTATCACCGTTGCTCTGTGAGGATCGCATAAAATAATGCGTGCTCCCATATCAATGAGTTTGTCCACAAAAAACAAACGACTTTCAAACATTTTCTGATGAATAAGTACGCTGCCGTTGGCCTGGGTGGCTACCACCAGAAAAATACTTAAAAGATCCGGCGTCAGGCCGGGCCAGGGAGCATCAGCAATGGTCATTATGGAGCCATCAATGAATGTTTCAATGGTGTATTTCTGTTTTGGTGGGATATAGATTTCGTCCTTGCTGACGTGCATATTAATTCCCATTCGGCGAAAAGCTAAAGGGATGATGCCCAGATGCTCGGTGGCTGCGTCTTTTATAGTGATTTCGCTTCCGGTCATTACTGCCAGACCGATAAAACTGCCAATTTCAATCATGTCGGGCAGAATGCGATGGTTGCAACCATGAAGAGCCGATACTCCCTCGATGGTTAACAGGTTCGAACCTACTCCTTCAATTTTTGCCCCCATGGAATTGAGCATACGGCAAAGTTGTTGGACGTAAGGTTCGCAGGCAGCATTGTAGATGACTGTTTTGCCCGGAGTCAGAACCGCCGCCATCACAATATTGGCTGTTCCGGTAACTGAGGCTTCGTCGAGAAGCATATACGATCCTTTCAGTTTGTCGGCACGGACAGTGTAAAATATGTCGTCTGAATCAAAGTTGAAAGTAGCTCCTAATTTTTCGAAACCGAAAAAATGAGTATCCATTCGTCGGCGACCAATCTTATCTCCCCCCGGTTTTGGAAAATAAGCTTTCCCGAAACGGGCAAGTAGAGGTCCCATTATCATTATAGCTCCTCTTAGAGAAGCAGCTCTTTTTCTAAATTCTTTGGTTTTTAAGTAGTCAAGGTTGATGGTCTCAGCTTTGAAACTACATTTTTTCGCTGAACGACGATTTACTTTTACTCCGAGTTCCTTAAGAAGATCAATCAGATTGTTGACATCCAGAATGTCAGGTAAATTGTCAAGAATGATTTCCCCGGAGGTTAATAAGACGGCACAAATAACCTGCAGGGCTTCATTTTTTGCTCCTTGCGGAGTAATTTCACCTTTTAGCTGGAGGCCTCCCTGCACTTCGAAGCTGTTCATTGTTTCGGGTAGTTGTGAAAAATTAGAATGTGTAAGAGATTAACTATTGCTTCTGCGAACAAATTTTTTCCGCGGCCGGTTGTGAGCGGTATTATTGGTGTCTTTTACTTCGCGAAAATCATTAATCCTGGTCTCTTCTTCAATCTTGATTTTCCCATGAGAAAGGCGTTGTATGTCACTTAATATGCGGTCGTCGGTGGCGTTGTCCTTATTCCAGTTGGACAAAGATTTTTTCATGTGGTTACCGATGAGCATAATGAGATGCCTTTTTAACGGGCCTTCTTCCATTTCTGAAGCTTCTTGTATCATTTCTTCAACAATAGTCCCGTAATGCTTAAAAGTCATTTTGGCCTGACTGTAGTTCACCGGTTCCGGTTTGGTCTGAAAGTTTTCCGGTTTGGGGGGAGCATAAGGATAATCAATGTCCAGTTTGAAATCTGCCATAATGGCCAGGTGATCCCATAATTTATGCTTGAAGTCGCTGACATCTCGCAGGTGGGGAAATAAATTCCCCATAACACCAATAATGGCTTTTGAAAATTGGGTTCTTTTTTCTCGGTCTTCAATGGTAAGTGCATGATCTACCATTTTCTGAATATGACGACCATATTCAGGCAAGACCAGTTTCTTTCGGCTTGAATTATAATCCATTAGTAGTTTAAAAAAATGTTTTTGCTGAATTAAGTGGCGTTTTTAGTGATGCTTCAGCATTGTTGTTTTGAATAAAGGTAAGATGTCCGAAGTAGTTTTCTGTAAGCTCCCGGACACCGGGTTAAAAAGAGGGCTGTTATGTTTTAACTAATTGTTGGTGAAAGCCGGAAGGCCGGCCTTGGTATTTGTATATAGTCTTTGCAAGAAAACACTAACTACTGCCCCGAAGAAAAATCGGGGCAGGCTTTGTATTTGGCGCTTTCTTATCAAAGACTAAAAAAACCTTAGTTTTCTTGCTGGCACTGTATAACTGTATATAACATTGTTTGTTATAAAACGTTGTTTCAAGTAAGGTTCAGGGTTTGCAAATATCGTGTTTCATTAATAAAAAAACGTATTTACAAGGAAAAATCTGCAAATAACGATTGGTTTGGTAAGTGATACGATTTTTTTCGACTGTAATCCTTTGAAGCCTAATTATATTGCAAAGCTAAGTGATTATTTTAAGTTTGGCAAATTTAAGCAATAATTGTTTTTGCCCTGCATTTTTGAAAAAAACGGTGGCTTTTGTATTGGGGGCTTCTCCTTCGAGATGTAAGACCTTGCCCTGTCCAAATCGCTCATGCTCAATGATTACGCCGGGTTGCACTCTGCTTTGTTCGTTCGGATTGAGGGAGCCGATGGATGAATGGGAGGGGGTTTTTTGAAGTGTTTTACCACTAAAATTTATTTTCTTCTTTTCGGTGAATGCTTCGTTTTTCGGGTTAAAACGTTTCTTTTTTGAAAATGAGGTGGGTTTTTCTTTTCCAGCGGGAGCAAAGCTTTGTGTGTCAGTCGGGATATTCAGGAATTCCTGACCGATTTCCCCTAAGAACCGACTAGGCCTGGCAAATATTAATTCTCCATATTTATAGCGATTTCTGGCGCAGGTGAGGGTGACGCGTTCTTCCGCTCGTGTAAGAGCAACATAGAACAAACGTCTCTCTTCTTCGATTCCCGATTCGGAGGATGATGCCATAGAGGATGGGAACAATCCTTCTTCTACTCCTACTATGTAAACATTTTTAAATTCCAGTCCTTTTGCAGCGTGAATAGTCATCAGGGTCACTTTGTTGATGTCATCGGGCTTGTCGGTGTCCTGGTCTGTTAATAGTGATACTTCTTCCAGAAAATCTACCAGGCTGTTGTTTTCTCCGCTTTCCTGCCTTTCATCCGAAAATTCCCGTATTGCATTGAATAGTTCTTCCAAATTTTCAATGCGTGTTTGATTTTCGTGCGTTTTTTCCTGATGAAGTTCCTTCATTATGCCACTTTGCGTGGCTATTTCGTTGGTGATATCAAAGGCTGACATATTTGGTGCCTGACTCATAAAACCTGATATCAGACGTGCAAAGCTGCTTAACTTTTTTAATATACCGCTGTTAAAGCCGTAGTTGGGAAGTGCAGGGTTGGTTATTACCTCCCAAAGGCTGAGATTGTTTTGATTGGCAAGGTTTTCGATTTTCTCCATGGTGGTTTTGCCAATGCCGCGGGCAGGGTAATTGATTACGCGCTTCAGAGCCTCGCTGTCACGTGGGTTTATCGTCATCCTCAGATAAGCCAAAAGATCTTTTATCTCCTTTCGCTGATAAAATGAGAGTCCTCCGTATATTTTATAAGGTATGTTTTTTTTGCGAAGAGCTTCTTCAAATATCCGGGACTGTGCATTGGTACGATACAGGATGGCAAAATCCTCGTACTGACACTGATGCCGCAAGCGGGTGTCATTGATGTCGTTGATGACGATAAATCCCTCATCCACATCCGACTGGGCCTGCACCATGTTGATTTTATTGCCTTCGTCTTTTTCGGAGAAAACCGTTTTCTTTATTTGTTTGTCGTTGTGGGCAATGATGCTGTTGGCCGCATTCACGATGTTTTTTGTTGAGCGGTAGTTTTGTTCCAGTTTAAATAGCTGATATCCCTGATAATCGTTTCGGAAATTAAGGATGTTCTCGATTTTTGCACCCCGGAAACTGTAAATACTCTGTGCGTCATCGCCCACCACGCAGATGTTTTGGTGCTTCTCGGCGAGTTTTTTGGTGATTAGGTATTGTGAAAAGTTGGTATCCTGATATTCGTCAACCAGGATATATTGAAAGCGTTCCTGGTATTTTGCCAGTACTTCAGGATTGTCGCGAAAAAGGATATTGGTGTTGAGCAAAAGATCGTCAAAATCCATTGCACCTGCTTTGCGACATTCCCGCATGTATCGTTGAAATATTTCGGGCATCAGGGGGATGCGAGCTGCTGCATCGGCTGAAGTTCGTTGTGCATCCCTGGCATAAACAGCCGGAATTATCAGGTCGTTTTTGGCTGACGATATCCGCCCCAAAACAGTGCCCGGTTTATACGCCTTCTCTTTGTTCAGCTTCATGTCCCGGAGTATGCTGTTGATGAGGCTTTTGGAGTCGGAGGTGTCGTAGATGGAAAATGTGGAAGGAAACCCCAGTTTCTCTGATTCAATGCGCAGAATTCTTGAGAAAATTGAGTGGAAAGTACCCATCCAGAGTTTTGACGCCACTTCCTTCCCGACAATTTGTCCGATTCGGTTTTTCATCTCTCTGGCTGCCTTGTTGGTAAAGGTTAGTGCCAAAATGGACCAGGGGGCAACGCCTTTTTCAAGCAGGTAGGCAATCCGATAGGTCAACACACGTGTTTTGCCCGAACCGGCTCCTGCAATAACCAGGGATGGGCCGTCAGTGTTGATCACTGCTTTGTGCTGAGCTTTGTTGAGTTGTTCTAAGTAGTTTTCCACAAAAGAAACAGATTTTCCGGTTTAAAAAAATAGGCCGGTTTTGTTATTCAGGTTTGTTTTCCGGTGCAACACTCCGTTAAACTTTTAGAAGTGTCTGATAATTAATGGTTTACATAGTTTGTGACAAGATGCATAACTCTCTCATAATAAAAATTTTGCGTCATTGCGTCTTTGCGTTTATGTTTTTTTTAATGGACTATTGCCGGTGTTAATACGATGGAAAAGTGCTGCAAATCTATATCGGCAAAAGGGTTTTCTTTTTTGGAAGGCTTGATTTCTATATATTCCGGATTTGCCGGTATCGAAATGGTTTGCTTCCACCAATGGGCTTCAGGGAGTGGCTTCAGATCAAAATAATCTTTTGCTCCCACCCTGTTGTAATTTTTTATCAGGAGTATATTTTTTCCTTTTTTCAGATTAAATACCAGCTCTTTAACCAGGGGATTGCCGGGGTTGGTGTTTCGGGCGAGCAGGATTTCATCCTGATTGAACCAAACCTGCAAGCCGTCATTGCCGGTGACCCGGTAACAATATTGTTGTTGACTTTCGGATTCAATTTCCACATAATAGTAAAGGGCCGACATGGGAAGGGGTTTTAAGTGGGTCTCTTTATTGTTCTTCCGGTTGTGCCAGGAGGAGTTAAGAATTCTCAGACGATTGTTGCCATTCGAATTGACATGCACTTCTTTTAATGTTCCGTAAAAGATGTTGGACTGGTAAATATCGCCGGTTTGAATGGTGTCATATTTTGAGCAAATCAGATCTCCCTGTTTTGCTTTCGGTTGTATATTGAATTGGCCTTTTGCCGTTTTAAGAACAAGCTTCCCGGCTTTTTGTGCCGGAACAAATTTTAGTTCTGCTTTTTGGGGATGTTCGGCATTCAGGTTCCATTTCATGGCGGTTTTCGAAGGGATTTTCGTCAACCTGTCTTGCTGGGTGAAGCTATACTGAAAAAGGGCATTGTTACTGTCGAGTATCAGGGTGTCCTTGGGGTTGATGTTCATGTTTTTTAGTGGTAGCGCATTGATGGTGTCTTCAAACTCGGTTTCAATTACCGGCAACTGCATTGGGTCGGCCATTGCAGGAGATGTCCAGATGATTTCGTTAACAGCTCCTTTGTTGGAAAACTTAAGTTCAATGCCACTTCCCAAAAATCGGGCTGAGGTGATTTTGTTTTGGAGTCCCGACAACCGAATGGAAGAAGAGGCTGGAATTGACTCCATAAAAAGATAGAGTTTGTTGTCTTTTCGGGTGATTTTATAGGTTGATGATGTAGTAAGGAAGGGACTTTCTTTAGTTCCAAAAATGGCTTCCCGGTTAACTTTTATCCAGCGCCCAATGTTTTTTAATATTTCATTTTCTTCTTCGGCAGGAGAACCATCGGCTTTAAGGCCAATGTTTAAAGAATAGTTGCCACCTGCTGAGATAACATGAACCATCTCTCTGACTTTTTGGCGGGCTATCAGACTTAGGTCGGCTGAGGAGTTGCCTTTTTTATAGGCTCTTGTATCAGGGAATGCTGATGAAAGCATATTCCAGGGGGCATCCGGAATATTGTCCGGGAAAGTATTGAAGTCGGTAGCAATAAAATCGCCCATGTCATTTCCAATACCGTCACTTATCAGACATTCGGGTTGTAACCTTTTGACCAACTGGCGTATCTCTCTACTTTGTTCGGGAGTATTAAGCCCTGCATAGAAATAGAGTTCAGAAACGGTTCCGTATTTGGTCAGCAATTCTTCAATTTGAATTAAATTGGTTTGGTGATGGGCTTCGGTAACCGGTGTGTTATGGTTCACAGTCATAGGGCCGGCTGCCGGCAGGTGCCAGTTGCAGAGCGAAAAACTCAGACTGAATTGAATGTTCCCTGAGTTGCAGGCGTCGGCCATTTCGTTTACAAGATCGAGATGGAGCGGGGTAAAATCTACGGAATTAAAATCGGTCGTGGCTGTTTTGAAGAGACAGAACCCATCATGGTGTTTGGCATTGAGGATGATTCTTTTCATCCCAATATCGCGAGCCTGATTTACCACATCATTGGCATCCCATTTCGCGGGGTTGAATTCACGTGTTTTTCTTTCATACTCTTCGGGAGGGATGCCAGTTGCTGCCCAAATGTTTTCTGCCGCACCATCAATGACTTTGTTGTTCCACTCACCTTCAAAGAGCGAATAAGCGCCAAAGTGAATAAACAGTGATAACTTATCAGCCTGCCATTCGGTTGTTTTTTTTAGGGAAAATTCTGTTTCCAGAGACTCTTTTTCGGAACCTGTCTGCTGCTTTTTCTCTTCAGAAGCAGAACAGGCGTTGGCCATTATGGCTAAGATGAATAATGTGTGGAGACAGAGTTTGTATATCAGGCTTTTATATTGCATGGTGTATATGATTGATTTTTCGCTGTCAAAGATAAGAAATCCTGTGTGATGGGAGATGAATCTGTTCTATAGATTTCAGATTAACAATTAAATCCTCTTTCGATACGTTTTATTGTTGTAATTTCGTGAAATATTCAATTTATAAACGATTATAGAATGTTCTCAATTAGGTATCCACTGTTGATTTTTGCTGTTTCGTTGGTGTTTTCAGCAAATGTCAGCGGGCAGCTTTCTGCTGATAATGTTACGATTGCTCAAACCAATTATGCCTCGGGGACACCCAATGATGTGGTGTTTTGCTTTCCGAAAGGTGCTGCGATGACAGTACGATACGATTACTCCGGAGCCAATGTTTCTTACTCCTGGTATCAGCACAATGTGGCGGACAATACCTGGGATAATACACTTTCTGTTTCGGGTAGTCAATTATCGGTGAATGAACCGGGAGGGTACCGTGTTGTGGTTGAGAATAATCTGGGTGAGGTGGTTGCCGATGAAAGATGTTGGGTTTACAATAGTCAGGCAATCGCCAATGTGGAATCGGAGATAACTTTTGATGATTGTTTTGGGGTGGAATTGGCTGCAACTGCTGATACGGTTCCGCTGATCTTTTATGATCCTGCTGACGGATCTTTTGGTGGGGTAAACTATAACCTAAATTTCGAATGGTCAACCTTACCCCGAACCGACGAAACGCATACCGGGAGAAGTGTTGGTTTCGAGGCTCCTTTTGAGGATGTGACTTATGTAGCAACTGTTACCGATCGTTTTGGGAATTCTCTGGAAGCAACCATCGATTATACAGCAATTGCTGTTTTTGCAGAATTTGAGACTGATGTGAAAAAAGATACCGTTCTAAACGAACGTCATTCTGAGGCCCGTGGTTCTGCGCCCATCGAAATTAAATTTAAAGATACTTCCAAAGGAGCAGTGAATGCCTGGGAGTGGACTTTTGGTAATTCCGGACGTTCGGTGGAGCCTAATCCGCTTTTTGTTTTTTCTGAAGTTGGAACCGATAGTGTATTATTAAAAGTGGTGAACCGTGATTCCGGCTGTGAAAGTATCAGCCAACCTTTTATTGTAAATGTTTGGGAGTCGGAGCTGGATGTTCCGAATGTTTTCACGCCCAATGGGGACGGGATTAATGATGAGTTCAGAGTGGCTTACAAATCAATTAAGAATTTTGAGATGGTTGTATTTAACCGTTGGGGACGAAAGGTCTTTGAAGGAAATGATCCTGCCAGAGGTTGGGATGGTGAAGTTGGTGGAAAAATGGGCGCTCCGGGGGTTTATTTTTATTACATTCGGGGAGAGGGGTATAATGAAAATGAAGTCCATAAAGCTGAGGGAGCAATACACCTGATTAGAGGAAAATAAGGGCTAATTAGTGCCAGCAAGTTTAAGTCTTTAATAAGAAAGCACCAAATACAAAGCCTGCCCCGATTTTTTTTTCGGGGGCGTTCGAAGGTATTGAATCCAAGGAGCCCCGATTGTGCTTTTTGTTGGTTTTAAAATAAAAACCTTACAAAAGCTACTTCGGGATAACTGATTCAAAAACGAGAATAACAGTTTACCCCGATTTTTCTTCGGGGCAGTAGTTGATGTTTTCTTGCAAAGACTAATTATTTGTGGGTTCTTATCCAAAAATAACATGGTAAATAATGTGTTTGGGACAGAATTGTCAGGTTGCTGACAAGAACCAAGTCTGCAATTTTTAGTCGGACACCATTGATTAAAAAAATTAAATATTAATAAAATGCAAATAGAGAAAAACAAGGAATTGATTCGAATAGGAATATTTTATGATGGCAATTATTTTTTTCATGTAAGCAATTATTACAACTACGTACACAGTAAGCACAGCCGAATCAGCATTTCCGGTCTGCATGATTTTATTCGTAACAAAGTTGCTTCTGTGGAGTATGGGCCCATGGGATTTGCGCATTGTCAGATAGTGGATGCACATTATTTCAGGAGTCGTCCGGGAGCAGCAGAAGCCAGTCAGAAAGGGAATCTTTTGTATTATGATCGGGTTTTTGATGATATTTTGATGTCAGAGGGCATCACTACTCATTACTTACCCCTTAGAAACAACCCGAATGTAGGCACTCAACGCTTCGATAAAAGTATTGATGTGCTATTGGCATTGGAAGCTTTTGAGTCGGCTTTTCATAAGCGATTCGATGTGATTGTACTGATTGCTTCGGATAGCGACTATGTTCCTTTGGCACGCAAGCTCAACTCTCTGGGCACCCGCATTATGTTGTTATCCTGGGATTTTGAGTATCGTGACGATTATGGCAATCAACGGGTTACGCGAACTTCTCAGGACTTATTGAATGTGGTTACTTATCCTGTTTACATGGAAGAGATTATAAATGAACCTAAGCCCGAAGAAGTGTTATTGGTGGAAAGTCTTTTTGTTAATAAGGACTCTGCTTCAAAGGGAGATAAGATTAATGTTAAAGAAATTGAAGAAGAACCCATCGGGGATGATTATGAGGTAAGTACCATTTTGTCAGTGAAGTCGGGATACGGGTTTATTAAATATCCGCCTGAGAATCTGTTTTTTCACTACGAAGCAGTGGTGGGATGCGACTTTAATGATCTTGAACCGGGCGACCAGGTAAAATTCAGGATTGTAACCAATGAAAAGGGTGATGATGTGGCTATGGATGTGGAATTGACCAGCCGGACCAATTAAAACGTAATATACCTTCAACCACAAGACACCCCGACTTTGCCGGGGTGTCTTGTGGTTTTAACATTTTATGATTATTTCATCCAATGTCCTCTTAGGAACATGATGTATCTGTTCTTCGTCGCGCCAGTACTTGATGAGGTTGTCTTTTAGGTCTTCAATAACAACTTGCTCGCGGGGTTTTCCAAGTGCAATAACTTCCACAATTTTCAGATGATTTGGGATGCTCAATGCCTTGGAAAGTTTTAACCGGTCAACCGACCCAATAATGCAACCACCGAAGTTTTGTTCCACCGCACCCAGAAGGATGCTTTGAATCGCAATTCCATCGTCGCAGAAATAATTATCAGATATTTCTGTGTCGTTCAGAACCACAATATATGCTGATGGTCTTTCTCCTTTTTTAGGGCCCTTCCAATTTTGGAGATATCCGGCCCATGAGAGGTGCGGAAATATTTTCGCGTTGGTGTCCGCATCGCAGGAGATGAAGTATTTGAGGGTTTGTGCATTTCGTGCCGATGGAGAGAGACGGGCCAGGTCAACGAACCCTTCCAGGATATACTGAGGGATGCTTTCTTCCTCATAGAAACGACGATAACTTCTGTTACGCCGAATTAATTCTTTTAGGTTATTCATGTGTTTGGTTAATTTACAATATCAACTCCGGGAAAACCCCGGAGTTGATTAACTTAATTGTTAGAATCGTTTTCCTACGATGTCCCAGTCCACACAGTTCCAGAATTTTTGAATGTAATCGGGACGTTTGTTCTGGTAGTCGAGGTAATATGCATGTTCCCATACATCGCACGTAAGTATCGGGGTCATTCCATTGCGAAGCGGATTGCCGGCGTTGCTCTCTTTGATGAGTTCCAGTTTGCCGTTTCCGTTTTTTACCAACCAGGCCCAGCCAGAGCCAAACAGGGTAGTGGCTGCTTTAGTGAACTCTTCTTTAAATTTATCAAAAGAGCCAAAAGCTTCGTCAATGGCCTGAGCCAAAGGACCTGTGGGTGCATTGCCTCCTTTTGGCGAAAACGAAGTGAAATAGAATGTATGATTCCATACCTGTGCTCCATTGTTAAAGAGACCGCCATCGGCCTCTTTAATGATGGTTTCCAAATCAGCATTTTCAAACTTTGTTCCCGGAACCAGATTGTTCAGGTTGTTGACATAGGCCTGATGGTGCTTGCCGTAATGAAATTCAAGGGTTTGCCTGGAAATATTTGGTTCCAATGCATCTAAAGCGTAAGGTAGTTGAGGAAGTGAAAATTTCATGATTTTATGTTTTTTTGTTAGTAAATATGTTTTTATGTGGGTATTTAGGGGGTTAATTGTCCGTTAAACTTTTGCAAAAACTCTGTATCAGCGTTTATATCTAAAGGTTGTTTTGTGTTAAAGTGCAGATTTTCAACCCAGAAGATTAGGAATAAGAATCATCTTAAAAAAACTTTGGTTTTCTTGCAAAGACTATATAGCAATACTCCGTTATCCAGAAGTTCCCCTTAGAGTTGCAATACGCTGTAAATCAATTGTTTGAACTCGAAGGTGTTTGTTTGTTAAAATTCAGCATATCAAGATTTTACGAAGCATCTTACATCTTATGTCTAAAAATCTATTGATATAGAAATCTACCGATCTCTTAATGTTCCTTATGTGGTTAAAATCCTTTCATTCGATGTTTCTAACAAATATAAAAAAACTAAAGAATTATTTCTGTATTTTTTGATGAATAGTTGGTTGTTTTCTTGCAATATGGAGTTATTTGAATATAGGGGCTGTAGTGGCACAAATAGGAGGATTCTAAAACTTCTGGATTAGAAAATTCGCTTTCTTTTGTTTCTGTATTTTCCTGTATTGCCCTGATCAATGAGTGGGTTTGATGATGCCTGACAAGGAACAGCAGGTCGCTGGCCGCGGTTTCGCAGGCTGAAGTTCTGGTTAAACTCGAAAATAAGTGAGAGTTCATGAGCTCCTGCCGAATTCCATCCAAGATTACTGATGGTAATGTCGTAGCTGTAACCAAATCGGAGAGCTCCGTGACGATACGAGAAGGAAACGACAACAGCATCCTGGTTGAATTTGGAGTCGGTGTCATTTCCGAAAACCGGCAGGCCCCGGTACCAAAGACCGATTTCCAACGGGTCGTTAAACCAATATGCGCCAATGTCGGCCTGATTGAACTGATCCTGATGCTGGATCCGGAATGTACCACTAAAGGATCGATCTCCTTTTATTCTTCGTCTTCGTTCGGTCCAGAAGTTAATTCCGCCAAAAAACACAAATTTGCGTGGGAGTTGCATCTCTTCCCCCAGAAAAGAATAATTTGGAGTGGCAAGATGATCCGCGGTAACACCAAGCCACATGGCCGGACTATAGAACAACACAGAGGAAGCAAAATCTACGTATTCTGCCTGTTCGTTGGTTAATTGGTCCCAGGAGCCGGATGCGCCGCCTCCAATTTGTTCGTCGGCAAAACGAAGTTTACTGAAGTCGATGGATCTGTTTCCATAGGCAAACTGAAGAGCAGGGACTACTTGCCATTGCTCTGTGAACTGAATATTATAGGAATATTGAAATGCGGCATGTGTGGTGGTAAGACCTGCACTTCCGGCTTTATCCTGAATCAGTTGAAAACCCAGTCCGCTGTTGAACGAGTTGAAATAGTTATCGAATGAAACGGCGTAGGAGGAGAATGCCTTTTCGATTCCCGGCCACTGATTACGATAGTTCATCACCAGGCGTCCTCCATCGGTGGCCCCTGCAAAAGACGGGCTCAGGTATAGTGGGGAGGCGTAAAACTGAGAAAAATGAAGATCCTGCGCTCCTGTATTTGCACCTGATGCCAGAGTGAGAATACTCCAGATAAGAATAACTTTGAAATCCCTAATCTGCATAATTAACCCGTGTTTTATCTTAATAGCGTTACGTCGCCTGCTTTTTCAATTCTTCGTCCATCACTGAACGTTGCTGTTACCCTCCAGATATATACTCCCTGAGGGGCTAACTTTTCGCGATAATAACCGTCCCATCCCCGGTGGATGTCGTTTGTTTCAAAAAGCAATTCGCCCCAACGGGAGAAGATTTGTAGTTTATATTCTACAATGCCTTTCTGCGTGAATGGGTAGAACACATGATTGGTGCGTTCTCCATATTGGTATTGTCCGTTGGAGGGGCCGTTTTTGTTGGGCGTAAAGGCGTTGGGGAAATCAATCTCCCCGCCTTGCCGGGCTTTCACCGCATCGGGGATGGTAATTTCATCTGTGCACCCGTCTGCATTTTCTATTCTCAGAGTTACATCGTAACTACCCGTATTTTGATATGAGTGGGTAGGCGAGAACTCTACTGATGAGTTGCCGTCTCCAAAAGACCATTCCCAGTAGTTGGCACCCTGCGACTTGTTCAGGAAAGTAACCTGGTCATCAGGGATGTAAACCACTTTGGGCACTGGTTCAAAAAGTGCTGTGGGGGTGTTAAATATCTCAATGGTAACATTTTCTGCCGTAATGGTTCCGCCCGGACCAGATGCTGTTAAGCGTACGGTGTAGTTGCCCGGTACCCTGTAAGTGTGTGTGGGTTCTTTTTCATTTGACGATTGCCCATCTCCAAATTCCCATAGATAGGATGTGGCATCCAGGGTGTTGTTGTAAAAGGAGACGGGAAGTGGCGGACAGCCGCTTTCGTCCTGTCCATAATCGATGGCCGGAATCATGGGCGTAATGGAAATAAGTTCAGAGTGGGTGGCTTCGCAAAACTCGCTGTAAGCTCTGAGAGAAATTTCATAATTGCCGGACCCCTCGTATTGGTGAGGTTGTGGATTGGCTTCTTCGGATGTTGTTCCGTCTCCAAATGACCAGGAATAATTCCATGCACCCGGGGTTAAATTGTTTACAGATACAGTTCTGTCAGGCATTTGCTGCTCCATGGGTGAGACTTCGAAACGGGTGGCCGGTGACGGGTGGACAATTACCATGGCAGTGGCTTCTTCCAGACAACCAAAGGAGGAAGTGCCGGTAACGGATATTTCGTAACTGATGTCATCCGGTGAATTGTTTTCAAAAATGTGGGAGGTCTGATAATTCCCTGTTTCTGTACTGCCATCGCCAAAGTTCCATGAATAGCTCTTGGCGCCCGACTGGGTCAGAAGTTCGGTGGTGAGGGGTGCGCATCCTTCCTGTGGTGAAGCGGTAAGTTCAATTTCTCTTACCGGATAGACGGTAATGTAGGTGGAATAATTATCGGTACAGTCATAAGAATTTTCGACCGTTAGTTCCACCGGGAATGATTGAACGAAAGCTTCTGAATTGGTGAAGTTGTGGGCAGGGTTTTCTTCCTGGCTTGTTTCGCTGCCATCTCCAAAATCCCAGGTGTAAGATGTCGCTCCTGTGGTTTGATTGGTCAAGGTTACGTCAAGGGGAGAACAACCAGCCAGTTCCGAGGCTTCAAAAAGAGCCTGGGGATTGGGATAAACGGTGATTTGATAGTTTTGCGTATCATTACAGTTCGCACTGTTTCTCGCCTCAAGTATAATGTCGAATGTGACGGACTCACTGGTATTGTTCTGGAAAATATGAGTAGGATTTTCCGAAGTACTTGCCGTGCCATCTCCAAAATCCCATTGATAGGTGTCTGCATTGACGGAAGCATTTTCAAAGGTTATCTCCATAGGAGAACACGATTCTGTGTCAAAGGGAAGAACACCTGCTTCTGCCTGGGGAAGGAAATCAACAATCTGATTGGCGTTTCCGGAACAGCCATCCACTGAGTTTTCTGTCCAGGTGAATGTGTATTGCCCCGGAGTATCAACGGTAACAGAGGTCGTGGGATTACTCCCTTCAGTAAAAGTGGCATTTCCGGGTCCGGCAGAGGTGGTCCAGATGCCTGTTCCAATATCAGGAATGGCTTCCAGATTTGTTGTTAAGCCGCAAATTGCAATGTCGTCACCTGCAGTGGGGGTTGGACTTTCCGAGAAAGCAATGGACATGATGTCTGTGTCGGCGCATCCATTCAACTCCCGACTCCATGATAATTCATACGTCCCATAAGTGTCGGAAGTGATGGTGGCGTTGGGTAAAGTGGCGTCGTCGAAGGATAGGTTGCCCGGTCCTGAAATCATCTGCCATAAACCAACGGCAGTGCCAACCTGGTTGCCATTGAGCTGTTGTGTCAGCGTGCAGACCTGCTCATCGGGGCCCGCATCTGAAACGGGCTGCTCCTTAACGATAACACTGATTTCCGTTTGATCGGAACATCCCAGGTCGTCCGTTACAATATATGTATAAGTAAATGTTCCTGTTTCAGTGGAGGTAAATTGTGGGTTTGCGATGTCCGTTGCCGAAAGTTTGTCTGTTTCGCTTCCACTCCACTGATGATCGACAAATACTGTGGATCCGCCTTCAACGATGGGGCTGAGCTCTATGGTCTCACCCGCGCACACCTCTACCGGATTGGGGTCAAAATCAATGGAGACTTCACCAATTTCTATGGTAATGGTGGTTTGATTGCTGCAACCGGTATCATCAGTTACAATGGCTGTTAGTGAATAGTTTCCAATGTTTGAGGTGTTAAATTCCGGCTTGGTAATGTTTGTTGCATTCAGGGGAGCGGTATCTCCGATCCATTGAATGGAGTAAGGGGGTGTTCCTCCGCTGATGGTTGCATTCAGTTGCAGATCAAGCCCCGGACAAAGATGAATAGCTGTGCCGGGAGCAACATCGATAGTTGGAGATTCGCGAACTTCGATGTCAATGCTTCCGGTTGCAGAACATCCGTAGGCGTTTGCCACATTATAAGTGATGGTATGCGTGCCTGGCCCGGCAGCAACAGGAGTGAATTCTCCGGATTCAGGGTCAACGCCCGGGCCGGCCCAGGTTCCGCCCGGAGTAGCAGGGAGCAGTGTGTATGGCAGGTCTGTTTCGCAAAAGGGGCCCGCAACATTGATTGAGCCGTCGGGTTGAGCTACAATGAGGGCAATGGCAGTAGTAGTGACCGGCGGATTATCGCCGTTTACCGGGTCACCGGGAGGGGTGTTGGGGTCTTCATTGTAAGGATTGCAGGTGTTCCAGTTGCGTATGGTAACCTCAAATATGTCGCCAACAGCGTAATAGTCGGGAACATAAATTTCGTCTGATAAAGATGGCGGAGGTGCAGGGCCTTCTGTCGGAAAGGGATAGTAATCGATAGAGCCAGTATGTGGCCATGAATAATTGATGCCATCAACTGTTGCGTCATTTATGGTGGTGGCTCCGGTTCCGTAAATCCATTGAGTCCATCGGTTCCGGTTGTTTGGAGTGTCATTTTCGTCAGGAGGGGTGCAGTTCCATTGGCTTACATCTGTAAAACGGACGGTTCCATCGTTTCCTATACATATCGGAAAAACATCCGGGCTGATGCTCAGTTCACCTCCATTTTCATCGTCCACTGCCCAAACTGTTACCAATTGGGTCTGGATGGAACTGGTACATCTTTGCCCATTTACCCAGAGCCAGGCTTGTGCTTCGTAGTTGCACAAGTCGCCAAATTCAGGATAGGTATGGCTCTCCGTTACCATCCAGTTGCCTGGGGCGAAATTATCGGCAGGAATACTCTCTTCCGGGGTGTCATCGCCCCAGTCGATTATAATGCGCACATTTCCTGTGCCACCATCCATCACTCCTCTGTACAGGACTTCCCATGTTGCTGTTACCGGCGCACACAACTTGTTCTGATTGATGTCGTTGGCTTGTGATGTGTAGCTGCAGCCTTGTGCATAACCCGTTTTTGCCGTTAACAACCATAAGGTTGCGGCAACAAATAACCCTGTGAGTATGTACCTGTTCATATCTTTTTATACACCCTTTCGCTCGCCCCTCGATTTCATCCTAATCTGACCGATGATTCAGATTAATAACAAAATATGAATTTTATCAGACTAAGTCAATTCCTGGCTTAATCGTGAGATGTGTCATTTTTTTTCTGCCCTTTATTTGGAAAATTTACATGAGTCCTTTGTGGTTGGGTGGGGTTTAAACTGAAAATGCGGACTTATGTTTCACGACTTTCGACCCTGATGAGGTTTTAGCGGTCACCAGGGTTACAGTCTTTATCTTTCTAACGTATGATAAACAAATTCATTGCTTCGGTTCTGCCTTATCTGCCAAAGAAATTTGTCTGGATTTTTTCAAGACGCTACATTTCAGGACAAAACATTGATGATGCAGTTGTGGCTTCCCACAAATTGGCCCTGGAAGGTATCAGTGTGACTCTTGACCATCTGGGAGAATATATTTCCGATCTGAGTCAGGCTGACGAAGTTCGGAAGGTTTACCTGGAAATGATAGACCGATTTGAGCAGGAAGGGATTCATGCAACCTATTCGCTAAAACCATCCAGTTTTGGACTTCAAATTGATCCTGAAACCTGTTTCGGGTATATTCGGGAGGTAGTTGAAAAGGCACATTCGTATCGTTCTTTTGTTCGCATCGATATGGAGGATAGTAGTTGTGTGGATGCTGAATTGGAATTGTACCGGCGAGTTCATAAGTTGTATCCGCTTAGCGTGGGCATTGTGATTCAGGCGTACCTGAAGCGTACGCCCAAAGATTTGGAGTTTTTGGCCAGCTTACATTCTGCTGAGAGTCCTGTCAATGTGCGGCTATGCAAGGGTATTTATGTGGAGCCCGAAAGCATTGCTGTTACGGATCGCAAGGAAATAAACGTTCATTTTTTGGAAGCTCTGGACTACCTTTTTCAAAAGAATATTTTTGTTGGCATTGCCACTCACGACCGGGAACTTACGGATGGGGCACAAGAGCTTGTTCAGCGCTACTCACTGACCGATAAAAACTATGAATTCCAGATGTTGTATGGGGTTACCCCCGAGTTAAGAAGGGAGCTTTTGGCGGCAGGACATAAGATGCGGGTTTATGTACCTTTCGGTAAAGAGTGGTTCGGGTATTCAACCCGTAGGCTGAAGGAGAATCCCCGTATGGCGTTCTATATTATCAAGGCTTTGTTTTATAGAGGCTGAAAGCAGAGGGCAGGGGCAATTATCAATTATCAATGACCAATTATCAATTATCAATGGTCAGTAAGTAGTGAGCAATAGCGCTTTGGCAGAACCGGGTTTTATCTCGTGTAGATTATTACTTCAATAATAGTGAAATTTGTTAGTCGGTCATACTCCCGGAAGAGTTGAAAGTATGGTAAAATAGGAAATAGAGCCTTAAAAAAAGTTGCTTGTAATTTCACAAATTCACCATCTTTGGCACTATCCATTTTTTCAACAAAAACTAAAGGGTCGTTTCTCGTTTGAAACGACCCTTTACACACAGGAATTGTTGGGAGGAAATAAAAAATGTTTCCGGGTCAAAGATCTTCTTTTGCTGTCTCTTTCATGTTATCTCTATGTTATCCGTATTTTAAATTCTTTTGGTCAGACTTCTCTTTTTTATTTTTTCTCCTTTTTTGTACTTCGATATTAACCGCTGGTTCTTGAAAATATGTCAATGCTTGTGTCTGTCCCAGTTAGATGAGGCAGTATATATTTAGTGCCAGCAAGAAAACTAAGGTTTTTTTTAGTCTTTGATAAGAAAGTGCCAAATACAAAGCCTGCCCCGATTTTTTTCGGTGGCTTTCGAAGTTTTTGAATCCAGGGAGTCCCGATTGTGCTTTTTGTTGGTTTTTAGGGTAAAAACCTTACAAAAGCCATTTCGGGATAACTGACTCAAAAACGAGAATAACGTAGTAGTTGGTGTTTTCTTGCAAAGACTATTTATGATATTTCTGGCATCTCCCCGTTGGGCCGAATATGAATAACCCCGGTTTGTTTACCCGGGGTTGGAAGTATAAATGGAGTTGGGTTCCGGAATAGTTGATATTATGGAGTTTACGAAGTGACGCTTTGCGAAGAGATGGTGGTTTCAGGTGTTTTAGTGACAATATGGCGCAAGTCGCCGGCGCCTTATGTCAAAATGGCGTAAAAACAGGTCTAATACTGTCATCTTTACAGTTTTATGGCATTGGCATTTCCTTTGTTGTAGGTAGGTCAGAGAATAAAAAACTTAATGTCAAACCAAAAATTTAGGAGGATATAGTTATGGCACTTGTAAGAAGATTTAACAATCAGGTACCCGAAATTGCCAATATTTTTGACGATTTCTTTGGGGGTGATTTTTTCGGAACCCCGGCACCCACTGCTCGCAGAACTTCGACACCTGCGGTGAATGTAATGGAGAATGAAGACGAATATGTAATTGAGGTTGCCGCTCCTGGTATGAAAAAAGATGATTTCAAAGTGGAGGTGAACAACGGAGTTTTGAGCATCTCAGCTGAAATGGAGGAAAAAGACGAGCAAAAGGATGATAAAAAGGGTTATACCCGTCGTGAGTTTTGTTACTCATCATTCAATCGTTCGTTTTCAATTCCTAAAAACGAAGTGGACGAGGGTAAGATTGATGCCAGTTACAAAGATGGACTGCTGAAAATTAAACTTCACAAACGTGATGAGGTGAAGCCCAAGCCTGCTCGTATGATTGAGATTAAATAAGCAGGTAGTAGCGCTTTGAGCCATTATTTTTATTGACTCTTTTTGATGATGAATCCCTCTGTTTTCGGCAGAGGGATTTTTTTTGCACTGATAACGGGCTTGCCATTTACTGGTTTGAGGGAATGTGCATAAAACCAATATTAATTGGATTAATCTTCTTGTTTTTTTTCTGGTTTTTATATTGGCAGGCGGATACAGAAGCAAAAAAATCGCCCGCAAAACACATTGGCTTTGCGGGCGATCCCCTAACCCGGATGAAAACATTGGTTGATTGACAAATGGTTATTGGTGTTTTTATCCTTTATAGAGTTTATTTACTTCATCCCAGTTTACTACGCTCCAGAAAGCATTAATGTACTCCGGACGTTTGTTCTGGTATTTTAGGTAATAGGCATGTTCCCAAACGTCCAACCCGAGGATGGGTGTTCCTTTCAAATCGGATACATCCATGAGCGGGTTGTCCTGATTAGCGGTACTGCCTACTTCCAGGGTGCCGTCATCTTTTTTGACCAGCCATGCCCAGCCTGAACCAAATCGGGTGGCCGCGGCATTGTTGAAAGTCTCTTTGAATTTATCGAATGAACCAAATTTCTTTTCAATGGCAGCAAGCAGGTCACCTGCGGGTTTGCCACCGGCGTTGGGGCCCATCACCCTCCAAAAAAGATTGTGATTAAAGAAGCCTCCTCCATTGTTTCGCACTGCGGTTGACTGTTTGGAAACATTGGACAGAATGTCTTCAATGCTTTTCCTTTCAAGGTCGGTTCCTTCAACTGCTGCATTCAGTTTGCTGGTGTATCCGCCATGGTGTTTGGTATGGTGGATTTCCATTGTTTTTGCATCGATGTACGGTTCTAACGCATCGTAAGAATAATTGAGTTTTGGAAGTTCAAATGCCATAATGTTTAAGTTTTTATGATTAGACAATCTATTTATGCTTTGTATTTCAGATAAACTTATCCAAAATTAATGCTTATCTGGACTTATTCCAAATAAAACGAATTAAAAATTGTTAAATGAAACCGGTTTAGGGTTGGACAAAATCCCGAATTGCCGGGTTTATTACCTTTGCAGTGGTAAATGGACTATAGAAAGATATATTTTTGTCGGAATTGTGATATCCAAAATTCAGGGGTGTAGTATTTGTTGCCTAAAAACCAATCAATTAAAACAAGCCTGTTTTACACTCTAAAATTAGAAAATGCCTGGTAATAAAGATGGCTTTTAAACCGCAATACTCCGTAATCCCGAATCTTCGGGATTACAAATAGTTGATGATTAATCCATTGTAAAACCAAGTGGGTGAGCTGCAACTCGCTCATAATAAAAACTTTGTGTCATCGCGTCTCTGCGTTTAAGCTTTTTTTTACGGACTATTTAAACCAGGTTCAGCAATCAAATCAGTGATTTAATGAACAAAGAAATACTTCGGCTTTCGGGTTCCAATATTCTCACAAATCTGACGGTTCCACTGCTCAGCCTGGTTGATCTTTACCTGATGGGGCACCTTAATTCTACACTTTTCATGAGGACAGTCGCGTTGGGTGGTGTTATTTTAAATTTTGTTTACCGGGGTTTTGCATTTTTGCGGATGAGTATGAGCGGAGTTACTGCGCAGTCTTTCGGTCGTGGCAACAAACAGGAGATGGCCCTTATATTGGAGCGGAGGCTTTTGGCTGCTTTTGCAGGGGCATTTCTTTAAACTGGTGTTTCAGGTTCCTGTGGGTGATTTGTACCTATGCGAAACAGCATGGTGATTGCTGTCGCAGGTTTCTTTTTCCTTCCGTTTTACCTGTTTTTTTCCTCTGATTGGGAACCATGCCTTATGGTTAGGTATGTTACTTTTTATGTTGGCTCGCGGGGTTATACTCTCAACTCTTTATCTGCGTCTTTTGAAGGGATGGTTGTTCACCCCCTTTTTCCGCCTGTCCCCACGGTAAAGAAATCATTTAACGAGGGGAGGTCTGATTCTCTGGCTTCACGCAACGAACCATCAAATGCAATGATCCCGTTTTCCACAAACAGAATTTTGTCAGCAATTCTGAGAACGCTTGAAACTTCATGGGTGACCATCACCACCGTCATTCCCAGTTGGTCTCTGAGTTTTAAAATCAGTTCATCCAGACCGGCAAGCGAAACCGGGTCAAGTCCGGCCCCCGGTTCGTCACAAAACAAAAGGGGCGGGTCGATTATGATGGCGCGGGCAAGGGCTGCTCGTTTGAGCATACCTCCACTCAATTGAGACGGATAGAGATAATAGGCATCTTCCAGATTTACCAGATTGAGTTTGGTTCTGACCATTTCTTCGATCAGGGAAGGGGGTAAATTGGTGTGTTGCTCCAGTGGGAGTGCTACATTATCGCCAACGGTGAGTGAATTCAGCAAGGCTCCGTTCTGATAAAAAACACCCAACTTCAGGTAAAAATCAAGTTCATTTTTTTCTTCAAGCGTTGCAATGTCTTGTCCCAGTAAAGAAACAACTCCTTCGTTAACAGGGAAAAGCCCCAGCAGGTGTTTAAGAATGGTGCTTTTCCCCGATCCACTTCCTCCTATAATGACTGTCACATCTCCCCGTAAGGCAGAAAAGGAGACATCTTTCAGAACTTCCCGCTCATCGAAGGAGACTTTCATGTGGTTGACTTCTATGATTTTGTTTTGTTTCATTGTTTTTTGAGTGTGGTATAAAAAGGTATATTTTTGTCAAAATCAAGGCGGTTTAAATTTTTTTGTGCCGGAGTTAACTATGTGTTAATGAGGATTTAAGAATTTCAAACAACGAAGAATCTGGCAATAAAGATGCTTTTTAGACCGGACTTATAGTTTTTTAATAAAACATCAGCCCCAGAATACTGTCCGCAATAATTACCAGAGTGATGGCTGCAACAACCGAACTGGTGGTTGAACGTCCAACCCCCTCGGCACCTTCTTCAACTTTAAAACCAAAGAATGTTCCTGTGATGACTATTATCAGTGCAAATACGATGCTTTTTATGAAACTGGTAATAATGTCTTTTTGGTACAATGCTTCAGGCATTCGGTTAAAGAATATCTCAGGGGTGATGTCCAGATAGAGATAGGCGGCAAGGGCTCCTCCTGCAATTCCGGAAATGCTGGCCAATATGGTCAGAAATGGTAAGGTTATCAGACTGCCATAAATTTTGGGAACGACCACAAACCGGAGCGGATTAAGCCCCATGGTCTTCAGTGCGTCTATTTCGGAGGTTACCTTCATGGTGGCTATTTCGGCTGCAATGGCCGAACCACTCCTGCCCGCTACCAGGATGGCCGTAATCAGCGGCCCCATTTCTGCCATCATCGCAATTACAGTGAGGTCAACAATGTATATGTTGGCTCCGAAATTTCTCAACTGTGAGGACGATTGAAGCGCTAGCACAAGCCCTATGATAAAAGCCATGGAAGCGACAATGGGCAAGGCATTCACGCCAATGGAAACGGCCTGGTTGACAAACTCTCCTTTCCGTCGCTGTTTGCTGTTAAAAATGTCGCGAACCGACCAGTACAAAATATCCGAAATCAGATAAAAGAATGTAACAATGTATTCTTTCAGAATCCACAATGCCTTATCTCCCAGTGAATAGAAAAAAGGCTCGTGTTTTTTTGGGTGCAACGTCTTGTTGTTGACCGGCTTGAATAATTCCAGCTTGTTTTTTGTTTCCGGAGAGGCTTCCCGCAGGTTTAATGTGATGTGGTATCTTTTTGCAGTTTGGTGAAGCGAATGAAGGGCCATTGCGCCTGAACTGTCTAAATCTTCAATTCCCGATAGGTTAATAGAAAAGTCAGAACTTGTATTTGCCCGAAAAAATATTTCAATATCATTAAGAAATGTGGCCGTGTTATTGATTTTCAGATTGCCCAAAACATGAATAACATTGCCTTCTACGGAGAAAAATGCTGATTTATGAGGTTTTTTCTGTTTCACGCCCGGCGTTTAATTTGATAAGTTTTTTTCTATTTGAATGGAAAAACCGGTCAATTCTTCATTGAAAATCTGACTTATTTCTGCAGCCAGCAAATTCAAATCACGTTCCGTGAGTTCCGATTTTCTGTCAGCGTTATGCGTCAATAATATGGCATCTGTTTTGACGTCAATGAGATCGAACTTTAAATTCAGATGAGCTTCAAAAGACTTTCTTTTAGAAGACACTACTTCAAGGTTAAAAACCGTGGTCTGAAGCCTGTAATCAGGATTTCGTTCCCAAAATCGGTCAGCAACTCTGGCAAATACCTTGTTCTCCGCCAGATAATCGATGATGATGGGGGTTAGAAAATCGGCGGGTGAAACGGCCCATTCGTGATTTCCAAAATATCGTATCTGATGTGACTCATCTCTCAGGACTATCCTACGGGTGTCGAAAGCAGGATACACCTGCACTTCATCCACTTCACACCAGGCATCTATGGCGGGCAATGAATCGGGGGCCGCAGAGGTGGTGTCATTTAACGACTCTATGACATAATATTTCTTTATTGCCTCTTTTTGCGAGCCACAGCCGGCGAGAAAAAGGGCTGTTATTAAACCGAATAGTATAACTTGTTTCATATTACTCTTTTAATTGTTCATCGGGAAGGTTTTTTTGCTTGCTTTTTCTGATAAGCAAGGACGGGTTGCTGTTGATTTTTCTGGAGGCCTCATTCAGATTGCGAAGCGTCGATTTAAGCAACTCCTGACTTTCCACAAAACCCCGGGTTCCCTGGTTTATGTCGTCATCTACTTTTATGAGTAAATCCTGTGTTCGTGCAACAACTCCGGCCAGTTCATTAATTAGTCGTATGATGTCTGATTCATTCAGTTTTTGGGTGATGGCACGCGTATTTCCGATAATGTCGGCAATGGAGTCATTTTCAATAAGATGATTGATCTTTTGAAGCGTCTCATTCAGGGCAATACTTGAGCCTACGAGATTTTCACTGATTTGATGGACATTCTGTATGGTGGTTCTGACATCAGACTGATTGTTATCGATAATAGAGTCGAGCCTTAATATGGTTCGGTCGGCATTCTTTGCCAACTTGTCGATACTACTCAAAAGCTTCGGGAGTTTTGAGAGTGTGTCGGGATGAGTAATTACCAATAAATTGTTGAGGACGTTTTCCACTTTTGTCGCAATTATCTCTGCTTTCCCGGTAATTTCTGATGTTAGCGAGCCGCCCGGTTGAATGTAGGATCCTGGAGAAAGCAATTTTGCCTTGTTGGTTCCTCCTCTTATTTCAATGGCTTTCATTCCGGTAATCCCCAGGGAGACAATCTCCGCTTTGGAATCCTCCTTGACAGGTGTTCCCTGTTTAAGCGATAACTCTACCACGATGCTGGTGACATCGGTAGGATTAATGCTGATGGAGGAAATGGTTCCAACGTTTATTCCCAGGTATTTTACTGTGCTGCCGACTTCCATGCCGCTGACCGAAACATCCTGGAAATCAACGAAATAAGTATCTGTTTTTTCAAAAAATTCACGTGCGGTAAAAAATGCAATCAGAAAGATAAACATAGCAGAGCCTGCCAAAACAAATATGCCAAGTCTTATCTTTTTTGAACGGTTTTCCATAGTTTGCTTGTAAAGATTTTTATTTGGAATAGGGCGTCAGCAATCCGGCAAATTATCCGGGTATCTTTATCAGCCGACTTCGATGGCCGTGTTTGGTTTTTCCGGAAAAAATTAAAAGGTCCTCTTTTATCTCTTTTCCGGTTGTTGGCTCAATTGCTCTAAGGGTTTGTAATGAAATAAATTGACAGATTAACCGACGTTATTTTGTTCTTTTCCGACTTGAAAATACGTTGAATAGCGAGCTATTTAATGGATCCTCAAGAAAGTTTAAGGCCAAAAGAACAGGTTTATAGCGGCAAGTTATTTCGGCACAATCCCTTAATCAATAGTCCGTTAATCTTTTGTAATCGTCTAAGGCTTAATTGCTTGCAACCTCTTGATTGTCAGTCATAATAGTCAGGTTATCAATATTATAGGATTCCTCTTGAATTTTATGAGTCAGGTCTAAAAAGCATCTTTATTGCCAAACTCTTCGTTAATGAAAATTTTTGAATCCTCATTAACAAAAGGTTAACTCCGGCACAAAAATTTTCAAAGCCTTGATTTTGGCAAAAAT
>Ga0163219_100034_pt1 | contig 33453 bp, 71 predicted proteins | sample MSEWel2016_04_06_FD_113150 | JGI IMG/M metagenome (GOLD analysis project Ga0163219, IMG submission 113150) | Subsurface microbial communities from deep shales in West Virginia, USA - MSEEL Well Study Marcellus 3H_2016_04_06 ...
CGTTATGTGGCATTAAGTATTATCCAACATTTCAAAAAAAGCATCCATTAAATACATTAATTGCTCTCCATTATCACCATCACCCCCCACCTTTATACACATACTATCGTTGTAGTCATTAAAGTCATGGTCTGCCATAAACCTAACTAATCTTTCACTCATCGGATGGTGGTCGATTCCATCTTCCCATCTATTCAATTCAGTCAATCCGAGTTTGTCCGCTTTTTTATAATCATCAGTAAATACTAACTTCTCTTTATTTTTCATATAAATAACGCCACATAACAATGTATATAAGGCATTGCCTCTGTGGTCTTTTTTAAGTTTATACTAAATAATTAATTTTATTCATTTTATCAAAGTTTGTGAGGGCAACGCCTCATATACTAACCGTTAGCATTCATTGCTACTGCCAGTAGTCAACAAGTACTAATCTATCATAAAATAGCCCTACATTCTGCGGTAAAGCCTCTGCATTTAGGTTATAATCACGAATTGCATTATCGATTTTAAAAGCACTTTCGTAATCATCCTTATCAATCTCATTGCACCTATTCATAACAATCAACCATCCATTAAACAAGCTAAGTATCACTTTTGCTATTGGTGCATCTGTATAGCTTGTTGAGCAATGCAATTCTCCTATATTGCAACGTCTACCGTTTTTATCACGGGCTATTTTAAAAGCGTATCTGCTAAAAAGAATCACTCTGCGACTATAACCGCAACGAAATGCTAACAAGCTGTCATAAGTCATTTTGCTATCTTTTTTCATCGTTTCTACTGTTTTGTAAGTTTATAATTCTAATCAAGTGCAGTGCTGTTTGTAGGGCAAAACGCCTCATACAGCATCAACGTTGTACACAATATGGCTTAGTTCCGTTCTCGTATCAAGGTTAGTGCTAATCATACCGTATTTATTTTTCCTTCCCTCTTTTGCCCTTATGGGGCAATAAAAAGTTTTTCAATATCCTTCTTGCCTTGTTGCTTGCTTATTGTGGTGGCTACTTCTTTTTGCCATACACATTTAAAGTCGGTAGGAGCATTGTATTCACTAATAAAAACAACGTGTCCTCTGTCGCTCATTTCCCTACACCAGTTCCAAAACTTAATGTGGTCAAATCCATCACGGTAGCTTGTCGTTCCTTCATATGGTGGGTCGCAATAAATCAAGCAATTATCACTATTCAAAGGTAATTCATCATAGCTACAATTAATCAGCTTCACGCCTTTTAAATTCTTACTTTGCTTTATTGCGTTTTGCTTACTTCTTCGGGTTTGTGTTTTCATATTTTCAATACACCCTTTTGTTCCAGCTACATCTCTTCTGTATCCTCCAAAAAATTTACCACCAAAACTCATTGCAAATCCAGTAAATCCAGTTAGTCCATCAACTCTCATTTCTTGTTTTAGTTTTTGGTAATCTTCCTCTGTTATTAAGTCAGGTATTTTTTCGGGGTTATCCCTAATCAATATCAATGCTTCAATCAAGTATTCATTCAAGTCTGCACCTATTCGCTTACCTTCTACTTTATCAATCATATTTGCACCACCAACAAAAGGCTCTACCCAAATCATTTCAGGTGTTTTATGTTCAAGCATTATTGGTAGTATATGTTTTGCAATTCTATTCTTGCTTCCTAAGTATTTCATTGTTTTAATTTTTCAAATTAATATTTGCCACCGCACAAAAAATAAATACTAAGTTCTGTGCTTCGGTATAAGTTTCGTTCTGTTAAGTCGCCATACAGTGTACAACAATGTATATACGCAATGCTTCCTATCGTCAGCACTTCGCATATACTCACCGTTAACGGTAATATTCCTTCGCTATGTAGCTTATAGCAGCACACCCGCATATATCCAAGTCAGGCATTACCGGAACATTTTTAATTGCATCATACCTCATTCCTCTTATGGTATTATAGCTTTCAAATAAAACACCATCTTCAACCCAAAAATGGTCATGATTATGCCGCTTCGGAATACTACCGTTAACATGCGGTAATACACCATGCCTTTTGTCTTTTGCATTTGTCTGTTCGGTTTTCATATCTAAATTATTTTTAAATTGATAAATTCATTCTTTGTATGCGGCACAGGTGCATACCGCCAGCACGTTGTGCGCAATACTACGAAAGCGCATACAAAGGAGTTTGGTATAAGTGAAGGCACTTTATTCCCTCTTGGTATTCATCTTTAGTTCCAATATCCTTAAAGTAGAATTTAAAGTTTCTGTATTTCCATTTTCTGCCGTAACCGTCTGCAATTTCTTTTGTGGGGTTTTCAATCAACCAACTAACAAACTCTTGTACTGTTTCAAATTTAATTTCCATAATCCGTACTGCGCACAACATTGTATATAAATCAGTGGCGTTGTACGTCTTTTTAACCACTTTTAGCTGTTTAATTAGTTTAAGCGTGTTGGCAATCTTACAGCTATTAATCGCCACCGCTTCATATACTTAGCCGTTGTGCGTAATATTAGGAGAATTTAAAGTTAGCATAATGCACTTCCATTAACTTTCCGCTTTCTTCATCTTCAATCAAGGCTTTTCGTTTAGATATAAAATGGTGAAATACATAATCTTTACGATAATCTAATCGCTCATCTTCACAATTAGAGTAAACCGAAATACTACGCACAACACCACCTATATGTAATGCCTTGTCTTTGTTTTCTAAGTTTTGTTCTTCACTCATTGTTTTAGTCTTTTAAATTAGTGTAGTAATTTATTGAAGGTCGGCACTACACATAGCCAAACCGTTATCCACCCCACACAACCTTCGTTTTAGTTGGTGTCAATTTTTGGTTTATAACTTCTTTTGCTTCTTCCATACTATCATACCATCCTGTTGTGCATCCATCTATATTATCAGGATTGTACCAAAAACCAAAAATTGACCTTCGCTGTACTACATAATTTTTACGAGTTCCGTAATCATACTCTTTTATTCTATATTTTGCCATCGCTAAAAACGCACTACAACAATTTATATAAGTAATAGCCGTTGTAGTGCGTTTATTAGGGCTATTTACTTTGTTTAACATTTGTAATTATTTCAAAATTCGTGTCTCAAAATCGGCTACTATTCTTACAATAGCACGTTAAGCAACATTTAACAAATCAGTATGTGTTTCCATATCATATTCTAATTTGTTTATGTGTGCATAACTACTCATTAATGTATATAATTCATTGGGGTATAGTCCCATTATTTCATATTGTTTTATAAACTCATTCATTCTATTCAATAAACGTTGCCTAACACTAAATATAGGCAAATTGCCGTTCTCTGTTGTTGATTTATCTGTATTCATAAGTCATTATATTTTATTAAGTTCCTACTAATTTTTAAGGGCAATCACCCCATATTATTTTCGTTAGCCACAAGTGCTTAGTTCGGTTCATCGAATAAAGTTTGTGGCGTGTTCTCTTTTTCTTTTCTTTTTTCTTCCACCCTTTTTAAAGCAATTTCATAGTGGTCTTTTACTAATTCGCTACCAATATAATCACAATCATTTTCAATACAACTTAGTTGCGTAGTTCCTATTCCAGTAAAAGGTTCATAAATCAAACTACCTTTTGGAAAGTAAATGTTTATAAGTTGGTTTACCAAATCTTGTGAAAATGATGCTTTTAATTGAGATTTGTATCCATCATTATTTCGTGCTTCAATGTAATTCACATAGTTTTTGTAAAACTTCTGCCCTGTTTTTTCATTTACCTTACTTACTTCCTTGTTGGTTTTGAATGTGTGTAAATGCTCTTTTTTTACAAAAACATAAATCAATTCAGTTATTCTACTTAATTTGGTCGGTGAAGTCTGAAAAGGTATTGCATTTGGTTTCTTCCAACAAATAATATCTGCAATAGTTAAATCAGTTTCATTATGAATTTTCGCAACTAATAATGTTGGTAAAATTGGATTTTCTTTTGCATAAGATATGTTGTAGCAAATTACGCCAGTATCATTTATCACTCTTGAAAATTCTTTAAATTCATTTGTTCTAACTTCAAGGTAATCATTCTCACTCAAACCATCCAATTCAGAATAACCATTGTTGTAATAGCAATCACTTCTTTCTGTATTGATGTTATATGGTGGTGATGTGATTATACCATCAATAGATTTATCTTGAAGTCTTTTCAAGGTAATCTTACAATCTTCGTTATAAATTATATTTCGTTTCATTATTCAATTTTTATTTTTCCCTCCACACAAAAAAAGAAAAAGGTTCAGTTCTTCGATTGAACAATTTGTGGTTTAAATCTGTACTACTGCTAACACGTTGTATATGTCAGTTTTGCTAATTGGCTTTATCGCTTTGAATCGGAGTATGTGTGTGGCAAAACCGAACACATACAACCATTCGTTATAGTGAATTAAAGCCATCCACCAAGTTCTACTATTTTGCGATGAAGGGCTGATATATAAAACCCCAAACAATCGCAACTATACTTACTCCAAGTATCAACAGTCACTAATTCATACTCCTTAATTAGTTCTTCTTTTGTTGATTTTTCAATATCTATCATGTCTTTAAATTAATTCGCCATAACAAACTGTAAGATTAAAAGCGCAATATGGCGTTTTACGCATTTAATCAAGTGTAGTGGTTTACGCTTCAAATCTTACACAAAGCGTTAGCAATAATCGCTTATGAATTTTTTCAGCTTTAGTTTAAAACTTTTACTTGGATAGCTATATATTTCTGCATGATTTTTTAATCTACGTAAGATATTGCTAACACCAAATAAAACCAATAACTCTCTTATTGCTTCTTTTTCACTTATATCTCCACAATTAAGCTGTTCTGCTATAAATATTATTTCGTTTTTCATATCCGTTACTGTTTTTATTTGTAAACGTTAGTATTAATTCAAAGCATACATAACAGCACCAACCATTTCTAAAAATGCTTTATTTTCAAAAGGTTCAATGTCCTTTGTTGCTTTATTTATATTACTATACATTTTACGTCCATTTTCAGCATTTTCAATTCTAGATTTTTCAACCAATGAACTAATACTGACATCATGTATAGTACATTGCTGTTCGTTCTTCAAATTATTCTTTTTCATATTGTTAAGTTTAGTGTTTCAAATTACATTCTTACTCACAGCTACGTATTGCATTTTCAAAAGTACTTATTGTCCAAACTTGTGTCAATAACATCTCCCTGCATTCATATGGACTAAATCCCTTATCCATCCATTCACAATATATTCTTGAAATAGCTTCTTTCATTTGCTTAGATGCTACCAATCCATCTTCATTTAAAACATAACCATCTTTATCATAAAAAGATTTATGATTACTAACAATAGGAATATTTAATGCCTGTTGTTTTGCTGTTTGTAATTTTCCTTCTTTTTTCATAATTATTTTCGGTAAATATTTTAAAACATTGGAGCAATAAAAAGTTTTTCAATTGGTTTCATATACTAATAAATTTATTGTTTTATTTAATGATTATTTAATTCAAAATTTATTTTTGTTAAAGCATTCTCACCACCCATCACAAATAATTGATCATCTGGTATTTTTTCTATCAAAGCCCAAATATGAGAAAGTGTTGGTAATTCCACACCCATATCTTCACAATACATTCTAAGTATATTTCCATCTTCAGATATTCCATATTTTACGTCTTCTATCTCCAGTTCTCTACCTTGCTCTAACCATTGAATTAATATTCTAAGTTTATTCCATTTATTTATCATATCTATAATTGGTTTATTAATAACAGTACAAATGTAAAATAAATAATTCAAAACACCAAACTTTTTTTGTTTTTTCTAAAAAATAAGATATATTTGCACTATTATTAATTACAAAACATATAAAAATACATGACAAGAATTAATTGTGGGATTGAACCAATCAAATTAACAGATCAACATTTAATTGCTGAACTAAGAGAGTTACCCAGAATATTTACTGCGGTAATAAAAAAAATTAAGGAAAATAAATTAATAATAAATATCCCACCCAAATTTAAATTGGGTAGTGGACATGTAACTTTCTTTTATAATAAATGTGATTATTTGAAAGATAGGCATCAACTATTACGAGAAGAATATTATAATAGATACAATAAATTTTACGAATTTGATGAGGATAGATTAAAAATTATTCCAAATAAATATATGAATAATTACATTCCATCAAAGGAAGATCAAAATTTATTAATAGAAAGAATATCCATAAGAATTAGTGAAAGTAAACAAATTCCAAGATATTATAGTGAAAAAATAGATAAAAAAAAAGCAATTAATTTGTTGGAATATTAAAAAATTTATATATTTGTACTCTAATAAAAAATATATCTTTATATGAGAAAAGAATTGTATTATGGAGATTGTACTAAATTAATGTATAATATACCAGATAAATCTATTGATATGGTTTGTGCAGATTTACCCTATGCTGTAACACAAAACAAATTAGATGTGAAAATACCTTTTGAGGATTATCTTGAATTTGAATATCGTCCGGGTAAATTTAAGAATGTAACTTTAGATGAATATTTATTATATCAATATAAAATGGGTAACCCTCGTGATATTGTTCTAAAATTTTTTAATTATCATAAAAAAGATGGTCTTTGGACTCATTATAACAGAATTATAAAGGATAATGGTGTAATTGCTTTATTTGGTCAAGGTAAATTTTACACTGAAATGGTTAATTCTAATTTATCTAATTTTAGATATGATATTGTTTGGGATAAACACTTGGTTTCCGATTTCTTAAATGCTAAAAGAAAACCATTAAGGGTTCATGAACAAATTGGCATTTTTTATAAGAAACAACCAACATATAACCCTCAAATGGTTAAAGGTAAACCATTACATTCTAAAGGTAAATCATATATAGATAAAGATGAAATAAATAACAACTATGGTAAGTATGGAAAGGGCGATGATAGTAGAGCTGGAGAAACATTAAAGTATCCTAAAACTATTATTAGTTATCAGAAACCTCATCCAAGCAAAGCGTTACATAGAACTGAAAAGTCTGTACAATGTATTGAATGGTTAATTAAAACTTACACAAATGAAGGTGAAATAGTATTGGATAATGTTGCAGGATCAGGAACTACTGGTGTTGCTTGTGAAAACACTAACAGACAATACATTCTTATGGACAATGATTATAAAAATATTGAAATAATTGAAAATCGTTTAAATATAGAACATTTATAATTTATGGAAAACTTTCAAAATTTAGAAATAGGTAAAATCGGTTTAATACAAGAAACTGCCGATGGAAGAATTACTCAAATTGGTTTAACACAACACCAAAGCGATCTTCTCCAAGAACTTGTAAAGGTTTTAAGTGATAAACCATTAATTCGACTTCCTAAAGAATACGATTTAAAACTAAAAAATCAATAAATAATATGATACAAATAGATAATTGTATAAAGAAATTTAAAGAAGTGATCCTAACAGAATTAATAAATGAAGAAATTAATTGTTGGATCGCTGGTGGTTCTGTAAGAGATTATTTTATGGGTGTTCCTGTAAAAACAGATATTGATATATTCTTCCCCAATGAAGATGAATATAAAAAAGCTGAAAAGTTTTTTAGAGGTAAAGATGCTGAGATTAAATGGGAGTCTGATAATGGTATGAAAGTTCTTTATAAAAAGAAAACTTTTGATTTGGTTAAAAAATATTTTAAAGATCCAAAAGAAACCATTAATAATTTTGATTTCACTGTTTCAATGTTTGCTGTTGATAAGGATGATGTGTATTTTGGAGATACATCATTTATTGATCTTGCAAAGAGACAATTAATGATTAATAAGATAACATACCCTTTATCTACTACTAGTAGAATGGTTAGATACTTAAAGAAAGGTTTTAATATTTGTAATGGTGAACTATATAAAATTATTGCTTCTATTCAAGAAGAGGAAAGAGCCAAGATAAATAATATTGAAGACGATATTGATAATGATTTTGAACCTAATAATAATGATGAAGTAAAAGATGATGATACAATTTCATCTGGTGATTTATTTGATCTTTTTATTGGTATTGATTAATAATTTTAAATTTAAACTATGAACAAATATTATTTCACATTTGGAGGGTTTAATGCACCCGAATTAAAAAACTATTGCGTGGAAATCTTTGCAAAAAATAGTAATGAAGCAAGAACAACAATGTTTAATCTTTTTGATAAGTATTGGGGGTTCATGTACGATGATAAACCTTATGAATCTTTAATAGATTTAGGTGTGGCAATAAAAAAATCAAATAATTTTTTAAAAAATATTTGATTATGAAGAAATTAAAAGATTTAACATTCGATGAATATATTAAATTAATAGTAGATGGTATGCTTTGGGAAAAATACCCTGAAGCAACAGGTGAAACCATTAAAGATATTAATGATACATCAATAAAAAAATACATTCCAGAGAATTATGAATTAAATTTATCCAAAGAACCATATGTTGATATTGATATAGATGATTCTGGTTTATTAACCTTTTATTTAAAAAAGAAAAAATATACTTTTGAAGATTATTTTTATGATTATACAAGGAAAAACAAACCATTATCTCTCGATAAATTTACTCATGAAGATTTATTTGGTTTATTGAAATTAATTTGTGATGATTTTAATGTTACCGTTAAAGGTCTTATTTATTATTGGGTGACACAAAATTCAGATGATGATAAATTAAATGAAATACTTTCCATGTTACCAGAAGGTTTCTTAGAAAAAATATTTGTTTAAGTATTTGTTTTAATAAAAGAAGAAACACATCTATTAATATTTAAATTAAAAAAAAATGAAGAATAGTATTATTGTTTATAAATTATTTAAGATAAGAAAAGATGGTAGTTTAGGTTCTCTATTTATTAATAGGAGAAAAAGGTTACCATTAAATGAATGGATGAAATGCGAAGACCACCCAACAAAAGGTTATGCACACAGACCATATTGGCATTGTACTTCTAAGCCAGAAGCACCACATTTATCAATGAAGGATAGAGAATGGTATATGGTTAAAATAAAGGATTATGAGGAATTTGATAGACCTAAGAATCAGGGAGGGAAATGGTTTTTAGCTAAAAATATGAAAATAATTGGTAAAGTTAAGGTAGAGGTTTAAGATTTCTACCTTTTTTTATATAATAATCAAAAATACTTCTTGAAAAGGTTTTAGAGTCTAACTGTTTTTTTATTACTTTTTCTGCAACTTTACCTGAATCACTAAGTTCATTTGGTTGTTGCTTATCTCTTAATTTAACATAATAATCTCTGAGTTCTTTTAATGCTGCAGCATCTTCAATATTACCACTTTTCATTGCATCTTTAACTTGGTCAGTAATAACACCAACTAAAAATGAATAAAATTTAGTCTTCTCATCATCATCAACATATTCAACTCCAGTTTTAAGGACATCTATTCCTTCCCCACCTTTAGCTTCTACTGATCCTGCAACAGTTAATAAAATTCCCAACGTTAACAAACCTCTTTTACCATACTTTTTTATTTTATCTAATATAGTTCCATAATTTTCATTTATTGATAGAATATCATCAATAATATTCTGTTCTTCATTAGTTAAAATGCATTTATTATATTCTTCAAGAATAATATTTTTTATTTTTTTCATCTTTTCACAAGTTCATATTTAAAATTCTTATAATCATAATACAATTTTAGATTTTCTACAAAATATAAATCACTATTCTTTATTAAATAAATATTTTCATCACCATCAGAATAATATCCATCTCCCAAATTATTATATTTAACTGAATCAAAGAAATCTTCTGGACAAGAATATTCATCTATTTTATTTGGATCAACATCTTTAGGATTAACTCTTATAGTCTTTAATATATATTTCGATTTATCTTCCTCATTACTTGGTCTATAACCAAATTTACCATCAAATATAAAACCTCTTTTTGATAGCCATGACTGTATTTTACTACCATCTAAACCGATGGTGTTTGATTTTTCTCCTGTTATATTTGTTGTTGCTTTTTCTGGATCGACTACAACAGATAATGATAAATTTAAAGAATCAGCAAGATTAATAATTTTATTCAATTCTTGTGAAGCAAAACCCTCACCTCTATTTTTATCAACACCAATATAATCTATATGAATATCTGCTTGAACTTGATTTCCACGAATTTCAAAATCACCATAATCATCTGTAATGGTAACCTCAACACCATTTTTATTTTTATAGTTATAAGCTTTTTCACCAAAACCAGCATCCAATACACCAACTTTATCAGATAACTTCAATGCAAACTGTTTAGGTGATAATGTCTCGTTAATAATTTTATTATATTCTTCAAGAATAATATTTTTTATTTTTTTCATATATATCAAAATTAAGAATAATAATCATCATAAACTTCTTGTGTTAATCCATAATCAATTATAACAACTTCACTATCTGAATTTTCACCATAAGTTGACATTCTTGTCAAATCACCTGCAGGAATATCATAACTAGCCATATAATCCACAACATCGAATATAAATTCATTCTCAATCAATTCATCATAATTTTCAGGTTGAGGAATTTTTAATCTACTACTTCTACTGGTAATACGTTCTTTTTCATATAAAATCATATTAGAATATGCTCTAAAATCAACCCCTGTTAATTCTTTAAATCTTCTAAAATTCAATTTTTTACAATATTCCATTTCTAACCATAAAAAATCTGGATGAAATTCATATGTCTCAGCAAATAAATGATTTATATAATTATCTTGACTATAATCAACTTCGACATCATTTTGTGCTACACCTTTTTTATTTTTTGCTAATTTTAAGGCTTTTTCATCATCGATTTTATATACTATTCGACCACTACCAGAACTGATTCTTGATAAATGTTCTTCACAGTATTTTATTCGTTTATTAAAAGATTTTAAAGATTTAAATTCTTCCATATCAAAAGATGCAGGATAATCTTCTTCAATATAATTATCAAACTCTTCCACAATTAAATTAAATATTTTCATTAGTCATGGTATTTAAAATAAATAGTTTAATTTTATAAATAAGATTCATTCATCATATTACCACCCTTTGTTTTTAAAGGTGATTTAGTACCAACTAATTTATTTTCAAATCTAATATTTGGATTCTTTTGCTTTGCTTTATTTAAAAAAGATTCATACTCATCAATATGTTCTTGATATTCTTCCTCATCATATATACGTCTATTACTTTCTCCAATAGCAATGTATGGTGAAGTTTTATATCTTTGAACAGTTAAAAATCCTGTTTCATTTGGTGATTTCCTACCCCAATTTTTCTTTGGTAAATAAGATAATATACCCTTATTATATAATATTTTCAACAAGTCATTATGAATTTTTTTACCGCTAAAAGATTCTAAATATAGATCACCATTACTCATAATTATTCCTCTAGCACTACGACCCATATCTTTCAATGATTCTGGATTTTTTATTAACTTCCAATCACCTTCTCGATATATAACTTTATCATCATTTTGTTGATGACTAATATATTTATTCTCAAAATCATCAAATTCACCTTTCATATGATATTTCCTTTTTAAATATTCATCACCCACATCTTCGTTGAAATATGTAGCAACCTCTTCTTTAATTATTTTTAATATATTTTTCATAACAATAAATTTAATGTAAAAAAAACCACCTATTCATATAAATAGGTGGTTAAAGATAAATATATTATTTTATTCTTCAAATTTATTCAAAAGAAATAATACCAAAATTCCCTTCGTCTGAATCAATTTCTTCAACACTATAAGCATTAATTAATCCAGCATTATTTTCCTTTTTCTGATAATCGAACAAATAGACATCACAATTATCCGGCAATTCATTCAATTTTTCAATTAAAACTTCTTTTTTCATATTTTTATTTTTTAAATATTAATAAAATTCAAAATCTCTTGATCCATTGCTGCTTCAAACAACTCTCTTGCATTCTTAGGTGTTGGTTTGTCTTTTTGGTCGACAGAACCAAGCAGGAAACTCAAAGCACTTGGGTCAAAACCACTCATATAATAAAGATTTGGCGCATCAGCAAAGTCTTCAAATTTTGATTCAATTTCACCACCATAGAAATTATTTGGAATATCCCACAGAACAATTTTAAAATTATCCACAAATTCTTGCGTAAATCCAGCACTCAACAACATTTCTTTAAAATGCTTAGTATTTGTTTCATGACTACCATTCTTACGACTCATGTATCCATAATCATTCGCTTGATTAAAATTCCCATCACTAATACAAACAATACCAGTAGGAAATTCATCTTCTGAAACACCTTTATTTTTAATATCTATAAATACTCTGGCAACATCTAAGAAGTTAGTACTACCGACATAACTACTATTATCATTAATATATTTATCTACTGGTGTTTCACCTTTCCATTGTCTCATTTTAGCTTCACTATGAAATTCAATCCAATGATTTTTGAATGTTCCTTCCAACAGTTCACTAAAATAAATACCAATTGATTTAGCTACATGCATAGCAGATATGTTTAAACCGCTAACAGAACCACCCATACTAGCACTAGTATCAAGAACAGCAATAAATGAACTGTTTACATCTGTTTGTTCCTTGACTTGATCAACAAGCATTTTGAATTGCTTATTGATTACTTTCTTATTCCTAAGATCAACATTGAAATTATTCATCAATGGTTTAAACAATTCATAAACATATCCAGTAAATTTCATTATTGGTTGTTTATCAAGCCATTCATCAAACTTAGCACCCAGACCATTATTATTAATGAATTTACTACTAACCATTAGTGATAATGCACGACCATGAACAGTATCAAAATTAATATCAAGCATTTTACCCTGACTAATCAATTTTTGCCATTCGTGTGCAGTACCAGATGATTTAACTTTCCTATATTTTGCATATGAATCATTTTCACCTTTAAATAGAATGTTTGCAAACCATTTACCAATAATATTATCAGCTTGTGCTTCCAAAGTCTTACATTTACTATTTGATTTAATAGTTGGAAGATATTTTCTAACAAGATTGGTTGTATTAGGGTTTTCCAATCCACTAAGGATTAATTTACCCATTTTGTTCCAATCCAATTTCCTTTCATCCCAACCATTATATTGCAAGTCGTATGACAACATTTGAATAATATCTTTCCAACTTGAAATGGCAACATATAAATATGCATTATTCCAAAATTCGTCAGGATGATTAACAGCAAGCCAAATCATTCTCATAATACCTTCATGCTTCAAACCTTGACCGATTTGAACCTTTTCAGTTGTAGTACCATCAAAAATTTGAGTTTTTCGACTAATCATACGAATATAAAAAGCCAATTTAATAGCATCTTTAGGATTTACACCCCAAAGAATACTCATATCTTTAGAAATTTCTGAAAATTCCCTTGGATTACGATAATTTGAAATCAAACCAAATTGATCTACAAAATCATCATTGGTGGTAGTGTATTTTACTGCACCATTACCAAATTCAGTCGTCATAGACGATTCTTTCATTCCTTGATTAAGGAATCCATTTTTCACAGATGTTTTGTTGTTTTTAACATCGTCTTTTGTAAACAAAGTTTCTCTTTTGCTGTCGAACATCTTTCTAATTTTTAAGATTAAACAATTAATATATTTATAATTTCAATACTGCAAATATAAAGGTATTATTTTTAATAACCAAGTAATTTAATGTTAAATTTTGTTAATATTCTAACTTTTTTAATTTAAATTCTTTACCAACTAAATACCATTGGGTTTCTGATTTAGGTATATCAACAAATTCCTCAACATACTCTTCATCATAATTCATTTCATTATTACATTTTACCCTTATTGGTTTATTTTTATACTTTTGAATTGTCTTCCGGTCTATCAAAATAAATTGACATAAATCTTCTTTCCAAACAATATAAAAATTAGCAGGAGTATCTTTTTTCCTAATTGGGATATGGATTGTTTTGTAAATACTGACAATATCATCAAAATTCCTTCTTACTTCATTTTCAAAAAGAACTTTCTTATTATTAAATATGAATTCAACATCCCCATCCTTATATCGTTCTATATCTAAATCATCATTTAATTTATAAGGACTATTCTTTTCAATAATCTTGACCAGTTGTAATTTACTACTCATATCAAATGCATCATATGCATCCTTGTTGAATTTCCTATATCCCATTTAATTCACTTCATTTAGAATATTAATTGGAATACCTTTAATCATACCCATATAAGTTATAATATCTACATTATCATCATTGATTTGTACAACTTCACCAATATAAATATCATTATCAATACAAAATCTTACTTGATTAGAAATTTTTACCCCTTTTGAATTTAAATCGGACATATTTTTCATTTCTATAATTATTATAATCTGCTTCAATATTCATAGGTTTTTTCATCCATTGTTTACGATTTTTGGAAACTAATTTCCAACTTGGATATGTAATTCTGTTATAATCAGAATACCCACCATAATACTTACCCTCATAATTTTCACATTTATGATATCTACAACGTGGACAATCACCATTCTTACCACTAACATATTCTTTATAAGCACGATTAAATACTTTACGATTAGTGGTTGTTTCTACAATCTTTTTACTTTTTTTTACCATGTTTTTTAAGTTTTAATTACCTAAAAAACACATGCCCTTTCTTTTATCCTTTTCATAATTGTTAGATTTTTAATTAGTGTCCCCGATAGGAATCAAACCTATACCTAGAGGGTAGAAACCTCTGATTCTATTCGTTAAACTACAGGGACTTATGGTAGCGGAGGTGGGATTTGAACCCACGTACCCCAGCTTATGAGACTGGACTGGAACCCCTCCAGCTACTCCGCAATATTTGAGCCGACAGAGGGAGTCGAACCCCCAACCCTCTGATTACAAATCAGATGCTCTACCAATTAAAGCTATGTCGGCATTAAATTGATTGGTTGGAAACCCGTTACATCCAACTATGTACTGCTTTATTAAACTTTTACGATGCATCGGCAGAGGGTTATGATGTGTTATCAGATACTTGGCATCCACCAAACGGATTTTATTAAAACAGGAGTTGAACCCACCTCACATACAATTGCGCTATTATTTGCTTTCACTGCACACCCAATCAATTTTGCGCTTCGAATAGGATTCAAACCTATAACCTACTGGTTAACAGCCAGTTGCTCTATCGTTGAGCCATCGAAGCAAATATTTTTGAGCAGAATGTCGGACTTGAACCGCTTCCTCTGATTGGAAATCAGATGCTTTAAACCAATTAAGCTACATTCTGCGTTATTTATGCTTGCAAATATAAAACAAATATTTTAATCCTGCAAGCATAAATAGTATTTTATTTCAATATATCTTTAACAATATTGCTAGCCAATTTATTATCAATTTGAGTCGATTTAGAGTGTTTTTTTAGTCCACCCATCACTTTACCCATATCTTTCATAGAAGAGCAATTTTGAGTTTCTATGATACCAAGAACAATCTTTCTTGTTTCTTCTTCATCCAACATTTGAGGTAAATATTTATTTAAAATATCAACTTCAAATTGATTATTCATTTGTTTAGCATTTTCAAACATAGATCTAATTTGTTTGATCGCTTGCTCATCTGTTAACTCTTTACCGACACGACTAAACTCACCCATAAGGACTTTAAGTAAAGAAACCTTGTCAGTCTCTTTATTTTTCATTGCATTAATCATGTCTTTTTTTACTTGTTCTTGAATTGTCATATTTTAAAATTTAAAATTAATAATATTTGTTTTTTAACCACCTTTTTATTGTTTCTAAAAATTTTTCTTCTTTAATTACCTCATAATCATAATTAGGTAAATATTCAGGTATAAAGTTATTAGCTTCATAAGATTCTCTTTTGTATTCATTCCAAGAAGGAATCTCAAAAAATAAAACAACATTTATAATATAAAACAATAAATGAAAAAATAATACAAACACGAATCTTGGGATATATATAACCCATTTTAAAATATAAATCATATCTAATCTAATTTTGGTTTTTCAAATACAGTTGTTTTTATTTCAGGTTTTTCTTTTTTTGGTAATTGAACTTTACTGTATTTACCGAAAATTTCCAATATTCTAACAACTACTATCTCAGCAGGGATATCATTATCATTAACACCCTTTTCATATTGTAACCATTTTCTACATTGGTTGAAATAATAACCATTATTAAACAATTTATTTATTCTATTTGGTTTATCCCAATATTCATCCGGTTCATTTTCTAAAGCATCCTTTAAAATATTATAAAGTTCTTTCTTTGTGAATTTATGATATCTAGCTAAATTTATTGCTTCGTATTTTCTCATTATTTTGTATTTTGCGGAGAGTAAAGGAATCGAACCCTCATCCCGAAAGATGGCACGGATTTCAAGTCCGCTTAGACACCATTGTCTGCTACTCTCCAGTCAATAACTATTTTTTCTTTTTATTAGATTTTTTTCTAAAACTCCATTTATAATCAAATCCATGTTGTTGAATTTTATGTTTATCATCTATTTCAATAATATTGTTCTCATTTGATCCTAACACACCACTAATAAACATTTGAATTTCTTGAAATGCTGTAAAAGCATCAAATATTTTATAAAAATCATATTTTTTTAAAATTGGATTGATTATAAACTCATCGTCTTTTTTTCTACCAAGACTATAGTCAACAACAAATGTTGGTGTGTTATAATCTCTAAAAAAACTCATATCATCCATGTTTTCAATATCTCTAATGAGGTCATGAATATTTACAGAATTAAAAACTGTATTATATTTATCATTAACATATTCCTTAACATCATCAAAATTATATGTGATATTTATATCTGAGGGTGTTGTTTTTTTCCAACCCAAATAATATTTTCCACAAAAACCAATTAAAAAAGGATTTACCTCAACATAATCATCATTCCTTCTAAAGCCATAATACATATTATGTGAGAAATCTGATATATGTTGAAAAACATTATTTGATTTCATCCTTTCTTTAAATGGTTTGTATTTTAACCTCTCAGGAAAATCCTTATCTCTTCTCTCAATTATTTTTTGTTGTCGATCATATACAATAGTCTTATCAACACCCATACTTCCCACAACACCATCATAATAATCTTTAAATTTACTCAATATTAACATGATTCATAATTTTATATGTTATTGGGTATATTTTGTTGTTTATTTCTAATATTATACCCTTTTAGATATAATGCAAATATAAATAAATATTTTATAATACACAAATTTTATAATGTTAATTATTGTTAAAAAGTGAAACAGGTAGGGATCGAACCTACGACAATCAGATCTTCAATCTAACACTCTACCAACTGAGTTACTGTTTCAAAAAAGTGTGCCCGACAGGATTCGAACCTGTACTCTCACATATTAAAAGTATGGGGTTTTACCAATTAAACTACAAGCACAAAAATGTGGGAGTGGTAGGATTCAAACCTACATGTTCCGTAGAAGCCTGATTTACAGTCAGGTGAGCCAATCTGTTGCTCAACACTCCCTAATAAAAAAAATAATTTAATATTTGATGACTATTTGAATTATAGATGTTTATAGTGGAGACGGTCGAAATCGAATCGATCCACAGAAATCTTGCAAGGATTTCTCGCCAGCCTTGGTACATGCGCCCCCATATATTTTTGTACCTAAGAGTATGAATAATTATAGAAAATTATTCTTCTTCATTCTTCGAGATCCTAACAGACTACTCTCCTGAAGCGTTAATTCCCCGATACTATCAGGTACTTTATTTGTTAATATCTTTATTCCCTCTTTCTTTATGTTTATTGCTGCATTAATATCTCGATCATGACTTTTACTACATTCTGGACATATCCATGTCCTATCCTTTAAAGTCAAACCATTATTCTTATATCCACAGTTATTACATAATTTACTTGAAGGAAACCATCTATCTATTTCTACTAAATCTCTTCCATACCAACTAGATTTATATCTTAAGATTTCCTTAAATCTATATAAACTAAGTTCTTGTAAAGATTTAGCTAATTTATGATTCTTAACCATATTACTTACACTTAAAGACTCCATTACTATAACTTGGTTTTCGTTTAGTAATTTATTGCTAATTTTATGTAAATAATATTCTTTCTTATTGTTTAGTTTTTCATAATATTTTGCTAATTTAATTTTTGCCTTGTTTCTATTATTACTTCCTTTTTTCTTTCTACTTAATTTTCTATGTAATTTAGCAATCTTCTTTTGATTGTTTCGTTTGATTTTAATATTGTCGAAGGTTTCACCTTCGGAAGTGATAATAAAATCTTTAATTCCTAAATCAATACCAATAATATTATTAGATTCTGGTAATTGTTTATTTAATTCAGTTTCTACTAATATAGATAGATAATATTTATTAGATTTAGTTTTAGTTAACGTTGCTGATTTAACTATTGATTCATTTAATTGTTTTTTATATTGTTTTGAACATCTAAATTTTAGATTCTTTAATTGTTTAGTTAATGTTAATCTTCCTGATTCATAATCATTATTTTTACTAATTGCTTGTGCAGGGAACCTGCAAGATTGTTGATTATTATTTTTCGATTTAAATTTAGGAAATCCATTTCCATTAATAAAAAATCTTTTATATGAATCTAATAGATTTATTAGTGTTTGATTTAATACTTTAGTATTGTGTTCATTAAGAAAGTGAAGTTCTTCATTTTTTAAAAGATTTTGAAATAAAAAATTACCTAATATCTTAATATTTACAGATTTTTTATCTTCTTTATATTGTTGAATTGCAAAATTAAGAGATTGATTATATACAAATCTATAAGAACCAAGAAGTTTATTCATATAAATCTCTTGACCATTATTAGGGTATAATCTTATTTTAATAGCTTTCAACATAAAATGTCTATTTAAGACTTTAAATATAAATAGTGAAATAAATAAAAAGAATAAATAAAAATATATTTTTTTCTATCTTTTATTGAAAACTTTTTAAAGACAGGACTCGAACCTGTACGCCTTTCAGCCATGCTTTCTAAGAGCATTGTGTCTGCATTCAACCACTTAGGCATTTTTTATCGACCAATAAACCGATATTTTGAATTATTGTCTTTAAAGTCGATATTCTCTTTTAAATTCTTCGATATATTGTTTTAGATTACCCAATATATCTTCTTTAGTTAATTTATTGTATTCATCTGCATCATATCTGGAATCTTTTTTATTTAATTCTTCAATAACACTATTATATAATTCTCCAATAAATTCTTTTAATTCATTTTCCTTAGAATATTTCTTTTCATTTTTTAAATTAAAAATTTTTAATTTTAATGAATCATTTTCTCTAACCAATTCAGTAATTCTATTAACGTTTTGTTCCATGATTAATATTTTTTTAAGCGGTTATGGAGGGATTCGAACCCTCGTTTTTATGGAGTGACAGTCCATATCCCGCACGCCAGTCGAGCACACATAACCATTTATATTGTACTGCGTGGGGGATTCGAACCCCTCGAAGTCATAATAGACATCAGAGTGAAGGTCTGAGTACTTTGTCCACTTGTATAACGCAGCATATATTTTCCAACAATTTCAAAGAACAAAAAAACCCGACTATCGTATTCTGATTGTCGGGTTTTATAATACACATTATAATTTATTTAATATTTCCCGACATGATATAACTTTTCCTCTTCATCATAATAAAATGACGAATCAAAAGCTTTCGCTTCTGTATTTATGAGATTAATATTTTTATTAAGTTTAATCATATCTTTTTTATTAATTTTAAAGTTTGGTTACGTTTCTAATCTTATTAGAAAGAGGCTTTACCAAATATAATAATGCAAATATAAGCATTTATTTTTAAATAAATAGTCTTTTTATAAAAAAATTTCAAAAAAGTTTTATTTTTTTTATATTTTTTCTTACATATGGTACAAAAAAATCATCCAAAGCTGATGGATGAAACTCATCTACAATAATATAGTGTTTATTTTCTAAATCACTTGATTTTACCAATATAAACTCCAAATTAAACTTTTTAAAGTCTTTTTCTCGATCTTCATATATTATTTCTTTATTACAAACAAGAAAAACATCATCCAGATTCACTATTTTTTCACCATTTTCATATTCACCATTAAAATCAAACCAATATATCATTTTTTTTATGAATATATGTTTTAATTCTATATTAGTTAGATTTTTATTTAAAACATCTTTATTATTTTTAAATAATACTTCTAAAACAGATAAAGATTCAAGTTGGTCTTTTTGTACTTTCAAATATTTATTCATATATTATATTTTAAATAACAAATATAATATAAAATTATTCTTCGTCCAAGTATTTTTCTTCTTTATTTGAAGTCCATTTTTTATCTAAATCATCAAAGAATTGTCTTCTTTCTTCTTCCGGCATTTCATCTATCTGACTTGGTTCATATCCATAAGAATTAAGTAATTCTCTGAAGAATCTCTCAAAATCAACACCACAACTCTCTTCTGAATTTAAAGATTCAATAATTTCACCAACTTCTTCATTACCATTAATTAATTCTTCCGAATATTCAGGATCTATTTTTGTCAATAAACTTTGGAACTCACCAATATGTGTTTTTTCTTCTTTTGCAATATCCAATAGAACCTTTTTTATATTTTCATTCTCTGTTTTTGCTGCAAGTTGTTCATATAAATTGATAGCATCCATTTCAGACATGATACCTGCTCTTAATATATCATTATCAACATTGTCTAATTCTGTTGGTACTTGTGCCATTCCTTCTTCATTTATCTTAAATCTAAAATCAGGATTCACACTTTCCATTAATTTCATTAATGTTTCTTTATCATGTTTCATATTAATTTATTTTTATATAAATAGTATTAAATTATAAAAAAATAAATTGTTACCCTAGTAGGACTTGAACCTACATTTTCAGAATCAAAATCTGAAGTGCTAAACCAATTACACCATAGGGTAATAGAATAAGGGTGAAATGAGGGATTCGAACCCTCCCCAACACATTCACAGTGTGTCATGCTACCACTACAACAAAATCACCATCTCAAATAATCTAATTATTTGATTATTAGTATGGTAGGTAGGGATCAAACCTACGACCCCCATGTCCCAAACATGGTGTTCTATCACTGAACTACTACCATATAAAAAAACCCACTCAATTATTATATTGAATGGGTTTTTGTTTATTCTTGTAATTATATATAGTTCAAGTAAACATAGCATACCCATTCAACATTTGTGGATGTTGTGGTTGTTGCTGTGGGTTATATGTGTTTACTTTATATGTCATAATATAATCTAATTTTTTAATTTGATAAATAAAAGAAATTTTTACTATGTTTAAGTATAAAATTATTTTTTTTAAAAAAATTACATAATAAATCAAAATTTTCATCAATATATTTATAATTATCCTCAGTTGAAGTAATGAAACCACCTCTACATAATATATCTGAAATAATATTTGTTTTTTCTTTACTCATAAAATTTTTATTAATTACTAATAAATAGTACAAACTTACAAAAAAGTTATAAATTATGCAAGTTTTTTTTATTATTTTTCATTAATACAATATTTCATACCTTCAATAAAGGATTTATATGATTCACAAAGTAATGTATTACTATCAAGAAAATTTTTAGCTACTTCTTTATCACTATCTTTTCCAATTATTACCATTGATTTTTTTGTCTCTAACAATAATTTTTCAAAAACATTAATCATTGATAATATATCTTCCTTATTTTTAAAATTTCTTTTAAAATAATTATTTTCTTCTATCAATCTTTCAATATCCGTAGTATGAAACTCAGTTTCACCCATACCATATTCTGAAATAATATCAATCAACTCTTCATTTGTTTTTAAAACATAATCATCATTCTCATTTATTATTTCTTGTAAATTTTCTCTAATCTTATTAAATTCAGTCATAATTAATAAATATTTAAAAGTTTTTTCATTTCTAATTGTATTTTTGAACGACCTTTATATTCAGCTTCATTAACATATAGATTTTTCAATGTATCCATTAAATCATCAATACTAACATTACTATGTACATGAAATTCATTCTCAACAATATTATCCCAAAAAATAAGAGTATTCATCATTGAGTAATCAACAAATTCAAATCTTTTGGTAGACTCCATGATAAATTTAATTAATTTATCATTCAAAATAATAACATGTTCCCTTTTATCTCCAGTTATATTATTTAAAATTTTTTTACCCATAACTTATTCATCTTAAAAAGTCCTCAACAGTTTTCATTATTTTATAAGCATCATATCTTGATCTTTCATCCATTTTATCCTCAGTCCAATCATTCTCTCTTGCTTGAAAAGCATTTTCTTTTAATACTTTAGCAATACTACTTAATAATGAATCTTTATCGTCAATAAAAACAATTCTATTATCTTCTAAATATCTAAGTTTTTTACTACATGCCATATTATGCCAATTTTTTATTTCTAATCAAATCTCTTAAAAATACATTCTTTTCACCACCAATTAATTCAACCCATTCTAAATAATGTGCTTTATATTTATCAATTAAAATATCTACTTCCAAAATATTTATTTGTTTATAATTATAATTTGAATTATCAATAATCCATTCTTTAAAATCTGGATATTTTTTATAATTATAAACTCTTTCATCAACGATAAAACAAACTGCTGTTAATGCATCATTTAAATCTGGTTCTTTAAAATATGCAAATTCAATATTATTAACAACTAAACCATCAGCAATTTTATTTAAACTATGAAGAGATTCACCACTACCAAGTTCATAGTTATTATTTGTTGTACCACCATTTAGAACAATCCAAGTTTTGTCATATTCTATAAATCTTTTATAAATATCTGTATTATGATATTTATTTGCATATTCTAAAGCGGCATGTCCTGCTTGTATACCCTTCTGAATTTCAGATATGTTGTACGGTACAAAAAAATACATCCGTGTTTCTAATTCATTCATATATTTAAATTTATAATATTTTACATTTCTCTTAATTTTCTCAATGATTCGTCTACAATACTAATAGCTTTTTCAAAACCTTCAATATTCTCTCTAATAAATTGTTGACTAACTCCTATTTTTTGTTCATGTTTTTGTTTATATTTCCATTTAATTCTTGTCAATTCTTTAATCAAATCTTCTTGATTTTTTGTTACAAAATTTTCCATATTGATTTATTTTATTTGTTTATATTAACAATCACATCTAAAACACCAACCATGTGAATTTAGAGGTCTTCCACATTCACAATATTCAATATTACCATTCTCATCATAATCATAGTCTTTATTTTGTTTTTGTTCATTTATTCTATGATTATCTAATTCTTCTATATGTTCTTGAATTTCCCAAAACTTAGTTAATTCTTTCATATTTCTAAATTTAAATTATTGAAATACAGCATACATCCATTTTTGATAAAAATCCATAAGTTTTCCCTCTTCATATCTAAACTGACCAGTCAAAAAATAATTAAAAGGCATTCCAAGCACTAAAATTATAGTAAAAGGAATAATTAGGAATATGGTTAGTCTCATTAATGGTGTAGCCTTATATTTATTCTTTTTATAAAAATAATATGGACAATCACCTCTACTTTCAATAAGTTCCATTAATGCATCTTCTTGTTCAGGGGTAATATTTGGAATGTTTTTACATAACCAATCATTAACCTCATAGTCTGGTACTCTTTCTAAATTATTAAATTTCATTTGATTTTTATTTAAATTTAAAGCATATCACAAGCTGATGCTGCAATCTCACCAATAGTAATCAAATCAACATCAGAATCATCACTTTCGTAACATTTACAGATTTCAATTTCAAGTTCTTCCCATTTTTTAGCCTTAGCTTTTAATACACTTAATTCTTTTTCATCAATTTCAACCATATTATTATATATTATTTTTATAATTAATATATTCGTTTACGATTTCGTCAGTATTATCAAACAAATCAAAAGCATCATGACCACTCCATTCATACCATTCTATGAATTCTTTAATTATTATTTTTTCACTTTCATTAACCATATGTTTACTTTTTATATTTAATTTCAATATCAACCCCTTTTAATTGTTCTGGGCATTCAGTATAATAACCTTGCAATCTTGCCCAAAAATCATATTTAATGATTGATAAATCATCAACATCTAATTCTTTATCAGTATTTATATTTATTTCGAAAGTATAATTCATAATTTTAATCTTCACGTTTTACATTACCAAATTCATCATATTGAACTTTACCGTTTGAAGCCATTTGAATTCCAATATGTACTGCATCTTCAATTAGACTTTGCATTTCATAATAATAGCTTGTATATTCCGAGACAAAACCAGTTATATCATTCCATTTATCAAATTCATTAAGAGCAAGTCTTTCTGCCTTATCAATAACACCCTTTTTCATATTATAAAAAATGTTTAATATTTATTCATCTAATACATCTTCAAACACACACCCATAAGCTTTAAGATTCTCAATGATTTCTTGAGGTGTATTATTCTCAAAATATGTATCTATTTTATTTTTTATATTTTTTAATTTCATTACAAAACTCCTTTCCTAACAATAAATCTATTCGTGTTTGTATTTTGGACATTCCCAAACAGGTAAAACAACATTAAAATCAACACAAGTTTTAAAATTAGCATTTGCTATCTCACAATTTTCTTCTCTATTTTCAGGTTTAAAATGAACACAATTTTGAAAACACAAACAATGTTCTCTATGTTTACCTTTTAGATGTTCTTGAACAGAAACTTCTGTTCCGTGATGTTTATATTTGATAATATTATTTTTCATTTTTATTGTTTTTTAATCGTTCACAAATTTCATCAAAAGCATCGAATATAATATTTAATCTTTCAGGTATTTTTTTATACAAAGGTATTAATTCTAAATCAGATAAACAATCAGGAATACTATAACTTCTAAATGCATTATATATATAATCATATTTATCTTCCATTAATGCAACATCTAATAAATCTTGAAACCATTCTATTGATTTTCTCAATTCATCATGATCAAACCCATAATCTTCAAGACCATGATCTATTAAATGATTAATCTCTTCAATAATACTATCAAAATCTAATTCAACAAAATGTTGTTCACTATTAATTTTCAATTTTTCCAACCAATAACCATCAGAAACAAAACCATTAGCAGATGGTATAAAAGGTCTACAAAAAATCCAATTACCATAATCTCCAGTTATAGATAAAATACCATCAGTGTTAATAAATTTAATATAACCAATTACACTCCCATCAATTTTAAAATGATCAACCCTTATTTCACTCCCAAGATCATTTTTAAAAATCTCAAAACTATGTTTATGTTTACTAAAATCAATATTAGTTCTCTTCTTCCTCATAATTAAATTCATTTATATGATTTATACAATCAATACCATATTCATATAAAAATTCACATTCAACATTTTTATTATCTGATATTGGTTCTTTAAAATATTCGTCTTTATATGGGATTAAAACCCAAGCAGCAACAGATTCTTGATAAGACAAAATAAAGAAAGAAAATGTTCCATCACTATTCTCTACAAATACTTTATCATTATCATAAAACTCATATTTTGAATGTACTTTTAATTTATTTTTCATATTCTTTACAATCTTTTTAATTCAACAAACATATCATAAAATCTATATTTAAATAATAAATCTATGAATTCATTGTTTTCTTTTTTATATTTATTATACATTGTAGAACCACTATCCTTAGAATAAGTCATATTTGCTAATCTATCACATACTTTAACAAATGTTGAAATATTATTTTCCATTATACCTTGATAATATTTTCTATTTGCTCTTTCTTTCCTATTACGACCCTTCTCATTGGTTAAAGAATAAACAATTTCTGCGATTTCTTCACCGAACATGGATTTTAGATCATTATAATTAACTCTACAATCCTCGATCAAGTCATGGCTCCAACAAGCAGACAATGCTAGAAATAACTCATCATCATCCAATAAATAATTATATTTCAAACCAAACCCATAAACCATTTTTAGATGATGTGAATATGGTTTATCCTTATCATATTTATGATTTGTTTGTTTATGATTTAGAATTGAATATATTTTTATATTGTTTATTTTTTTCCAATCTATATTTCTAATATCTTGAACATGTGAATATTTCTTATCTATTCTCATAACCATATAATTTTTACTTTTGATTTATTATCATATTCCTTCTCATATTTAATAACTTCATCTAAAAAATTATATTTACTATACCAGAAAGCAGAAATCATATTGGTTTCTTTATCTAAGGTATTATAAGCCCTTTCCGCTTCTTCTTCTGTTTCAAAGATAAATACATCTTCAAGATAAATTTGTGATACACCTATAGGTTTAAACCCACCGTTTTCAATTATACTTATACTATCTTCAAAAGATTCAATATTCCTATCAGTATTAAACATTATGATTTTATCAGAATCATGTATAAAATTCTTCAAGAAAATTTTAAACATTATTAATAAATGCATTAATATCCCATGATTATATTCTTCACCAATATAATTATTTAATATTTTTTTAAAGCCATTTAAATAATCCTTTTCTTGTTTATCACTCAACATATTCTAAGCATTTAAAGATTTAACATCATCGTCAATAATATCCATTATCCAACAAGAATATTCTTCATCCCATTTAAAATCTAATTCATTTAATCTTTTTTGGTCTTCTTTTGAAACCATCTTCTTTGTAATTTCTTTAATCATTAATGTTTTTAATGCACAGGTGATCGGTTTATCAATATTTCTATATTTCTTAAAAATATTTAAAGCTTCAATTAAATTTTCCATTTATACTTTATTTATATTTTTTAAAATTCTTTTTAATATTTCTTCATCCGAATCAGAATGAATATCTTTTAATAAAAAATCATCTTTCTCTGGATTTTCAATATTATTGAACTGATTAACACCTAAATTAAATAATATTTGACCAAATCTCAATTCTGGATTACTCTTTTTATATAAAGAGAGTATTTTTATTATTTCTTCAAATTCATTCATAAAACAAATATAATTAAAAATATAAAAATAACACTGTAATTTACAGTGTTATTTTTATTAATTTTTTTATTGAATACCTTTAAATAGTTCGGGCACTGCACCATATGTGGGTAATGCACCATCCCATTTTTCAATAAACTGTTGTTGAACAAGCAATTTAGTAAGAGCACGTTGCTTTTGCTCATATGCATACCTTTCAGCATCTGCTTGAATACGCATTGATTCAGCTTCTCCACGTGCCTTTTCAATCTTTTTATCTGCATCAGCTTGTGCTTGTTCCAATTCCATTTGTTTTTGCAATGCAATTTGTCTAGCCTGAATTTTTCTTTCAATACTTTCTTTAATTGAATTTGGTAGTCTAATTGAATTTACTAAAACCAATTTTTCAACCTGAAAACCCTCACTTTCTAAAATATTAGTTACCAAACTATCAGCAACCGCTTTAAACTCATTACGATTAGAATATACTTCTTCAGCCGTAAATTCTGAAGCAGCACTGTTATATCCATCACGAGTATAATTACGAAGTACAGTATTTGCTACAACATCCAACGGTTTACGATATTTCTTAAAGATTGTTACTGCATTATCAGCAGGAACCAAATAATTCAAACTAACATCAATGGCAATCTCCATACCGTCTTTAGTTGTTAATCTAAATTCTTCATTACTCTCACTACCTTCTGTTTTATTTGCCGTCCAAATAGCATTTTGAACATATGTAGGTGTTTCAAAAATCTTGGTTCTAAATGGATTATACCAAACAGCACCAGTTACTTCAGTAACATCATCAACACCCTTATCATTACCATAAAGGTTAACTTTTATGCCGACATGACCAGCATCAATACGTTCATAACCACATGAACTAAATGTAAACATGGCAACCATTGCCAACATAATCAATCCAAAAATACTTTTTCTCATTTTTTAAAAATTTTAATTGTTAATACTATTAGTAAAATTATTAATAACACCCCAAGATAATTCATTGCAGTTGAGGCCACTGTAAAAAACCAATGAAAATTAAATAAAAATATTGCATCTATTGCAATAATCAACCATTTTAAAATGTTATTTTTCATATATATGTTATTTTGATTACAAAAATACCATATTAATTTGTATTTTGCAAGTCTTTCATAGGGATTTAATTTATTTTAACATTATTTTTCTATATATCTCAGAACAATATTTAATTTGATTTTTACAATCAGAAATTGGATGATGTTTAATTCCTTCAAAATTATTCAAGACTTTTGATTTTATTTGTGGTTTAAATGATACTAATGTTCTAACATCTCTTTCAAGAGTATGTTTCCAAGGTAAATCTTGCCCCAATAATTCATATGAATTAGCAATTATACCCAAATCAAATCTATTTGAATTTCCCCAAACTTGTAAATTTTCTGGGTTTAGTTTTTGAATAAATTCTCTAAACTCTTTAAGAACCAACTTAATATGATAACCCTTTACATCTGTAATTGTTTTTCGTGCTTCATCAGATTGTTTTAACCACCATAAAATGGTATTTGGATCTGGTTTAGTACCTAAATTCATAGAATTTTTTAATGATACTGGCATGTAAAACTCTCTGAATGTCTTACCACTAGTCATACTAAATTCAACAGCACCTATGCTAGTTATTGGTGTATTAGCACCTATACCCATTGTTTCAATGTCAACCATTAAATGACCTGTATTATCAACAAAATTATTATCCTCCATACTAAATTTTATTTTTTTATGTAATCACAATTCGAACAAGAAAGATATACATCATCATAAAAATCATTAACCAATTTTAATTTACCTTTCTTACACTTTGGACATATTCTTTCACCCATTCTTTTTAATTTTATCAATTTTTCTAAACAAAACATAACACTTATTTTTCAAATAATCATAAGGTTCATGTAAACTATGATATTTCTCCAAATATTCGTCTCTACCTTTATTAGGATTTCCTTTATGTTTTAATATATAAAACTCTCTCAATCTATCACTAATTCTAAAATATGGTATAGATAAATCACCAACAGCATATATTAAATCTTCAATTCTATCTCTCAATTCATCATATTTCTTTTTTGTGATACTTTTTCGATTATAATAAAAGTTTATATCGGCATACAATGATTGAATACCTTCCTCTAAAATTTTCCTTTCTTGTTCATCATTTGGAACATCCACACTAATTTCTTCTATATACATAATATATTATTTTTTACAATTAACCCACTCTACTTTATCCTTAAAAACACCTTCAAATTCTTTATCATACAATTCATCAAAGTCTTCTTCATCAATATATCCTCTTGACATATTTTTCTCATTACCATAAAAAACAAAATTGATATAATCGAATATAGTATCGAAGACAATATAAACATTATTATAATAATAAAGAAAATAAATTGATATGATATCACCATCAACTCTACCATCTTCAACATAATTAACCAACACAGATACTGAATTATTAGTACCTTCAAAATATTCTTCTGTTAATGTTTTAATTTTACTCTTCATATACTCATCTTTTAAAACCTGCACTCTTATTATTTGAATATTGTGTTGAAGATATATATTCACTCATACTTTTTATTTCTTCTATCGATTCATCAATATTTTTATTGAAAATAAAAATTGATTTAACAACTTCACCTAAATGTGCCAAAGTTAATCCTTCTGTTTTAGAAGTTAAATAATCAACATCAATATTCTTTTTATCTGAATCTTTTATTTTTTTATCGAAATAATATCTTCGGACTTCTTCATTTGGAATATCAATTTTATATCTTCTATCAAAACGAGATGGTCTATTGGTAATTCTTTCTTTAAGTTGTTCAGGATAGTTTGTATTTCCAACATATACAATATTATCCAATTGATTAACACCATCAAGTAAATTCAATAAGCTTGTTTCAATTTCTGGAAATTTGCTCAAACCATCTAAATCTTCAATTATACATAAAATTGGTGTATCTGGTTGAATACTTCTAAATTTACTTATAGATTCATTAAAATTAGTTAAATCTTCTGCATTATTAATATATATAACAATACCACCACGATTAATAATTTCATTTGACAATAATAAACAGATTGATGATTTACCACAACCCGGTCTACCATGTAATAATATCCCTCTTTTATATGTAAATTTATATTTTACGAATTTTTCTTTATTATTCCAAAAATAATTAATATCTTCGATAATTTCGTCAAAAATCTTATTTGGTAAATATAACAACTCATCTAACGATATTGTTTTTTTCTGATAAACAACTTCATCCATTTGATGATCATACTTTAATTTATAAACACCTGCTTCAAGTTTATCTTTTAAAATAGTTTTTAAACTAGGTACATAAGTATTACCTTTTATTTTTAACCATTGACAATACCCATCCACATTATTTAATTCTTTATTCGGGGGAGTAGAAGAAGCATCTTCTATATAAGTATTTTTATTCATATTTAAACTTTCACTTAATTCTTTACCTAAATCTCTCATAAATAATTATTACAATTCGTCTTCATTTTCAAACATTAAATATTTAATGTTTGATTTATCCAAAAATTTCTTTAAAATTAATCCTGTTGTTTGAGTTTGTTTTAATACAACATTATTATTATTATAATCTTTGAATTTAAAATAAATCGTTTTTAAATGTTTTAGATTCTTAGAAAAAATAGGGTGAGCACTTTTACCTAATTGTACAATACATGGTAGGTTGTCTACTGAATATTCTGGATTAATCTCATATTTGTAAGCTTCACAAGTTTCTTTATCCATGAATGGCCCTGAAACAGTAAAATTATTTTTATCTTTAATTACCCATGATTCAGATTCAAGAACTTCACCAATTTTACCTTTTGTTGTTTGAACGAGAGATCCTTTTTTTATGTAAGTCATAAATTTATTTTTTTATTGTTTATAAAAATCACCAATTACTAAAACTCTAACTAAATTCACATCAACATCATATTTTTTATTTTTTATCATTTCACTAATATAATTATCTGATAAAAAATCACCAATATCTAAACAAGTTCTATTTGGAACTTCAAACATTAATTCGTTTGTTTCACCATTAATAACTTTAATCGTTAATCTTGGTGTTTCTTTTGCATAAACTAATTTACCCATAATTTAAAAATTTTTGATTATTATTTCTTTTGAATTTTTATTGTTTTTTACTCTAGATACTTTATCATAATTAAAATTAAAGTCTTTTTTTACATATCCTTCATCTATTAATTTCTCCAACAACCATGATTTATTACCATTGTGTTCATATAACCCAGATATGACAAATTTACCATGTTTCATGTTAATAAATTTAATGGTTTCATATAAATACCTTTCATCATCTCTACTCCAAAATGCATTATATCCTGCTTCAGATATTTGTTTTCTACCAATTTCACCATTATCATCAATATACCCATAAGGTGGATCAATATAAAATATAGAATCATCAAATTCAATTTTATTATATAAATTCATTACAAATCTATGAAATTTATCCGAATAAAAAAAATATTTTGAATTACATTTATTTACATGATTATACCATTCATATATTTTAAATTCAGTATTTTTATTGAAATTTCTTTTTCCAAATGTTTGATTAAATTCACCTTTTTTATTAAATCTAATCATATTATTTGTACAAGATAACAACAATGAATAAAATATATATGGATCTCTATTTTTATTAAATTCATCTCTCAAACTTAAATATTTATCTTTATCAGATTTATCAATATAATAATAATCACTTCTCAACTTATCAATAACATCTTTTGGGTTTAATAGAAGTAATTCTTGGATATATATCAACTCATAAATAATATCATTAATATAAACATTTTCATATTTATCTAAAATATTTGTCCAAACACTACCACCACCAGAAAATAAATCAATGAAGTTTTTTTGTTTATAATCAAATTCATTCAACAATTGGTTTAATAATTTATATTTTGAACCAGTATAATTAAAAGGTGTTTCAATATATTTCATATAAAATATTTTTATTTTTAACACTACAAATATAATGTTTAAAATTATTTCAACCAAATTAATTTGAAACTATTTATATAAAAAAACATGAGTATTATTAAAAATTATAGCAGAAGTAAATTATACGCTTGGTATATTGGTATAATAACCACATTATTAACTGCATTTGCTATTTATAATAAATTAGAAGGTGTTGCCAGTGCCATTTTTACAAGTGGATTCGGATTTAGTGTTGGTTTATACGCTAATAAACAATATCAAGAACGTAAAAAACAAGAAATAAAAAAAGAGAAGTAATTTACTTCTCTTTTTTTATTATTCATTTTTCTTCGATTTCCTCTTCTTGATGTTCCACAATGTTGTTTGTGTTTTGTTTTGTTACGTCAAAGAATATTAACCTATATATTAATAAAATACCAACGATAGTTAAATAATCAATATTAAACTCAAAAAACTTTTGTAATAAATACAACCAGATAATATTTATTACAAGTCCAAATACTAACGACTCAATTAAATAATATACAATTATTCTAACCAATCCTAAAAGATTCATCAATCCTTCATAAATAAAATACATAAAATTTCCCATATAATTAATTCTTTTAATGATACAAATATAATAATTTTATATGGAAAAAACAGTTAAAAATAAAATTAAGTTGGAGTTGCATCAGAAATAATCCATTGAAAATTATTAACCAATAAATCTTTTCCAGATAAAGCAGCACTACTAGACGCTATTGCTAAATTAGCATCAAAATTAACATTGTTTTGGAGATTTGGACTTAATGAACTCCAACCTATTAATAAATCATTGTATGATGAGGTATTTAATGGTACATTATAAAACATACCATCCATGTCAGTCACATTAGAAACATTCCAATTACTAACATCTACATTTGATAACGATGTGCAATTCGCAAACATACCACTCATAATATTCACATTAGAAACATCCCAAGTATTTAATCCTATTACATTTATTAATGATGTACAATTTGAAAACATACTACCAACACCGATTAAATTAGATGTATTTAAATTGGTAACATCTATGCTTGTTAATGATGAACAATACCCAAACATATAATTTGTGGTATAAACATTAGAAATATTCCAATTACTAATATCTACATTTGTTAATGATGAACAATTATAAAACATTCTATTTATATTTGTAACATTTTGACACCAGTTTGGATTATAAGTGTCTGGTATA
>Ga0163219_100036_pt1 | contig 33170 bp, 21 predicted proteins | sample MSEWel2016_04_06_FD_113150 | JGI IMG/M metagenome (GOLD analysis project Ga0163219, IMG submission 113150) | Subsurface microbial communities from deep shales in West Virginia, USA - MSEEL Well Study Marcellus 3H_2016_04_06 ...
AAACACCAACTACTGCGTTGTTCTCGTTTTTGAAACAGTCATTTACAAAAGGTAAAATCCTTGGTTTCAAAAACTTCAAAACCCTTGTATTTGGCGCTTTCTTATCAAAGACTTTAAATTTCTTAGTTTTCTTGCTGACACTATTTAACCTGATTAATTCAGGCTAAAAAGGTAATTGTAAAATTTCTGTTTTATTTGTAGCTTGCAAATCAGGGCGGGGGTGCATCAAATTATTGATGACCGGTTATTGTGCAGCCATAATTGAAGGTTCGCCAAAATCCTTAAAGCCTGACTTATGAATGAAGAATTTCTGCATTTTCTCTGGCAATACAAGTATTACAAGCCGGGGCTCTTTTTTACGGATCAAGATCATCAAATGGAGGTAATTCATCCCGGATTACCTAATTCCAATGCAGGGCCGGATTTTTTCAACGCCAAAATCAAACTCGATGAGGTGATATGGGCCGGCAATGTGGAAATTCATATTCATGCATCAGACTGGTACAGGCATTCCCATCATCAGGATCCGCTTTATGACAATGTGGTTTTGCATGTTGTATTGCATAACGACCGGGAAATTGTTAACAGTTCAGGACGTCTGATTCCTTGTTGGGAGATGGATGTACCCGGTAATATTCTGGAAGATTATCAATCGCTGAAATCCCATAAAGGGTGGGTGGCATGTGAGAACTACATCAGTGATGTTCCCCGTTTCGAGATGGATGCCTGGATAGAACGAATGCTAATTGAGAAATTGGAAAAGAAGGTCGCTGGAATAAGTGAACTGTTAGCCAGCTATCGAAACGATTGGCAGCAGGTTTTCTTTGTGGTTCTTTCGCGTAATTTTGGGTTTGGGCTCAATGGAGATCCTTTTGAGCATCTGGCCCGACAAATTCCCTGGCAATATATTCTGAAAAATGCCGATTCTTATATTAAACTGGAAGCTTTGTTCTTAGGACAAGCCGGCTTTTTGGAGGTACTTCTGCACGAAGATAAATATGTTCAGATGCTGGTGAGAGAATACCGGTTGATGAAGCACAAATACGATCTTTCTCCTATGCCCGCACATTTGTGGAAGTTTTTGAGAATGCGTCCGGGTAATTTTCCTACTGTCCGGTTGGTTCAGTTGGCCGCACTTATCTCAGGAAATCCTTTTTTGTTTGACAAATTGTTGGCTTGCAAAAAACTGAATAATGCCCGTAGTCTTCTCTGTGTTAAGCCATCCGAATATTGGCATAATCATTACCGCCCGGGAGTGGAAGGTCCGCCAAAATCCAAGAAGACCGGAAAGCAAACCATCGATTTGATTATAATTAATACTGTTATTCCCTTATTCTTTGCCTACGGAAAATTGAGAAGTAATTCTGCGTTACAACAAAGAGCACTTGACTGGCTTTCGGAGTTGTCCCCCGAAAAAAACAGTATTGTCAGCGGATGGGAAAGACCTTCTATCGGGATCAAAGCACAATCGTCTGCTCAAAGTCAGGGGTTGGTTTATTTGAAACAAAATTATTGTAATCATCGTAAGTGCCTGTCCTGCCGTGTGGGACACAGAGCATTGTCGTCAAACTTTGTGCAGAAATAAAAAATGGTTCACTTTTTGTTAATATTTTAATTGTTAAAAAATATTTATTTTGTAGTGTTATACTCAAAACTGTTTATTATGAAATCTCGAATTCTAATTGTTGCCGCATTTTCTCTTATCCTGATGGGGAGTATTTCTTCTTGTAAATCCAAGAAAAAAGTTACTGCTAAAAGTGAAATAGGAGATGTTATAGAAGAATTACCCTGCGAAGATAAAGGGAAGTCTGATAAAAATTATTTTCGGGCCAGTGCCATGTCCACCAGTTCAGATCTGAGTCTGGCTAAAGAAAAAGCTCTGTTGTTGGCTAAACAGCGTTTGGTAACGCTAATTAATTCCAATACCAGGTCGGTTACCGACAGGTATGTGAATGAGCGTGAAATCGGGGATGCCGCAGAGTTTGAGCAGAAATTTGAAAATATGACCCGTGAAGTTGCGGATGAGACCATCAATAATATTGTGGTTACCTGCGAAAAGGCCAGCGTTACTGAGGAAGGAAAATATCATGGGTTTGTGTCTATCGAGGTGCATCGTGACGATGTACTGAAAGGAATCGATAAGCGAATTTCAAACGACGATAAATTGCAACTCGATTACGATAAGCAAAAGTTTCAGGAGATTTTTGAAGATGAGATGGAGCAAATGGCTAAAGAGAGGGGGTATTGAGAAGAGAGTCTGAGGTTGAGGTTAAGTTTAAGGTTGAGAGGTGTCGCGTGTTATTTTTTAGCCTAAACCTCAGTCTCAGTCTCAGTCTCAGTCTCAACCTCAGTCTTTGCCTCAGCCTCAGCTTCAGTCTTTGCCTCAGCCTTATTTGCCTTCTGTTTGGCATTTACTAAAAACTAAAAATCACACGTTTGCAGGTTTTTAAATTATTCCATATCTTTGCGGCCTATTTGTAAACCATATATTTAATTAGATCGTATGCATCTCACAAAAGAAGGAAAACAAGAGATCTTTGCGAAGTACGGAAAGTCGAATACTGACACTGGTTCACCTGAAAGCCAGATAGCATTATTTACGACCCGTATCGCACATTTGACCGAACACCTGAAGGCAAATAAGAAAGACTTCAGTACCCAGTATTCACTTAAGAAGATGATTGGTAAGCGTCGTAGCTTACTTGATTATCTGAAAGCAAAAGATATTGAAAAATATCGTGAGCTGATTAAGGATCTTGGGCTTCGTAGGTAGGTCAATGAAGAAATAGTATGAAAAAGGCAGTTCTCTTCCGGGAATTGCCTTTTTGTTTTTTGCTGCTGCCCGATTTTTATGACTTTTTGAAAAAAAGTGACGTTTGAGAGCGTCGGGTGGCAGATATTATCTATCTTTGGGATTGATTTAGAGATTGTAAGAAAAAATAGAAATTTATTTATGATTAAGCCGATTGAAAAAAGTATTGACCTCGGTGATGGAAGGTCAATTGTAATTGAAACTGGAAAGTTGGCCAAACAGGCCGACGGATCGGTAGTTGTTAGAATGGGCAATACGTATTTGCTCGCAACAGTGGTTTCTGCAAAAGATGCAAAACCTGACGTCGATTTTATGCCACTCTCTGTGGATTACAAAGAAAAGTATTCTGCAATTGGGCGTTTTCCCGGAGGATTTCTCAAAAGAGAAGGTCGTCCGTCCGATTTTGAAATTCTTGTGTCACGACTGGTTGACAGGGCTTTGAGGCCACTTTTCCCCGAAGATTATCATGCAGATACATTTGTAAATGTAAGCCTTATTTCAGCTGACAGCGAAAGTGTTCCTGATTGCCTTGCGGGGCTTGCCGCTTCTGCTGCTTTGTCGGTTTCCGATATTCCTTTCGGAGGTCCGATTTCCGAAGTGAGAGTAGCACGCATTAATGGAGCATTGAAGGTAAATCCTGCTGCCTCTGAACTTAAGGAAGCTGACCTGGAAATTATGGTGGCGGCTTCAATGGAAAATATTATGATGGTGGAGGGTGAAATGGCTGAGGCTTCTGAAGCAGAACTTCTGGAAGCCATGAAGTTTGCCCACGAAGCCATTAAAGTGCAATGTGCTGCCCAGATTGAACTTGCCGAAATGGTCAATGTCACCAAACGTGAATATTCGCACGAGGTTAATGATGAGGAGTTGCGTAAAAAAGTTTGGGATGCTACTTATGAGAAGGCTCGTGAAGTTGCCCGTTCTGCCAATCCAAATAAGCATGAGCGCATGGACGGATTCTCTTCTATTGTTGATGAGTTTATTGAGAACAATTACAATGCAGAAGAAGACGAAATTCCCACCGGCCTGATTAAAAAATATTTTCATGATGTGGAAAAAGATGCAGTTCGCCGGGTGATGCTTGATGAGAATGTTCGTCTTGATGGTCGGGCAATGGATGAAATTCGTCCCATCTGGTGCGAAGTGGATTGTCTTCCCGGACCTCATGGTTCAGCCATTTTTACTCGCGGAGAAACACAGTCTTTAACCACTGTTACCCTGGGTTCCAAACTGGATGAAAAGTTGGTGGATGATGTGCTGTACAGAGGGTATGACCGATTTTTATTACATTATAATTTTCCTCCTTTTTCTACCGGAGATGCCAAACCTTACAGAGGTGTAGGCCGTCGTGAAGTTGGTCATGGAAACCTGGCTCACAGGGCGCTTAAGGGTATGTTGCCCGATGAAACACCTTATGTGATCAGGGTTGTCTCCGACATTCTTGAATCAAATGGTTCTTCATCTATGGCCACCGTTTGTGCCGGTACAATGGCATTGATGGATGCAGGTATTCCGTTCAAGAAGCCGGTTTCGGGTATTGCCATGGGGCTGATTACCGATAAAGACAGCGATAAGTATGTGGTACTTTCAGATATTCTTGGAGATGAAGATCATCTTGGAGATATGGACTTTAAGGTAACCGGTACTGCTGATGGTATTACCGCAACCCAGATGGACATTAAAGTGGACGGACTTTCTTATGAGGTGTTGGAAAAAGCGCTGGATCAGGCGCGTCGCGGACGTCTTCATATCCTGGATAAAATCACTGAAACCATCAGTGAACCACGTGAGGACTATAAACCTCATGCACCACGAATTGTCACTTTGCGGATTCCTAAAGATATGATTGGTGCTGTAATCGGACCAGGAGGAAAGATTATTCAGGAAATCCAGGCCGAAACCAATACCAGTATTTCTATCGACGAAGATGAAAAGAATGGTATCGTAGGTATTTCTGCCAGTGATAAAGCTGCCATTGACAAGGCATTAACTCGAATCAAAGGGATTGTTGCGGTGCCTGAAGTAGGTACTATCTACACCGGTAAGGTGAAGTCAATTGTGCCTTTTGGTGCTTTTGTTGAGATTCTGCCTGGTAAAGATGGTTTGCTGCATATCTCCGAAATCGAATGGCGTCGTCTTGAAAAAGTGGAAGAAGTGCTTAAAGAAGGTGATATGGTTGAAGTAAAACTGATTGAGGTGGATCAACGTTCAGGTAAGCTGAAGTTGTCCCGCAAAGTTTTACTCCCTCGGCCTGAGCGCAATTAAACTATTTTTTTGAGATTTTTGATTTCTCAAAATATCAGCAAATCCCCGGTGGTATTCGTTATTCCATCGGGGATTTTGTTTTGTTACCTGTTTTCATTACTTTAACTCTCTGAATCATTTCAGCTCGTTTGATTGAAAAAACAACATTATTATGAGCCGCTATAGATCTATACAACAGTGGTACGAAATTTTAAGTAATCGTTTGAAAGGGGCTCCAAGGGAAAGCATCAGATTTTACAGTCTCGAAGCCTTTCCCCGCCTGATGCACCACCTGGAAACCCATAAAACCGATTGTGCGGTTTGTCGTGAACACTTTGAAGCCCTTGATGAAATGAGTTTCGAATTGGGGCAATGGATGAAGACAGATGCCCCCGAAATGGTGAATTTCCAGGCCGAACTTGAGGACAGTGCTCGTCATTTGCGTACCGAACACAAGGTGTTTCCCAAGGGCCTGTGGTTGTCACGTTTTGTATTGATGGGTATTCTGGTTGGTGTCCTCGGAGCTCTGCTCACCATTGTGGTGGTGGCCGGTGTGGTTATTGGAGGTGTTTTGCTCACCGGAGCTTTTATTGGAATGTTGGTGGGGTGGTTTGCGGGAAAAACCAAAGAACGAAAAATTAAAAAGCAAAACCGACTTTATTGATTATATGAGTGAGTGTAGTATTCAATAGATCGTAAAAAAAAGCTTTAACGCAGAGACGTAATGACACAAAGTGTTTATTGTGAGTGAGTTATGATTAATACGACAGTCGTATAAAAAGGAATATTTTTGTCAAAATCGGGGCTTTGAAAATTTTTGAACCGGAGTTAATTCTCCATTAATGAGGATTTAAGCCTCTCCTGCAACGAAGAACTTTTTCGGGGTGGGCTCAAGAATTAAATGTATATAAAATGAACTACCGTAATTTAATTTTCCTGGTGTTTGCTATGGCAACATTCTTTTCCTGTAAGGATAAAGGTCCGGATACACCTGCGTATCCTGAAACTAAAAAAGTTGATTCTGTTGATGTTTATTATGGCACCGAAGTGCCTGACCCTTACCGGTGGCTTGAAGACGACCAGTCGGAAGAAACAAAGGATTGGGTACAGCGCCAGGTGAAAGTCACCAATCAGTATCTGAGTAAGATCCCGTTTCGGGATAAAATTAAAACCCGGCTTACCGGGGTGTGGAACTACCAAAAAGAAGGAACACCTGTTCGCAAAGGGAATTATTGGTTTTTTATGCGAAACAACGGGCTCCAGAATCAATATGTTGTTTATGTGAAGGCAGGGCAGGCCGGGGAAGAGCGTGTATTGCTTGACCCCAATAAACTTTCTGAAGACGGCACTGTTGCCCTATCCGATTATGCTGTTTCGGAAGATGGAAAGTATATGGCTTATTCTATTTCCAGGGGAGGATCTGATTGGAACGAGATTTATGTTAAAAATGTAGCAACCGGAGAAGAATTGGACGACCATTTGGAGTGGGTGAAATTTTCTGATATTTCATGGTTTGGTGAAGAGGGATTTGTTTACAGTCGCTACGATGCTCCTGGCAAAGGAGAGGAGCTAACCAATGTGAATGAATTTCAGCAGGTTTACTATCATAAACTGGGAGAGGATCAGGCCGAAGACCGTTTGATTTTCAAAGACCCTGTTAAAGCCTTGCGAAATTACACTGCTGTGGTGGATGATGATAAGGAGAATATTATCCTCACTGGGAGTGAGTCCACCAGCAACAACTCATTGCTGATAAAAGGATGGAACAAGCAGGAGTGGATCATTGCTGATACAACTTTCGAGAACAATACCAGTTATCTGGGAACTGTGAACGGGAAATACTGGGTACTGACCGATTTTGATGCTCCCCGCTACAGGGTAATGGCCATTGATCCGAATAATCCGGCTATTGAAAACTGGATAGAAGTAGTACCCGAAAAAGCAGATGTCCTGGATGCGGTTGAACTCGCCAAATCGTTTGCTGTTGGGCATTACATGGTAGATGCCGAGTCAAAACTTTTAGTCTTTGACTTCTCCGGAGAGCAGCAGGGCGGGATTGCTTTGCCGGGAAGAGGTTCAGTCGGCGCCTTGCGGGCGATTCGGGATAACAACGAATTATTTTATTCTTTCGACTCCTATAGCATCCCCAATCAGGTAATTGAGCATAATCTTGAAACAAATGAAAGTACAATTGTTTTTAAACCTGATGTTGATTTTGATGGAGATGATTATGAAACCAAACTGGTATTTATTGAAGCGGAAGACGGGGCTCAGGTACCGTTGCATATTGTACATAAAAAGGGCGTTGAACTGGATGGCAATAATCCGTTAATGTTATATGGGTACGGTGGTTTCAATGTTGTTTACTCACCCGGTTTTGATGTGCGGCTGATTCCCTGGCTTGAGAATGGAGGGATCTACGTGAATGCTCACATTCGCGGAGGGGGAGAATATGGAGAAGACTGGCATCAGGGAGGTACCAAGCTCAATAAGAAGCGGGTTTTTGATGACTTTATTCTGGCTGCCGAAAAGCTCATCGAAATGGGTTATACCAATCCTGAAAAAATTGCTATTCGGGGAGGATCTAACGGAGGTTTATTGCTTGGAGCTGTTGTAAATCAACGTCCCGAACTGTTTCAGGTTTCACTCCCAGCCGTAGGCGTGATGGATATGTTGCGTTATCACAAGTTTACCATTGGCTGGGCTTGGGCAGGCGATTATGGACGCAGCGACGAAAGTGAGGAAATGTTCCGTTATTTATATAGCTATTCGCCTCTTCATAATATTAAGACTGGTGTTGATTATCCGGCAACATTGGTATTTACTGCCGATCATGACGATCGGGTAGTGCCTGCACACTCTTTTAAATACATGGCAACGCTTCAGGAAAAGTATAATGGCGAAAACCCGATGCTAATCCGAATCGAGACCAAAGCGGGACATGGAGCCGGAAAACCTGTGGCCAAACAGATTGAGGAGGTTGCAGATATGCATGCCTTCACTTTTTACAATATGGGAGTGACTCCTTATAAATAGCCCGGGCGTATAAAAAAACGGGTGAAAAGCTTTATTTTGTCATTAAAAAAACTTATTATTGTAAATAGTCTCTGTGATAAAGAAAATTTGTATTGTTTGATAACACGAATATTTTTTCAGAGAAAGCTCTGAAAAAGGACGGTTAGGATTGATGATTAGGATACTAAAGACGATTGTTTTGCCTTTTTGCTGATGAAAATGGTGATGGTATTTATTTAAATAACAGATTGTTACGGTTTGATTTGATATTACGGTCTGATTTAAAGTGAATAATCTTCCGGAGACACATTATTTTTTTGTTGAAAAACTTCAGCGATTGGCTATATTTGTAATAAATCGTGTTTGAAGTGTTTCATTTTTTAAAAACATTCCTAAATTTGTATAGAAGATAGGATTTATTCAAGAACAAATAATTCGGTTAACATTATGAAAAGAACAAAAATCAATCTTTTTGCTACTGTTGCACTTGCCGCTTTGCTGGCCAGCTGTTCCGGTTTGGATAAGATGAAGGACAATGCACCAGACATTAATTATACTGTGACTCCTGAAGTTTTGGAAGTTCATGGTGGTCAGGTGCCTGTAACCATCAAGGTACAAGTTCCTGGTGGCTACTTCGATAAGAAAACTGAAATCAACGCTACTCCGGTGTTGGTTTATGACGGAGGCGAGACTGCTTACGCTCCTTACCAATTGCAAGGTGAAAGCGTAGATGGTAACGCTAAAGTTATTTCTTATGCTAATGGCGGACAGTTTACTTATGAAGGAACTGTAGATTACAATGAAAACATGAGAGTTTCTGATCTTGTTGTTAGAGTTACCGCTACTCGTGGTGGTACTTCGCTGGATTTCGAACCTGTGAAAATTGCTGAAGGTGTGATTTCAACTTCTCAGTTGCTCGGTAAAAAGGGTGCTATCGCTGCCCTTGGTGAAGACAACTTTAAGAGAATTACCCCTGAGGTTGGTGAAGCTGATATTCATTACCTGATTCAGCGTTCAAATGTTCGTAATACTGAGTTGAGAAAGGATGATATCAAAACTCTTTCTGAATTTGTAAAAGCAGCTAAAGAAGCTGAAAACAAGGAATTTAAAGGGGTTAACATTTCTGCTTATGCTTCTCCCGACGGACCGGTTGATTTGAATACCCGTTTGGCCGGCGAGCGTGAAGCTTCTGCTAAGAAATATCTTGAAGGGGCTTTGAAAAAAGCAGGTGTTAAAGATGTTACTGCGGCAGATTTCTTCGAATTGCGTAATACTCCCGAGGACTGGGAAGGCTTTAAGGCACTTGTTGAGAAGAGCGACATTGAAGACAAAGATGTAATTCTGCGTGTTCTTTCTACTCAGAATGACCCTGAAGTTCGTGAATCAGAAATTAAGAATATGGCTACTACCTATAAGGTACTTGCCGATGATATTCTTCCTCAATTGCGTCGTTCAAAACTTAATGTTAATGTAGAGGTTATTGGAAAGTCTGATGATGAAATTTCGGAACTTGCTACTTCTTCACCTAAAGAGTTGAAGCTTGAAGAACTTCTTTATGCTGCTACCCTGACTGAAGACCTTGACGAGCAACTTGCTATTTACAAATCTGCCCTGAATCAGCATTCAAACTGCTGGAGAGCTCAGAATAACGTTGGTGTGGTTTTTTTCAAACAAGGCGATGTTGACGGAGCTAAAGTTGCCTTCGAAAAAGCTAATAAGATGAAAGCCAACGAGCCTGTTGTTTTAAACAATCTTGGTGTATTGGCTCTTCAAGAAGATGATGTTGAAGCCGCTAAAGAATATTTTGACTCTGCTGCCGGTGCCGGTGCTGCTTTGGATAACAACCTTGGTGTATTGGCCATTTACAACGGCAACTACGATGAGGCTACTCGTTACTTCGCAAACAGCAATAACTGCAACGCTGCTTTGGCTAAGATTTTGAACGGAAACTATGACGCTGCTTTGGCTACTTTGAATGCCAATAAAGCTGAGGTTGGTATCAAATACTACCTGAAAGCAATTATTGGTGCTCGTCAGAATGACAGTGATATGTTGTTCGAAAACCTTGGTAAAGCTGTTCAGCTTGATGGTTCCCTGAAAGATGTTGCTGCAACCGATATGGAATTTGCACGCTACTTTGAAGATGCTTCTTTCAAAGAAATCGTACAATAAATTCAGGTTGTAAAACCTTGATGATATTAAAAAGGCTGCCGTATGGCAGCCTTTTTTTGTTGTCCCTCTTAGTGTTTGTAATGAAATAAATTGACAGATTTAACGAAGTTATTTTGTCCTTTGCCGACTTGAAAATACTGCGAATAGTGAGCTGTTTGTTTGTTAAAATTCATTATACCAAGATTGTACGAAATATCTTACATCTAATCCCGAAGGGTCGGGATTAATGATCTATTGATTCAATCCTTGCTGCCTAACCACTTACCGGCCAATTCCCAAAGAACAATTCCTGCAGTTACTGAAACATTGAAAGAGTGTTTGGTTCCATATTGTGGGATTTCCAGACACAGTTCACATTGGTCAATCACCTCCTGCGCTACGCCTTTAACTTCATTTCCCAGAATTACTGCATATTTTGATTTTGTCTCGGGTTCAAATTGTTTTAACGATATACTCCCTTCTACCTGTTCGATTCCAATAAGTAAATATCCCTCTTGTTTCAACTTTTCTATGGCTTCTGTTGTTTCATTAAAGTATTGCCATTTCACTGAATCTTCCGCTCCAAGAGCTGTTTTGTGAATCTCTTTATGGGGGGGAGTTGAGGTGATTCCACAGAGGTAAACGGCCTCCAGACGAAAAGCATCGGAAGTGCGAAAGATACTGCCGACATTATGAAGGCTTCTTATATTGTCCAGAACCACAACAATGGGTGTTTTGGGAGATTCTTTGAATTGGGCGACCGAAATTCTTCCCAGTTCATTGAGTTTTAGTTTTCGCATTTTTTTAAGAGACAAAATTAGATAAACTCTTTTAGTCAGACGAAGAAATTATCAGTTAAGCATATTTTTTTATGAAAAAATCTACTATATGAATATTCATGAGTATCAGGCCAAAGCTATACTGAAACAAAATGGGGTTACTATTCAGGAAGGAATTACTGCTGATTCAGCCGATGAAGCGGTTGAAGCTGCGAAACAACTTCAAAAACAAACAGGTACCGGTTGGTGGGTGTTGAAGGCCCAGATACATGCCGGAGGAAGAGGAAAAGGTGGTGGTGTGAAGCTTGCAAAGAGTCTGGATGAAGTCAGAACTCTTGCCGGTGAAATGTTGGGGATGCAACTGGTGACTCATCAAACAGGGCCGGAGGGGAAGAAAGTAAGAAAAATTTTAATTGCACAGGACGTTTACTATCCCGGGTCGTCAGAAAGAAAAGAATATTACATGAGTGTATTGCTCAACCGGGAAACCGGAAGGAATACCATCATGTATTCGGCTGAAGGAGGTGTTGATATTGAGGAGACAGCTGATAAAACTCCTGAATTAATTTTTAAGGAGGAGATTGATCCCGGAACAGGATTAATTCCTTTTCAGGGAAGAAAAATAGCTTTTAACCTGGGACTTGAAGGACAAGCTTTTAAAGAAATGACAAAGTTTGTAGCTGCTCTGTACGGAGCTTATGTGTCAGTTGATGCTTCGCTTTTTGAGATTAATCCTGTTCTTAAAACCACCGATGATAAAGTTCTGGCTGTGGATGCCAAGGTCAATCTTGATGACAATGCTTTGTACCGGCATCCGAATCTTGCTGAAATGCGTGATTTAAAGGAGGAAGATGTCACTGAAACGGAAGCGGGAAGGAATAACCTTAACTTCGTTAAACTTGACGGGAATGTGGGCTGTATGGTTAATGGGGCCGGCTTGGCCATGGCAACTATGGATATTATCAAGTTATCCGGTGGCGAACCTGCCAACTTTCTTGATGTGGGGGGGGGTGCCAATCCGAAGGCAGTTGAAGCCGGATTGAAAATTATACTTTCAGATTCCGCTGTAAAAGCTGTATTGATAAATGTTTTCGGTGGTATTGTGCGCTGCGACAGAGTTGCTTTGGGTGTTGTTGAAGCTTATAAAAATCTGGGGGATATAAAGGTTCCTGTTATTGTGAGGCTCCAGGGAACCAACGCTGAGGAAGGAAAAGCTGTTATTGATAATTCAGGATTGAAAGTGCGGTCGGCTATTACTTTAAAAGAGGCGGCGGATATTGTGAAGCAAGTTGTTTAAGGATGGTATAGAAATTTGAGGATTATTATTTTTTCATGGGTGCCCGGTTAAAATATTGAGATTGCTTTCCCTCCAATTTGCTTAAAACCCATAGAACAGTTTATTGTGAGCAAAGCAGGTTCCGATTTATCGGAAAAGCAATCTTAATTTTCTGTTTTCCATTTTCCCGGGCAATCGTGTTTTGGAATAGATGAACCCCGGAAAACACTCTTTCAGTTGATTTTCAGGGGTTTATATTATTTACCAGGCCACCTTTGAACGTCTCACCGGCATGGTCATACATCGTGCCCCTCCGCCTCCTCGTGGTAGCTCGGATCCTTCTATGGTAATGACATATTTCTCGTAATCAGTGAGTTCTGTTTTGTTGGAGATGACGTCGGATGCCTTAAGTATGGAAAAACCAACATTATTGAGGGCTTCAAGGGTATGGACGTTTCTGGCATATCCGATGAGTTTTCCCGGGCCTGTGGCAAAGAAATTGGCACCGCTGTGCCACTGTTCTCTTTCCTGTTGCCACAAATCATTTCCGCCGCAGGGAACAGGTTTTAAGTCCATTCCGAGACTTTTCAGACATTGCAGCAGACCGGGTTGACGCGAAATTTCTTTTACCACCCCGCTTTCCAAGGTCATCAGAATGGTGGCGTAGGAATTTTCGTGTTTCAGTAACGGTTCATATATCATGCAGGTATCCCGGTCAAGTAAAGTGAATATCATATCCAGGTGGATGAAAGATTCGGGAGACTCCGGAAGTTGCTGAACCACAATGTATTTTTTCCCTTTATGGGTTTTTATTTGTTCGGCCAGAAAATCAATTCCCTGTGTAGATGTACGTGTTCCATTTCCCAAAATAAGAATGTCGTCTCTGGCAATGAGGATATCTCCGCCCTCGATAAAGGTTTCTGTTCCCACGTGCCAGGTGTTCATGGGGTTGATGATGGAAGTTTTAAAATGTGGGGAATAGTTGAAAATAGCATCCATAATGATTGATTCCCGTTCTCTGACTTTGTTGGCCATTTTGGAAATCATTACTTGGTTATAAACCGTTACAGAGGCATCACGGGTAAAGAAAAAGTTGTGAAGGGGGCGCAAAGCATATCTTTCGTCGGAGAGGAAGGTGGTTAGAGAATCCCGCTTAATGACAACTCCTTCGATGAGCTGAGTAGCAAGTTCTTTGTTGTTTAATCCCAGCAGGTCTTCTTTGATGTTGAGCACCTTCTCGTGTGTGCAGATGCGTTCTACCAGGGACACTTTAACATCCGGGTCAATGAGGATCTCCGTTAGCAGATCTTTGACCTGAAAAGTTTGAGAGATCTTATTCAGAACGCCACTGAGTTGTTGATATTCCTCAATGGCTACCGGAAGATTTAAAATGTCACTGTAAAGGGCTCTTTCGGCATTTCCGGGAGTCATATTTTCCACTTCGGGGCCGGGTGTGTGAAGAATGACGGCTTCCAGGTTTCCGATTTCGGAGGTTACATGGGGTACTATCGGGGTGCTCATACAAGAATTGTTTTTTAGAAGTTTGGCAGTATTAAATTTTCGCAGAAGAAACCCTGAAATCTAATATGCCTTATATGGTTCAAACTTTTTTTATTAACCATCTATGAAATCAACGGACTATTTTAGTTTGGTGTTCATTCGAATGCAATTTAAGGAATGTTTGTGGAAAAAAATCTGATTTTTTCCCAATACCGAAAGGATGCAAAAAAAGGCCGGATTTGTTCCGGACTTTTTTGCATGATGGAATCATTAAATGTCCTGGTCTGTGAAACGTCAGCAATTAAATGGCATCCGTCTCTACCACTTTTCCGGAAATATCGGAATAGGGGAACAGTGAAAGGTTTTTGCTTTTGACACTAGTTACGTACCCGAAAATTCTTTGTAGAGAACTGTGTAGCCAACGGTAATTTCAGGGTTGTCGATGTTGTTAATCTTGTGAGGTTGCTGTATTGACAGTTTCGGTATTTCAGGATTTTGTGTTATTTTGTAAATGGATGATTCTATTGCGGATAGAAACGAAAATGGTTTAACTTTCAAATTGATTATAGATGACAAAAAAATTCATAGGAGCACATGTAAGTGCGGCAGGAGGTGTTGAGAATGCACCGGTAAATGCTGCAGAAATTGGAGCGTCAGCCTTTGCCTTGTTTACAAAAAATCAACGTCAGTGGAAAGCCAAACCACTTACCGAAGAGAATATCAGGAAGTTTAAAAAGAACTGTAAGGAACTGGGTTTTTCACCCCGGCATGTTTTGCCGCACGATAGTTATTTGATAAACCTTGGGCATCCTGAAAAAGCAGGGATTGAAAAGTCCAGAGAGGCTTTTCTGGATGAGATGCAGCGGTGTGAACAGCTTGGCCTTGAGCTATTGAATTTTCATCCGGGAAGTCATCTGAATAAAATTACGGAAGATGAATGTCTTCAGCGGGTGGCAGAATCGGTGAACATCACGCTGGATAAAACCAAAGGGGTTATTGCTGTGATAGAAAATACAGCCGGACAAGGCTCCAATGTGGGCTATCGGTTTGAGCACCTGGCCCGTATTATTGAACTGGTGGAGGACAAGTCGCGCGTGGGGGTATGTATTGATACCTGTCACGGTTGGGCCGGAGGATATGATTTTCTTTTGGAGGAGGAATATGAAAAGAACTGGAACAATTTTGAAAGTCTGGTGGGGCTTGAATATTTAAAAGGTCTGCACCTGAACGACGCAAAAAAAGATGTGGGAAGTAAAGTGGACAGGCATGCAAGTCTGGGCGAAGGATTTATGACCAAAAAAACCTTTGAACGAATGATGAAAGACGATCGGTTTAATGATATTCCCATAATTTTGGAGACACCAAACCCGGTTCTGTGGCCCGATGAGATCAAATGGCTGAAACAGGTAGCCGGGCAGTGATGTTGTTGCCTTCATTAGTCATAAAAAATGAAGGTTCGGTAAGCTTTTTGCATAAAAGATTTCGACAAGTTTTTTTTTAGTGTCAGCAAGAAAGCTTTTACTTTTTAGTTTTTGATAAGACGGCTTTAAATTCAAGGTTTGCGTCTGGTATTATCGGGATTGAAACCATGGAGTTCCGGGTTTTCGTAAATGACTGTTTCAAAAGCGAGAGAAACACAACATCTGGAACTTGTTTGCAAAAACAACGTAAATTGATTGATGATTGTATTAAGAAGATATATTTTCATGACAGGCTTTTTCCTGTTGGCCTTCTCATCTTTGTCCGGGCAGAGTGTTCGAACCGAAGAGATGGCCGGTGATGAGGTATTTCTTCTTGAATCCAAAGTCCTGAATGGCGATACCATTCCACATATTCTTCTGCGTGAGGTGAAAGTAGTGCCTGACTGGAAGTTCAGGAGCAAACGGGAGCGGAAGACCTATAATCGTTTTGTTCGAAATATAAAAATTGCTTTGCCTTATGCCCGGGTTGCAGCAAATCAGCTGAACTCGATAAATGCAGAACTGGCAGGGATTGAAGGTGAAAAAGAGCGTAAGGAATTTCTGAAAGAAGCCGAAAAGGAATTGTTTAACCAATTTGAAAAGCCTTTGAGAAAACTAACTTTTTCACAGGGGCGTATGCTGATCAAACTAATTGATCGGGAAACGGGTGACACCAGTTACGACCTGATCAAAACGTATAAAGGTGGCTTCTCTGCATTTTTTTGGCAGTCGGTGGCGCGCATGTTTGGATCCAATCTGAAAGATGAATATGATGGTGAAAGAGAAGACAAGATGATCGAACACATTATTATCCTGATAGATAACGGTATGTTGTGATATCCCGAAGAACAGTCTGAAATACTGACCTTCGGGATTTCTCCAATTTACTTTGTCATTTCTAATACAGCAGCAACTACATTTTCCGCTCCTTCAGCGATCTGGGTAATTTTGGCATCCAGCATATAGCAGGGGGTTGTCGCAATTCATTACTTCACAAATATTTTATATCCCCAGGGTTGAAGCAACAATCCGCTGATTGGCATAGTGGCTTCGTCTCCGGTCATGTATTCGGTAAAAATCCCTTCAGAACCATTTTCCACGAAAGCAGAAACCGACTCATCAGATAAATTAAATAGGGCGATGACCGTATTTTCGCCTTTTTGTCTGGAAAAACAAAAAAGGGATTCATCATTATTGGTTTTGATGATTTTCAGGTCGCCGCCAAAATTTCCGTTCCAAAGTGCAGGGTTGTCGGTTTTGAGTTGGGCAAGTGATTGATAAAATTCAGTCATCTCTTCTCCGCCCGTCCAGTCAATCTGGTCTTTCTCGAAAAATTCCAGTTGTTTACTCAGGCCAACTTCCTGTCCTGAGTATATGAGTGGCATGCCTTCAACCGTGAAGGTGAGTGCTGCCATGGTTTTTACGGCTTCGCCCATGCGTTCATATACCGTTCCGTTCCAGCTGTTTTCATCATGGTTGGTGGTGAATTGCATGGCCCATGCGCCTGAAGGATAAATAGTGTCGTTTTTTTGGAAGTATTCGGCTACATGTGTGGCATTTTGTTCCTGTTGTGCCACCTTATTCATGATGTGGTGGAAAGACCACCCGTAATTGGCATTGAATGCGTTTTCCAGCAAAGCAATCTCATCCTCATCTTCTGCCAGCATCCAAACCGGTTTCACCGCTTCGATGGCGGATCGGGCATCTTCCCAGAAATCTACCGGAACCATTCCGGCAACATCACACCGATAGCCATCAATGTTGGCTTCTTCTACCCAGAAAGTAAGTGCATCGATCATGGCCTTGCGCATTTCTTCATTGCTGTAGTCCAGTCCGGCAACATCGGTCCAGTCTTCCACGGGAGCAATTATTTCGCCTTCCTCATTCTGCAAATACCATTCGGGATTGGTCTCAGTCCAGGGATGATCCCAGGCAGTATGATTAGCTACCCAGTCAAGTACCAGGTGCATATCCATTTCATGGGCTTTCTCTACCAGGGATTTAAAGTCTTCCATGGTTCCAAATTCAGGATTTATGGCTTTGTAATCTTTTATGGAGTAATATGATCCCAGTGTTCCTTTACGGTTTTTTTCGCCGATGGGATAAACGGGCATCAACCATAGAATGTCAACGCCAAGCTTTTTGAGCCTTGGCAGATGTTCCGCAAAGGCATTAAAAGTGCCTTCTTCGGTATATTGGCGAATGTTAACCTCGTAAATGACAGCGTCTTTGCTCCATTCGGGAAGCGGGGTGTTGCTGGTGTATTTCGGGGCTTCCTGCTGATCGCTTTTTGTGGATGTCTGACAGGCGGATATCAGGAATATGAATGTCAGTAAGAGACTGATTGATTTGAATTTTTGCATGTTGTTTTGTTTTTGATGTCTTGTTATGATGAAAAAAGGGTTGAAACAGGATTTTCTGATAAATAGTCGGATTTGGATAATGCTGTGTCTTCGCCCCGAAAAGAGACGAAGACCAACATCATTAAAAATAGGGATTTTAACTTAAACACTTTCTAAAACCGGGATAAAATAACCGGACATTTTTGTGTGAATGCAACAGGAACTCAAAAACGGGCTCCTGTTGCAGGATTCCACGGAACAGATATTCGTTGAGTTTGCTCAGTTTAATTCAATAATTCTTGCCGACTTGGCCGGAACCTCAAATGATTCAAATGAAGCGACAGTCTCTCCGGTTATTACATCTTTCCCCTCTGAATAGTTGGAGAGAATTTCGTTAAAACGTTCACCATTTACCACTCTGTCTTCTTCGTTCGAGTTGTTGAGCAGTACCATTACGGCTTGATCGTCCAAATACCTGAAATAAACGTAAACATTGTTTTCGGGAACAAACTGCAATGTTTTACCATGGTGGATGGGCGAGCTTGTTTTTCGGTAATTCAATATTTCTGATAAATAATCGAAAATCTCGTTTTGCTCTTCGGTGCGTCCTTCACGCTTGAACGCATTTACTTCATCTCCTTCCCATCCACCGGGGAAGTCGTGGCGGATATGCGCATGCCCGTCGTAACCATTACCGTCCATCAGCAATTCGCTGCCATAATACCATTGAGGAATACCCCTGACGGTGGCAAAGAAGGCGGTAACCATCTTCAAGCTTCTCAGATCGTTGTTGAGGATATTGTAAATTCGGCCTACATCGTGGTTCTCAGGAAAGACCATCAGATTGTTGATGTTGGGGTACAGGTGATCGTTGGCCAGGACATCGTACAGACGCATCATGCCATCGCTCCAGCCACCACCTTCTTCGTTGAAGGCCTTGTGCATGGCATCCATCAATGGGAAGTCCATGATGCTTTTGAGATGTGAATTGAACCCGTCACTATTGGGGAAATCTTTCTGCCAGTAACAAAGTTTGGCAGCTTCGCCAATCCATGATTCGCCCACGATATTGAAATTGGGATATTCCATATTGATTCGTTTATTCCATTCTGCCATACCGTGTTTGTCGGGGTAAGGATAGGTGTCCTGACGAATACCCTGCAGACCGGCATATTCGATCCACCAGATGCTGTTTTGAATCAGGTAGTTGAGCATCAGTTCATTTCTAAGGTTCAGGTCGGGCATTGAACTGTCAAACCACCCTTCTGTAGCAAGTTTTAGGTCGGCCTGTGATGCATGGGGGTCAGAAAGGGTGGAAAGTCGGTAATTGGATCTTACAAAACCATCGTAGTTGATCCAGTCGTCCGAAGGCAAATCTTCCATCCACCAGTGTTTGCTTCCGGAGTGATTAAAAATCATGTCTTTGATTACTTTCAATCCTTTTTCATTGGCTTTTTTTACCAATTCACGGTAATCTTCGTTGGTTCCGTAGCGAGGATCAATTTTGTAGTAATCGGTGGTGGCATAGCCGTGATAGGATGATTCAGGCTGATCGTTTTCCAGAACCGGGTTTAGCCAAATAGAGGTAAAGCCCATCTCTGCAATATAGTCCAGATGATTCATGATACCCTGAAGATCGCCTCCATGTCGTCCATAAGGGGCTTCCCGGTCGGCTTTTTCGCGCAATCCGGGGACATTGTCGTTGTCGGGGTTTCCGTTGGCAAAGCGGTCGGGCATGAGCAGGTAAACGGCATCAGTGCTGTTGAAACCTTCCCGGGTGGCAGAACCTTCTGCTCTTTTGTTCAGCTCAAGCACCATTGTTTTTTTGGTCTTTTTGCCATCGGAGAAATGAATCTCCACATTTCCGGGCTTAGCATCTTCTTCGATTCGCAAATCAATAAAAAGATAGTTGGGGTTTTCCACTGCGGTAATGCGCTGTATGGAAACCCCCGGATAATTTACTTCGGGCCGAAGGTAGCCGATGTCCTCGCTGTAAGCCAGCAATTGTACCACGGGATTTTTAAATCCAATCCACCACGATGAGGGTTCAAGACGATCATTAACCTCTGTTTTTGCCTCTGCAGGAATAGATCCGGCAAACAGCAATATTGAAAACAGAAATATGAAGAATCTGTTTTTATTATGCATAATATTTGACGTTTAATGGTTCCTTTATCGATTTTCCGGGTGCTACGCGAATCTCTTTTCCGTACAATACCAGAGAAATTTCTTCGTCTGCATGAGAAAAGATTTCAACCTCCTTTTGGTTTACATTCACTTCCAAATCATTCTCATGGAAACGAATCCTGAAGGCATATTCATCCCATTGTTTGGGGATGATGGGGGATAGTCGCAGTTTTCCGTCTTTGTAAACCCGTTTACCACCAAATCCTTCCACAATAGACATCCAGGTTCCTGCCATGCTGGTGATGTGCAGCCCTTCATGTACCTCATTGTTGTAGTCGTCAATATCCAGCCGGCTGGTGCGCAGATACATTTCATACGCTTTGTCGGGATTGCCGATGCGTGCAGCCAGAATGGTGTGGACACAAGGCGAAAGTGATGATTCGTGAACGGTTCGTGGCTCGTAAAACGCAAAGTTTCTGCGAATTGTTTCCGTGTCGAATTCTTCTTCAAAAAGATAGACGCCCTGCAGGGTATCTGCTTGTTTGATGAAGCAGGAGCGGAGAATACGATCCCATGACCAGTGTTGGTTGATGGGGCGGATGGACGGACTCAGTTCATTGGCGGTGATTTGCTCTTTGTCCATGTAGCCGTCTTGTTGCAGAAAAACTTCCTCGTCCTTGTTGTAGGGTAGATGAAGATTGATGGCCACAGATTTCCACACCCCGGTTTCGGTGGTGGTATCGAGGTTCACTTTTTCAACGATTTTATCCAATCGGCCGGGATTATTCTTTTGCACAATGTCAATGGCTTCGCGTGCATAATTAAGGCACCACTGGGCAATTTTGTTGGTGTACCAGTTGTTGTTGACATTGTTTTCGTATTCGTTGGGGCCGGTTACCCCCAGAATCACAAACTTCTTTTTCTCCTGAGAGAAAGTGGCCCGTTGACTCCAGAAGCGGGCAATGCCGATAAGCACTTCCAGACCGTATTCGGCCAGGTAATTTGTATCCCCTGTATGGCGAATGTAATTGTAAATGGCAAAAGCAATGGCCCCGTTTCGATGAATCTCTTCAAAAGTGATTTCCCATTCATTGTGGCACTCTTCGCCATTGATGGTAACCATTGGGTAGAGCGCGGCTCCATTGGTGAATCCCAGTTTTTTGGCATTTTCTATGGCTTTCTGCAGCTGTTTGTAGCGATAAACCAATAGATTACGGACAACTTTTTGAGGGGCGGTCATCAGGAAAAAAGGAATGCCGTATGCTTCTGTATCCCAGTAGGTTGTTCCGCCATATTTTTCTCCGGTGAAGCCTTTGGGGCCTACATTGAGTCGCTCATCCTTACCGGTGTAAGTCTGGTTGAGATGGAAGATATTAAAACGAATACCCTGTTGGGCGGTTACATCTCCTTTAATTTTGATGTCACTGAGTTTCCAGATATTTTGCCAGTGCGCTTTTTGTTCCTTGAGTAAGGTGTCGAATCCCACCAATTCCGCACCGGCAGCTTCCTTTTGAGCAGCACTTACCAGTTCTTCATTTTTGTAATTTAAAGAACTGCACACACCTATGTATTTGGTGAGGGTGACAGTTTTATTTGCTGAAGCTCTTAAAGAAATATGATTCCCGGAATATTTTTCATTTTTTACAGGCTGTACATTCGTGCTGTCAGTACCGGTAACCCCTGCTTTCATGGCAAAAGCAACTCTGAAATCCAGTTTTTTGGTTTGGGAGAGCAGGCTGGATTGGTTTTCTGAGGCATCAGTTTCGAGAATATTCCAGAATTTTTCGTCGTAATTGCTGTCCTCATTCACTACGTCACCGTCAATATACGGGGTGAAAATAATTTTGCAATCATTTTCAGGCGTTACAGAATAACGGACAACTCCGGTTTCGGGCCTTTTCATGCTCAGAAACCGTTCTGTTTTAACCGAAAGTTTCTGTCCGTTATTGAGGGTGACTTCAAACGAGCGGATCAATACGCCCGATTGCATATCCAGTATGCGTTGAAATTGCTCAACCTTTTTTGCTTTGAACAAGTCCAGTGTTTCTCCGTCAATATTCACGCCAATTCCAATCCAGTTGGGCGAATTAAGAACTTTGGCAAAATATTCGGGATAGCCGTTTTTCCACCAGCCTACGCGTGTTTTGTCCGGATAATAAATCCCTGCAACATAGCTCCCTTGCAAGGAAGGGCCACTCCAGGCTTCTTCAAAGTTGGCACGTTGGCCCATCTGACCGTTTCCCAGGCTGAAAATACTCTCTGATGCTTTATGGTGATCAGGACTGAAGCCCTCTTCGATTATTCGCCACTCATCTTGCTTCAAATATTGTCTCATCGTTAATTTCGTTAGTGAATGTCAAAAGCAGTGTTTCGTTTGAAAACGGGTAATCCTCCCGATAAAGTGGAGAGGACGTTGACGGTGCTTTTGTGTTTCTATCAATAATTGGTTGTATTATAATCCGGCCAACTTTTCAAAACTCATTTCATGCAATCCTGAAACAACCAGATGAGCATTTCCAAGTATTTCGGGCGTTCCGATACCCACACATTTCATTCCTCCCGCCAGAGCTGCTTCAACTCCGGCCTCTGCATCTTCGAACACCACACATTCATCCGGCGAAACGCCTAACGCTTCAGCACCTTTAAGGAATACTTCCGGGTCGGGTTTGGCTTTACTCACTTTGGTTCCGTCAATTACTGCATCAAACCAGTCGGTTAGTTGCAAACGGTCTAAAATGGTCATGGCATTTTTGCTGGCTGAACCAAGGGCTATTTTAATATTGTGTTCTTTGAGTTCCTTGATGAATTCAGTAGAGCCCGGTAGTATTTCGTTGGGTTCCATTTTGGTAATAAAGGAACGATAATGTTCATTTTTCCGGGTGGCCAGTTCTTCCTTTTTCTCTTGTGGAAACTCAATGCCTCCAATTTCCAAAAGAATATCCATCGACCTCATGCGGCTTACACCTTTGAGACGTTCGTTGTCCTTTTCGGTGAATTCAAATCCCAGCTCCTCTGCCAGAGCTTTCCAGGCAATAAAATGATAGCGTGCAGTATCTACAATCACACCGTCCAAATCGAATAAACAAGCTTTTATCATGGCTTAGTTGTCTTTATCTTCAACAAAATAGACTGCACCGGCTGCAATCAAAAGGCTGAAACCGGCAATTATCAAGGCATAGATAGCCTGAGAATTAAACAAATACTTGAGTAAGGGGCCACTGGCCAATCCATTTACAATCTGGGGTATTGTAATGAAGAAGTTGAAAAGCCCCATGTAAATTCCCATTTTTTTGGCAGGCAGGGCACCTGAAAGAATTGCGTAAGGCATTGAAAGAATACTTGCCCAGGCAATACCAATTCCTATCATGGGAACAATAAGCATATCGGGGTCCTTGACAAAATAAATGGAAACGAGTGCTGCCGCACCAATCAATAGTGAAATGGCATGTGCTGTTTTGCGACTGGTTGCTTTGGCAATGAATGGCAGTAGCATGGCGTATAAGGCGGCTACCCCGTTGTACACCCCAAATAGTACACCCACCCAGTTGCCTGCGTCGTTGTACATTACAGAACTGGTATCTGATACAGGAAGATTATAAACATGCTGGGCAATGGCGGGGGTTGTATAAACCCACATTCCGAAAAGCGCAAGCCATGAAAAGAATTGAACCACACCCAGTTGCTTCATGGTGCGGGGCATAGCGGCAAAGTCTTTCATTATCTGGACAAAGCCATTCTCTTTTTTGATGATTTCGGTTGCCGGATTTACTTCTTCCCCTTCACCGGTATATTCCTCCAGTTCTTTGGGCGAATATTCCCTGGTGGATACCACTGTCCAGATGATGGTGATAATTAAAACTGCAGCACCAATATAAAAGGAGAAAATTACGTTATCGGGCACACTGCCGGCAGGGGCTGTCTTTGAAACATTAAACCACTCGGCCAGAGCGTAGGTAATCCAGGAACCTGCCACTGCACCAATACCAATAAGGGTTGATTGTACTGAAAATCCCAGCGTTCGTTGATCAAGCGGCAGTTTGTCCGCCACCAGTGCTCTGAACGGTTCCATTGAGATGTTAATAGAAGCATCCATGATCATCAACATACCTGCGCCCACAAACATGGGTGGAATGATGGCGGCCATGATTTCTGCATTGGGCATGAAGATAAGTGCCAGTGCGGCAAAAATAGATCCAAACAGAAAATATGGACGCCGCCGTCCCAGCTTGGTCCAGGTGCGATCGCTGTAATGGCCCACAATAGGCTGAATGAGCATTCCCGTTATGGGAGCTGCCAGCCAAAACCAACCCAGGTGCTCAATGTCAGCACCAAAAGTTTGTAATATGCGACTGGCATTGGCATTTTGGAGAGCAAATCCAAACTGGATTCCCAGAAAGCCAATGCTCATGTTCCATATCTGGGCTTTTGATAATCGAGGTAACTTCTTCATGTTTCGTTTTTTCCTTTTTTATCAGTTGTTTTTGTCAGTTTCAGACTTCTCCTTATAGCAGCCTGCAAACGGCCTTCTACTGGCAGATGTCCTGATCCACGAATTCCGGGAATTGTTGCAAACGCCCGAACCATTGATGGCTCAACGATGACTTTCCGTGGAATTCAGAAAATTATTAAAATATTTTGGAAAAGAAAGATAAGCAATACGGCTGTGTCAAAAAAACAACTGCTGTTGCGGATGGTTGGTTAGTTGATTTTTTGTAATTACAGAAAATCTGTTAAAACCATGTAAGATAACATCCGTATGGCACATCTTTTTGTTGAATGGCCTTTCAGAGGAGGTTGAAGAGAAATTACAATATCTCTTTTACAGGCGGTCGTATCAGAATTACCTGACTTTCAAAGCTTGTACTTCTGTCTTTTAATTTTCCTGGAAATTTATTAAATAACTCGTTATTTACTGTATTTCCAGGTAGTTAAAATGCAAAATTACTTCGTTTTAAGCAGTCAGCTTATTTCATTACAACCCAAAAGAAAAAATCGGTACAATGCAAATGTAGGAATAACAAGGGTTAATTTGCAAAAAAATTCTGGTTTTAATTATGCTAAAAATCACCAAAGTGTCTGTAAATGATTTGTTTCAACCGTTTGCGATGTTTGTTGAAATATGAGGTTCATTTTGTTCCTAACCTTTCGCAAACGATTTCTGGAATCGGTATTTGCATCTGGTTTTGGCTGTTAGGCAAAAATTCAGGTGGATTGACGCTGTTTAAGGGTTGGAGTCAGGACTTTGGTTGAGAAATTAATTTCAATGCCCGGATTTTCCAGTCTTTGAAGAAGAAGGCGCATGGCTTCACGACCTGTTTCATAGCCTTTTTGCTCTACCGTGCTGAGAGGCGGATAGGCGATGTCGGCGTTGGGGCCGTCACCAAAACCGATAACTTTTATTTGATCGGGTATTTTAATGCCTTTGGTCTGAAGGGCCTGCATGGCAGCAATGGCAGTGCTGTCATTAACGGCAAAGATTCCGTCAATGTGTTTCTGTTCAATGAGTTTCATCAGGTGTTGCTGAAGGCTGAAAACATATTCACGTGTATCGCACTTCACAATTAAATCTTCGTCTGCCTTGATGCCATGATCGGCCAATGCTTTCAGATAGCCCTCTTTTCGCCGGCTGCCAATAACCAAATGTTGGGGTGCCGCAAGGTGTAATATGTTTTTGCATCCTCTCTCAATGAGGTGATTGGTAGCTATTTGGGCACCCTGAAAATCATCCGTAATTACGCGGTCGGTTTTTATCTCTTCCACGATGCGGTCGAAAAAAACCATGGGGATTCCGTTGTCATAAGCACTACGGAGGTGATTGTAGTCTCTGGTAGTTTTACTTACCGACACCAGAATTCCATCTACCCGGTGGTCTATGAGTGCTTGTGTGTCAATGACTTCCCGTTGGTAGTTTTCGTTCGATTGACAAATCATAACATTGTACCCCTCTCCATAAGCCAAATCTTCGATGCCACTGATGACTGAAGAAAAAAAGTGATGAACAATCTCGGGAATGATTAGTCCGATGGTGTTGGTTTTTTGTTTTCTAAGGCTTAGCGCCAGTGCATTGGGGCGATAATTAACCTTTTCGGCAAAAGTTTTTACCAGTTTTTTGGTTTCCTCATTGATGTCGGGATGATCTTTTAATGCCCGGGAAACGGTGGAAGGTGATAGTTCCAGAATACGGGCAATATCTTTTAATGTAACGTGATTTGATTTCATATATGTTATAATGTGTCACATTGATTGAGAACGGTCATACATCCGTTGCTTTAAATTTGTATAAATATATATAAAAATAGAGACTTTTCTTCCAATACTTCATCGAAACTCATTCTTCGGGCTGCTTGTCCCGGATATTGGAAAGGTGTTTAAAAGGACGTTCTAATCCTTACATGGTCATTTTTTATTTAAATTCCTCGAAACATTGTTTTTTAACTTTTTTGAGAGGATTACGCTTCCTTTTTTTGTTTAATAGTCTGTAAAATATGCTTTTTGGAGGTATTTAAACTTTCAGAAAACGTTTGCGGTGATTTCAAAAACATGTTGTACAGCAGGTCCATTTTTTGCAAACGATACCGCAAACGTTTGCGGTATCGTTTGCAACGATTTTAGTGTGAAAAGGCGAGAATCAATGTTAACAAATGTTTACGAAGGGATGTTTTATTCTTAAATTTGTTGTGAAAAGTAAAGATAAAGACCTGGAAGCAGGTTTTGGAATCATAACGATGCTTCCTTTTTCTGCTTCAACATACAGAGGTTGATTCTTGAAGAAAAAATCCGGTACACAAAAGACTGTATATCAGTTACGGTCTTCTCACAAAAAATGTTTAATCAAGTTTATTTTAAATCAAGGTTTTATGAAAAAACAGTTTAGTTTTTACAAAATCCTGTTTCTCTTTTTAGGGCTAGGCTTTTTCCTAAGTGCCTCTGCCCAGGAGATGACAGTGACAGGAACGGTTACGGATGCCGAAACAGGCGAGCCGTTGCCGGGTGTGACTGTAGTTATAAAAGGTACGCAGCAGGGTACTATTACCCAGGTGGACGGTACTTATTCAGTTCAAACTCCTGAAGATGCTGTTTTGGCATTTTCATTTATAGGTTTTAATACCAGTGAAGTGCCGGTAGCCGGACAGAGCCAGATCAATGTGGCACTGGAATCAGCAGTCCTCGGGCTGGATGAGGTTATGGTAATTGGTTATGGAGTTCAGCGAAAGACTGATAAAACCGGTGCTGTATCTCAGGTGACCGCCGAAGAACTTAACCGTGGAGCATTGACTGATCCTATTCAGGCTATGCAGGGTAAAAGTTCGGGGGTTATGATTACCAAAAAAGGTGGTGATCCTAACGCCGGTTTTGCTGTTACAATCAGGGGGGCTTCCGGGTTTGATTCAAATACCCAGCCATTATATGTTATTGATGGTATTCCAGGTGCAGATCCTACTGTTGTAGCTTCTGAGGACATCGCTACTTTTGATGTATTGAAGGATGCAGCTTCTACTGCGATCTATGGGTCAAGAGGATCAAACGGGGTTATTATTATTACCACAAAAAGAGGTAAAGCAGGAAAAGGAACAGTTAATTTTAATGCTTCTTATTCTGTTGATGAAGTTTCCAACACCTTAGATTTGCTTAGCGCCAATCAGGTACGTAATTATGTGGATGAGAATAATATTTCAGGTTTTACTGACAATGGTGCTAATACCGATTGGCAGGATGAACTATTCCAAACCGGATATACACAAAATTACAATTTGAATTTCTCTGGTGGAAATGAGACCTCCAATTATTATGCATCTGTAACTCATGCTAATTGGGATGGAGTTGTTCAGGGAACCAGTAAAGAACGAACTAACTTAAAGCTCAATTTTACACACAAAGCCATTAATGATCGTTTGATATTGAGTGGTAGCTTAGGTTCTGCTTTTGAGCAAAATGATTATGAGAATTATGAAAGTTACAATAAAGATGATGTTATTTTTCAGGCATTGCAGCGAAATCCGACGGATCCTGTATATGCCGAAGATGGCTCATTTTTTCAGATAAATCGTGGCTTTAACTATGAAAACCCGTTTGCGGTGATCAATAAAATTGACAATACAAGAGATGCCAAAAGATTCATGGCTAATCTTAAAGCACAATTTGAGATTGTTGATGGTTTGATTGGAACCGCTAACATGGGATACATTCGTAATGACCATGAAAGTTTTTACTTCCGTCCAAATGATGTGTATAATGGAGCAGAAAAGGGAAGTGCAAATCGTGAATATAATAATGACACTCAGAAAATGATTGAAGGTTATTTTAATTACGATAAAACTTTTAATGAGGATCATAACCTATCCCTTTTGGCCGGTTATTCATGGCATGAGTATGTCTATGATGGCTTTAATGCCGGAGGAGCTGATCCGAGTTCTGATTATATCAAGTATAATAATTTGGGTTCAATGCTGGATATTAATCGTACACATGTAGGCTCATATAAAGGTATGTGGCGATTAATCGGTTTTTTTGGCCGTGCACAATACAATTTCCAAAACAAATATTATCTGTCAGGCTCTATCCGTCGTGATGGATCTACCAAGTTTGGCGAGAACAACGAATGGGGTGTTTTTCCAACTGTTTCAGCTGGTTGGACAATTAGTCGTGAAGATTTCATGTCTTCTGTTGATTGGCTTTCAAATCTTAAACTGCGAGCCAGTTATGGTGTTTCGGGTAACCAGGAGATTGGAGAATACAATGCACAAATGTTTTATGAGCCTGCCGGATTAAGTGTGGATCCTGCAACCGGTGAGAATGTAATCACCTATACTGCTTCTAAAGTTGCAAATCCAGATCTTCAATGGGAGGAAACGACTGAGGTAAACCTCGGATTGGACTTTGGATTTCTGGGCAGTAAGATTAGCGGATCTCTTGAGTTGTATAAGAAAAACACAACCGACCTGCTGGGACGTTATAGCGTCCCTGTTCCGCCAAATCCGGCACCTGAAATTTGGGCGAACTCCGGAGAGGTTGAAAATAAAGGTATAGAGCTTAATGTTCAGTATTACGCCATTACTCTTCCGAATTTTAAATGGAAGACTTCTATTGCAGCTTCACATAACCAGCAGGAACTTGTTGATCTGGGCGAATATGCTCCTGCAACAGGTGTTCGAAAAGAAGGTTGGATTGAGGGGCGTGGACTGATCGGTCAATCAAACTGGGTAACAGGAATTGTTGAGGGTGAGTCTATTGGTAGTTTTTATCTGCCCGAGTTTGTAGGGTTGAGTGGTGATGGTAATATGGTTTACAGAACCGAAGCCGGTGGAGCGACTGAAGAAATAAGCGAAGCTAAAAGATCTATCGTTGGTAGTGCTGTTCCTGATTTAGAATTGGGATGGTCTAATAGTTTGACATTCTACGATAATTGGACTATGGATTTCTCATTCCGCTCATTGATTGGAAATGATGTGTATAATGCTACGCAGATGCTGTTTGACTATCCTGGGGATTTCCCTGCCAGGAATGTTGTTGCAGAAGCATTAGTTTGGGAAAAAATGGGCCGTAAATCAGGTCCAGCTGTGAGTGATTTATATGTTGAAGATGCGTCATTTATTCGCCTCGACTATTTATCTCTTGGATATACCCTGCATACTAATACTGTTGATTGGATGGAAAATATCAAATTTTCTCTAACCGGAAACAATCTTTTTATACTGACCGGATATTCTGGCTTAGATCCTGAAACCTCTGTTGACGGATTGTCTTTTGGTGTCGATCAATACAATGTTTATCCAAAGACACGTTCATTTTCTTTTGGAGTCTCTGCAACATTTTAAAAAAGAACAACTATGAAAAAATATATTATATTATCTCTACTGTTTGCTCTGTTTGCAGGAATAGGGTGTACGGACTTGAATGAGGATCTTTATGAGTCGATTCCTGCGGATAAGTATCCTGAGAATGAGGGACAAATTGCCAGTTTGTCGGTAGATGCTTATTCCAAATTGAAAGATTTGATTGATGATGGGGGCTATTGGTATTTAGCTCAAATTATCAGTGGTGATGGTTATTGTGCACCAACTCGCGATACTGACTGGGATGATGGTGGTAAATGGCGCGTGTTACATCAGCATACATGGTCCAATGATGTTGACGCTGTAAACAACATGTGGTCCAATCTTTATGATGGTGTTACCAGAAGTAATCAGGTAATTGACCGTCTGAAAACTTTTGAACAAACCGATGATGTTAAAAAGGTGATTGCAGAGGTTGAAACCATGCGGGCATTTTATTATTATTTGTTGTTGGATAATTACGGAGATATTCCATATTTAACTTCCGCCAAAGAAGCACCAGACCAACCTTTTAAGATGTCCAGAGAAGATGTATTTAATAACCTGGTAACAGAATTGGAAGCTAATGTTTCTCTATTGGAGGCTTCTGATAAGAAATACCTGGCAAATAAATACATGGCTTATATGTTGTTATCTAAATTGTATTTGAATGCTGAGGTATATACAGGTACTCCCCGATGGCAGAAAGCTTCGGATGCATTGGATAGTGTAATGGCAGGGCCCTATGCAATGGCTTCAGATTTATCTTCTCCTTTTGCCACGCAGAATGAGAATTCTTCTGAAATTATTTTTTCCATTCCTTTTGATGAGGATACTTATCAGGGATTCAGACTGCACATGCGCTCTTTGCACTACTTGCATAACAAAACCTTTGGAATGGCTGTTGGGCCATGGAATGGTTTTGCTGCGACTCCCATGCAATTTGATTTGTATGAAGACGGTGACTTGCGTAAAGATGCATGGATGATTTGGGGTGCTCAATACACTATGGGCGGTCAGCCGCTTATTGATGATGACAATCCTGGATGGACAGGAGATGAGGATTTCTACAGTGAGATTGAAGATGACAAGCAGGTTTATATTTTGCCCAAGCTCCAAAACTTATGGATGACGCTTGATGCTGATGGTTATTTTTATGTGAAATATGGCGGTGCGCGAATGAAAAAATTTGAAATTGCCAATGGTGCAAAAGAGAGTTTGAGTAATGACTTTCCCTTGTTTCGTATTACTGATGCAAAGCTTATGAAAGCTGAAACTCAAATTCGTCTTGGGAATCCTGGAGATGGAGATGATTTAATTAATGAAATAAGAGAGAGAGCCGGAGTTGATAAGATAATCGGTGCTTCATTGACTGATTTGCTTGATGAGCGGGGAAGAGAATTGTGGCTGGAAGGTCATCGTCGTCAGGACTTAATTCGTTTTGGCAGATTTGAAAGCGCTTGGTGGGCAAAAGAGGCTAAAGCTGGTGTTTCTACATTCCCTATTCCTAAATGGGCAACAGATGCCAATCCAAACTTGTTGGAAGCACCTAAATAGTGCCAGCAAGAAAACTAAGGTTTTTTTAGTCTTTGATAAGAAAGCTCCAAATACAAAGCCTGCCCCGATTTTTTCGGGGGCTTTCGAAGTTTTTGAATCCAAGGTGTCCCGATAGTGCTTTTTGTTGGTTTTTAGCATAAAAAAACCTTACAAAAGCCACTTCGGGATAACTGATTCAAAAACGAGAATAACTGTTTACCCCGATTTTTCTTCGGGGCAGTAGTTGGTGTTTTCTTGCAAAGACTAAATAGGTTTCAGGAAAAATTACAAAACAAATAAATGTTATGAAGATACAAAATATATCAAAGTGGTTGTTCCTAATAATAGGAGCAGTTATGATCTTTGCTTCGTGTGAGGATGACAAAGATTATGAGCAATTAATTCTTAACAGCACTAAAGATGTTCCTTCTTTGGACGGTATGTACCTGATTGGGTCAGGGACTACCTTCGAAGAAACTGAATCTGCTGCTCGTCTTAAAATTGCTAAAAATGAGGTTCTTCAGGAAGTGCGTTCATCCTTGTATGAAATCTATATAGCAGTAAAGCAGGGAGAGGGTGGATTCAATATACTGACTGTTGAAGGTGCCGATAATCAACTTTGGGGGCCCGGTGATGACTTTGTGGAAATTCCTGATGAGGAAAGATATAATGATGAGCCAAAAGGTGCTTCATTACGCAAAGGTTCTTTAGTGAAATCTTCTACAGCATTTACTGTTCCCAATGATGGTCTGTATCATGTTGTGTTTGATCAGGAGTTGCAGAAAATCACGGTTTCAGAAGTGAAATGGGGATTAATAGGTGCCGCTACTCCCAATGGTTGGTCTGGTGATACCGAATTGACAATGGAAACATTCAGTCTTGATTCAGTTGTGTTTCGTCAAGAGGGCGTAGAGTTGCTGGAAGGTGATTTTAAAATACGCTATTCAGGAGGATGGAAAATATTTCTTGATGAAGAACTTGACTTAGGGGAAGGAAACAAAGGCGTCACTGTAAATACTAATCTGGGTGGTTCTCCAGATAATCTTGTTCCCGGTGGTGATAATATGTCCTGGTCAGAAAATGGAATCTATACTGTCAAGTATAGATGGAATGCCCGTGAGGACAATGTATTTTCTACTGAGAAAACAGGTGATGTAGAAGTTGCTGAATATCCGGAAGAACTTTATATGATTGGTGATGCTGTCGGCGGATGGGACTGGGCTAATATTGATATGCCTATGATTCCTGTCAACAGCAAGCCTAATATGTTTTGGAAAATTGTTTGGTTAGATGGGGGCAAGGAATTCAAATTTGCTCCACAAAAAGAATGGAAAGGTGATTTCGGATTTGCTGAAGATTTGGGTAATGGCGAATTTTCAAAAGGAGGCAATAATGTTCCTGCACCTGCCGAAAGCGGTTATTATATGGTGGTTGTTGACTTGGATGCGGAGAAGATTTCAGTTCAGCAACCCGAAGTATATCTTATTGGTGAGGCTATTGGCAGTTGGGATACTGGATATGCTCCAGGTCTCTTTAATGTTGACAATGTTAATGAGGTAATTACTTTTGAAGGTTCACTTAACGGTGCTAATCTTAGAATGTATGCATGGCATTCTTATTTCACAGATTGGTGGCAGTCTGAATTTATGATATATAATGGTAATATCGAATTCAGAGGTACTGGTGGAGATCAGGATCCAATAGCTATTGAAGCAGGCAATTACAATATTGACCTTAACTTTAAGGCGGATACTGGTTCTATTACAGCGCAATAAATATTTTTTACAGCACGGTTCTGGTAATCAACCCGGAACCGTGCTTTTTTCGTATTATTAGTTGACGTGGTTGGTTAGGTATTCATTAGCTTTTGGGATTGTTATGAAATAACTTGCCGCTTTAGACTTGTTCTTTAGCCCTTTAACTTCCTTGAAAACCCATTAAGGGTGTGTAATGAATTAAGGTTAGCTTAAAAAATAAATCTTAGGTATTCAGCGAATTATAAAATATTTTCAGGTAGGTTATTCTATTACACACCCTAAATAGCTCGCTATTCGCAGTATTTTCAAGTCGATAAAGAACAAAATAACTTCGTTAAATCTGTCAATTTATTTCATTA
>Ga0163219_100037_pt1 | contig 32935 bp, 31 predicted proteins | sample MSEWel2016_04_06_FD_113150 | JGI IMG/M metagenome (GOLD analysis project Ga0163219, IMG submission 113150) | Subsurface microbial communities from deep shales in West Virginia, USA - MSEEL Well Study Marcellus 3H_2016_04_06 ...
AAGCCTCAGAATCACAAATCCCACTTATTTCAGGATTCAAAATAATGAGTATAAAGATAACCTCCCAACCAGTAACCAACAAGCCCGAACAACAATGTCCCGGGTACAAAAATCACTCTATCGGAGCCTGAGTACATATAATACAGGTTTATAAGGGGAAGATATGATAATGAGAACAACAGAAAGCCCAATAATTGTAACCTGACCTTTGTAATTTCCACATGAACACCCCTATAAATAACGTGTTCCCTACATCTACCATAGTAGTGTTAAATGCCTATCTATTTATGATTACCGAAAATTATAGGGAACTATTAACGTAAAAAATTCATATAACAGCCACCTTTGAGAGTTGGAAAATGCATAATCAAAATAATCCTAATGTTTGCTATCCCCCCGAGATACTTGCACCTGCTGGCGACATGCAGGCTTTGCTTGGTGCCTTGAAAGGAGAAGCAGATGCTGTCTACCTTGGAGTCTCGGATTTTAACGCAAGACAGGGAGCAGAGAACTTCAGTCTTGAAGAGCTTGAAAAAGCCATAGACCTTGCACACTCGCTGGATGTCAGGATATTCCTTGCCTTGAATATCCCCGTTAAACAGAAGGAGCTGCAGGATGTACTGAACATAATTGACAGAGCCTATGCATATGGTGTCGATGCCCTCATCCTGGAAGACATCGGGCTTATGAAGCTGCTGAGTGAAATATATCCTGACCTCCCGCTTCACGCAAGCACGCAGATGACCATCCATAACAAAGAAGGTGTCGACCTGATAGAAAAGGCCGGAGCTTCAAGAGTTATACTTTCCAGGGAACTTAACGCCGGTCAGGTAAAGAATATCGTAAAAAGCAGTAACATTGATATCGAGCTCTTTGTCCATGGTGCCTTGTGTTATTCGTATTCCGGCAGATGCCTGTTCAGCAGTTTCCTGAGCAACCGCAGTGCAAACAGGGGTGCCTGCACCCAGCCATGCCGCAGGCCCTATAAAGTGACAGTTGATGGAAAAGAGGTAAGCGGGAAACTTATCGGAGAATACCCCATCAGTTGCGCCGAGCTCTGCACCTTTCCTGAGCTTGACAGCATAGTCAAGGCCGGTGTTAAGAGCCTTAAAATCGAAGGAAGGATGAAAAAACCCGAATATGTGACAGACAGCTCAACTATCTACAAAAAAGCTGTCAAAAAGATTTGTGCAGGCAGCAAACTCAGCGAAGAGGAGATCGAACAATATGAAGCAGAGCTTGCCAAGCTTTTCTACAGAGGGTTTACAAGAGGTTTTGTTTCAGGTGAAAATGATGTCACACACCAGAAATACAGTTCAAGCTATGGCCTTTTCCTTGGAAAGGTCAGGAAAATATCGCGTTCTAAAAATCATGCTGACCTGCAGCTCAAACTGAACCAGGACATCAGTGCAAAAGACGGAATCTCAATCCTTACCAGAATGCGGATGCTTGGAAGCCGGGTTGATGCCATCCTCAAGGACGGGAAAAAGGTTGAAAGGGCTTCAAAAGGAGACGAAGTTGTTCTCTGGATAAGCTCCAAAACAGGAAAAGCAGTCAGACCCAATGATGAAGTATTCCTCTCAACTGACAGGCAATTGATAGACTCCCTGCAGAAAAAAGACCTTCGTAAAGTTCCTGTGAACATCGTGGTCACAGCCAGAAAAGGAGAAGCTCTCAGGATAGAGGTAAACGAAAGCAGGGCGGGTGCAGAGTTTACTGACGAATATATAATCCAGGATGCAAAGAGTTCACCCACAACCCCGGAAAAGATATCCGAAGTGGTCGAAAAGCTGGGAGAAACATCCTACTATGCCGACAATATCAATATTGAGGCTGACGAGAATATATTCATCCCAATTGGCGTTATAACCGCTGCCAGACGTGAGGCAATCTCACTACTGGAAAAGAAGATACTGGAACTTTACAAGCGGGATCAGAAGAATCCTCTGCTTGAAGATAGCATAAAAACCCATTCTGACAGGAAAGCAGCCCCAGAGGATAATATGCTCCTGAGTGTAGAGGTCAGCGACGTCGAATCTCTTTTTATCGCCGCAAAAGCCGGTGCCGATATCATCTACCTGCCTGCGGATGAGGTTGACCGCCTGATGGAGCCTGAAAACAAAAAAGTGATACAGCATCTGCAGAAAAAGGGCACAAGGGTTATACTTATGACTCCTCAAGTCGCGTTCGACCATGAACTTGAAAATGTTAAACAGACCATGGAAGATGTCCACAGTGCAGGTTTTGGTCTGGCATGTTCAAACCCGGGCACTGTAAAACTTGCTTCTGACATGAGTATTGATTTTGTGGCCCAGAGAGAACTGAATATATTCAATTCCCTGTCCGCAGGATTCTACCATACAGAAGGTGCATCGGTTGTAACCCTATCGAGCGAGCTGAATCTGGATGAAGTAAAGGATGTGTCCGATGCGCTTGCCGTAGAAGGAGTCAAATGCCACATCGAGCTGCTTATACATGGCCGTGAACTATTACTCATAACTGAGAACGACCTGCTCAAACCTCTGGCCGACAGGTCTATGCTGAAAAAAGACAGTGATGTGAGCCTGGTCGACCGCAGAGAAGAAAGTTTCCCTGTTAAACGACAAGGTACGCGTACACTCATCTATCATTCCAGGGTCCTCAATATGCTTGAAGATGTGGAAGCTCTGCGTGAGAGCGGTGTAGACATTCTGCGTCTTGACCTTTCCCTGAACAATCAAAATTATATAAGGGATACAATTATGGCCTACAGGAATGTAATCCATGGCAAGAGGCCTAAAACCATTAAAAGGAAAAATGAGGTTCTCACAAAAGGTCACTACTTTGAGGGAGTCCTGTAAGCTTCTGAACACAAACTGCGTACATAGATTTTTGATTTTATGGACATGAATCTCTTATACATATACATGAAAATGTAATTCATATACAGAAATAATCCGCCGTATCGACATAGGTTCAGTTGTAACGGTAGATATGTTAAAAGTTCAGAGTCAAACCATGGAAGTATCAGTTAAAGTGTGGCGATGTCAGCATGAGTGAACAACTCTATTATCAGAATCAACTCCAGGCCCTGGAGGATATCAAAAATACCTATTTCCGTCAGCTTGATGAGGTAGAAAAGAAAAGGGCAGAGATCGCTATCGGAAAAGAGGAGATCAAGAAAGAGGAATCATTGCTTATCGAAGAATATGAGAGGATTCGGGAAGCAAAGAAGCTCATCTCCATGGAATACGAAGAACTTGTCATCAAGAATGACGAACTCAAGCTGGCAAAAAAGGAGTATGAGAAAAAGAGGGAGGATTTCTCTAAAAAAGAGAAAGAACTTGGTTCCCGGATGGACAGGTATAAGCTCAACCTGGAATCTCTCGAAAACCGTAAATGTGAAAATTACAGGATTCAGAGAGCCCAATTAGAAGAGGAACTAAGTACACGCAGAAAAGAGAAGCGCTTAAGCCGGATCAAGGAAAGGCTCGACAAAAAATCCGCTTTGATAGCTTCCCAGAAAGCAGACATCGTATCCCAGGAAATGGATATCGATGTGGAAAGCGAAAAGGTTGAGCGCAAGCGCAAATATCTGGAACATCAGAATGAGATAATCAGGTCCAGGGAGAATGAGCTTGAGGCACGCAAAGAAGAACTCAGCGGGCTAGAGCAAAAGACCGAGAATGAGATTGGCAAGCACACCACAATTCACAGGCAGAACCTTGAGATCAAAAAACTCGATGCCCGGATAGAACAACAGGCTGACTATATCAAGGGACTTGAAGACGAACTCATGGAAACCACTTTAAAACTCGAAACAGCAATCTCAGAGCTCAAAGAGATGTCCATATGCTCAAAGATACTGGAGTCAAACATAGATCTCCAGCATGTCCGGACCAGACCCGTCCTGTGAAACCGGAACGAGCTTTTTTCATTTTACTTTTTTACGGTTAAATACATGTGGTTTGAAGTATATCTGTCCTGAAATCAATCATATCTGCAAACGGTGATAATTTGGCACGTGAACTATCCGCAAAAGATATAGAAATTCTGAAAAAGCTTGCACCTGAATGTGCGGGCCTTGAATGTGCAGGATCCAGGGCACCATACAGATCCATACTTCCTCCTCTGTCAAACCATTTCGCAACTGATGCGGAAGACTTTACAAGGCGCATAGCTGTTCTTGACGATGAAGAACTCCTTTACCTGCTTTCACTGATCAAAAGCGGAGAGGAAAGTCTGGGATGTGTGCAGCCTCATTATATGGAGATTTTCCTCAACTTCATAGAAGAAAGGCTTGATACGAAAACCGCCGAAGAGATCATGGGAATCTACATGGCAGGTCAGGAATGCTCAACCGATGACCTGATCACTTTCAAGTAAGACCTGTTCCCAGGTTACTTTTTCTGTTGCCTCATACAGGTCTGCAATACCCTGCAATATCCTGTAGCCTTTATTTGTTAACAGGTAGTCACCACGCTCTGTCCTCTGCAGGATCATATCCGTATCCAGCAGTTTCTGTAGGTGGAAGAGAAGGTTACCTCCCCGAAGACCTGTGATCTTTGAAAGCTCGGAAAAACTCCGGGTCTCCGTGCTCAGCGATTTGAGTATAAGGAGTCTCTGTTTGTTTGCAAGGGGTTCGCATATACTGCTCACCACATCATCAGGAAGGTCCACTATACTTGTGGTATTTACGGTTTCAGGTCGTCGACTTACGGAATCATTCATGGTCCGAAGTAGTTCCATTTGCTTGTTGAACATGATAGATGCGTGGGTTGTACAGGAATCACAGTTCTCGGTAGATGCAAGCTCTTTGAGTTCATCGAAGCGCTCCTGGAAACTAAGGAGTTTTTCTTCGTCCATATCTCTGTCCAGCAGGAGAAGCGACATTTCCTGAAAAAGTTTCTCGAATGCGGATTTACATACCTGCTTCTGATCGCAGTCCTCGGGCATACTGTTGTTTAATGTATTCTTGGCATCATGCATCAGATAATTTATTAACGGACCTGACAGATCATTTTTAATATCCGAGAACATCATGTTCATCTGCTGATGACCGGAATGCTCAAGGACCCTTGAAACTGTCCTGTTCAGTGATGAAAGTTCGGCTTTGATATCAGCCAGTTCATCAAGATAGGTATCTCTGTCCTGAAAAGCTTCCGTTTTATTTTTATGTGAATCTGAGAGTCTTTCTTTCATCGTCAGGCCTTCTGTTAGAGCTGATGGTACAGAAAAATATCATTAAACTATATTAATATAACTTTACACTACACTAGATTCATATCAAAACGTCGCTTAAATAAAATTGCAGTAAGAAACCGGAGTAAGCAAATGCCCGTACTCAGCCTAATAGGGTGCAAGATACTTGAAGATGAGATCACCCATGTTCTGTCCAGATATAAAGAAGATACCAGAATAATTCTTATCGACGACAGGGAATCAAGGGACCTTGCAAGAAAGCTCAGATCACAGGATACATCTTTCTCACTGGCTCCGATAGACAGGATACGGGATTTCATAACATCATCTGAGCCTGGTCCTGTTAAGAAAAAGCTCATGTCACTTTTAGGTAAAAAATGTGATAATGAGATGATAGTTATCATAAAGATAATGCCCCTTGGGCTCCATGTAGATAGTAACGAACTCAGAACCTTTGTAGCTGAGCAGATAAGGCTAATGTCAGAGTTCTCGGATGGAGTGTTGCTTTTCTACGGGCTTTGCGGAAACGCCCTGAAGGATATAGAAAAATCAGAGGATATTTCTGTTCCCCTGTATGTCCTGAAGGACAAGAACGGGGAGCATGTCGATGATTGCATCAGCATAGCGCTTGGCGGCAACAGGCGGTATGAAGAAGAACTTGAAAGGTACAATGACACTGCAACCCTTTATTTTACCCCCCTCTGGGCATCCAGCTGGAAGGATACCGAAGATATACCTGTAGATCCCAAAAAAATGTCCGAATACCGGTATTCTTTCAGAATAGGAAGGGTTGCCAGACTGGACACCGGACTGGAATTCGAAAAGGACTTTGATTCCAGGATCAGGGAGCTGGCCCGAAAGTTCAACGCTGAAGTGGTTGAACTCAAAGGAAATACGAATATTGTGGAAAACTGTTATCTGGAGGTCAGAGAGGATTTAACAGAAAAGACGGAAAATGCCGAATAGCATCGATAAATCTGCTATTGTTGTTTCTTTCAGGGTGCATTAAATTCCGATATTACTACGGAGAATTAACTTAACCAAAATTGTAAATAGTGGAAGGCCGTACGCATATAGACGCAATTTAATTCTATTTACCCGGATAAAAAAGGAAGGATCAGATGATTCGTTCAATTCTTGACAACGACCTTTATAAGTTCACCATGCAGATGGCTGTTCTTGAGCTTTTCCCTGACGTGGTGGCAGAGTATCGTTTTACCAATCGCGGATTACAGCGTTTCAATGAGGACTTTGTCAGGGAACTGAAAAGAATCATCGATGAGGAAACTCCGAAGATCATACTCACGGATGATGAGTATACATGGCTGAAAGAGTCCTGTCCTTTCTTTAAGCCTATGTATCTTGAATATCTCAGAAATTATCGCTTTGATCCGTCTGAAGTAAGTGTAAACCTGAGTGGAGATGATGACCTTGATCTCAGGATAAAAGGTCCCTGGCATAGCAGCATACTCTGGGAGATCGTGCTCATGGCTATTATCTCAGAGCTTTACTTTGATACCGTTGAACCAGACTGGAAGAACAAAAAGGATAAAAGCGGTTCCGGGTATGTTTCGCTGCTTAAAAAGTATGCTTCATTCATGGATGATATAGGTCGTGAACTGGAATCCGGCAACTGTGCTTTTTCCGAATTCGGGACCAGGAGACGCAGAAGCTTTGAATTGCACGATACTGTAATTAACGCATTGTCCGGACTGGAAACTTTTTCGGGAACAAGTAATGTCTTCTTTGCAAAAAAATATGGCCTGCGTGCCATTGGTACCATCGGACACGAGTGGATAATGGGAATTTCCGCACTGCTTGGTTTGCGGAATGCAAATCTTTTCGCACTCGAGAACTGGGCTGAGATCTACAAGGGTGACCTGGGTATAGCACTCTCGGACACATTCGGATCCGGACCTTTCTTCGATAATTTCAACCTAAAGTTATCCAAACTCTATGATGGTGTTCGGCATGACAGCGGAAACCCCTTTACTTTTGCCGACAGGGTCATAGAACATTATACAAAAGCAGGTATTGACCCCATGAAAAAACTTATTGTCTTCAGTGATTCACTCCACGCCAGGGATGCCATAAAAATAAAAGAATACTGTGAGGGAAAGATCAACTGTAGTTTCGGGATTGGTACAAGTCTTACGAACAACCCTGATTTTTTCAGCACAAGTCCTCCACTGAACATGGTAATTAAACTGCATTCAGTAAACGGGATTCCTGTTGTGAAATTAAGTGATGACGAGGGTAAGGAAACCGGTGATCCTGATGCGATCAGGGTTGCGAACTATACTTTCGGAAGAAAAGGACTTGATGAATAAAAAAAGAAATCACTGCTTTAAGCTTATTCTGGAAAAGTTGTAATGGGAATGTGAAGGGCACCGTTGTGTGGTGCCCGATGATGTCCACCACCCAATACATGAAACCAACCTGCATTTTAACCATATTAATTTTTAGAGATATAAACTATATGTCGTTTAATTTTACCTTGCTTTAAAAATTTCAATACAAGCAAAAATGAGCCTGGCATTATTTTTTATAGCTCACTAGATTGCAATCACCGATAACCAACCAGAAGGAGTTTTGCTGCTTCCGGGCTGCATCTGTCTGCTTGTTACTGAAGACGTATAGTTCTCTTCAGGTCAAGTGCCATCTCGTAACACCTGTCTCCCGGAGAGCATATATCCCTTACCTCACCTATTGTCCTGAAACCCAGTTTCATATAGAGTCGTATTGCCGATTGATTATTGATCTCAACATAGAGTAAAATCCTGTCAATACCATTCATTTTCATCTCACGGATACCTTTACGCAACAAATTCTCAGCAACACCCTGTCTCCTGTATCTGCCATCAACGGCAATGGAGTAGACCGTACATAGCTTTTTCATCCCTCCGGAAGAGAAGACGGGTTCTGCAAAAAAGAAACAATATCCTTTAACGGCTTCATCATCCCTGTAGACATAACAGATGTTGTTGAAATACTGAGCATACTTCAGGAATCTGTCCTCATGGATCTCAGTGAAATTATCCTTATATATCTGCAACACATCATCAGCAAGCTCATCACTAAAGTTTGCTATTTTATGGTCTTCAAGCTTTATCCAGTTCCTGACAAAAAGAATTCCTATAAATAACTCTAATACCCTCACAGGTTTTTTCCGGAAAAGGGTTACTTTCTCAGCAAGGTCTTCGGAAACTATCTTCATGGCAATACATCAAAAACGATATTTGATCTGAAAGATCGTTTTTTTGTATTATTTAAAACAATTATAACCTGAGGATGTAAAACCTTTGTGGCAATATCATCCTTAAGAAAAATACTTACCTGAACAATCAGTTTCAATAGTGATCGAAATTTTCATCTTCAATTCATATTGAGACTATCACGTTCATATATCAAAACCAAAAGGTCTTTATTCACTCTCCAGAATCAGTTCATGTATGTCCTCAAGCAAGAGGTCAGAGTAAAGAAGTTTCTCAATGGTCCTGACAACATATTTCCTTTGCTGGTGATTCTGTATGTCCTCATTTACCCGAAGGTCCGAATCGATCTGAACCCTGATAAGCGAAAAACGGAATGCCTCCTCATCAGTTATTTTCATTCTGTAAAAAGTTTCAATATAAAATGGCAGCAAATGAGGATTATCGATTACCTCACATAACAGGAGTAGCTCCTCCGGCAGACCTTTAACAGACTCTTTAAGTATAGTCCTGCCGGTAAGCAGTTTAAGGGTCTCAACCGAGTAGTTTCTTTTATTTATGGTAATGTAATGATCTATTCAATCACCCTCGCTTACTTTAGACCGAAACTAGTCTGAAGACACTTTACTTTGTGCAGTTGCCTCATTGCTGATTTCCGAAAGCATCTCCTTGCATTTTTGAAGCTCTGCTACGGTATTTATGTTGAGGGCAAGTTCGATGTCTTCCCGTATCAGACTGACATACGGCTGTTCATTTTCAACATCCTTGCCATCTAGTATATTGATACCCGCAGGGACAATGAGTTTACCCTTCCAGTTGAAGACGGTATCAGGCCTGATCCCGAGTCCTTTACATACGTAGATGGGAGAGAAAACTGACATCGCAGGTGTCCCGCAGTCATTATATTCTTCAATTATATGCTCGATAAGTTCAGGGTTCAGCAGCGGTATATCAGACATAAGTATCATCACAGGTTCGGTAATCTTTGCTGCCTTTACCGCATAGACCATATCGGCAACATAGTTGCCTCCCATTGTGTCAACTACCTCGACCCTGCCATCGTAGCGGTTCTGTACGATACTGCCGGTTGTTGGTGTTGCAGGCGAGACCGCGACATATATCTTTCCTATGCTTTCCGTGTTCTCAAGTGCGTCGATCACGTATGAGATAAGTGGTTTACCAAGAAGCTCAACTACGGGTTTCTCACCCATGCCAAGTCTGCTTCCAAACCCCCCTGCCATGATTATAGCGTCCAAACAATTCCTCCGATATCATATTTTAAAACAAGATAGATAGCTATCAATGCAATGACCCTGCCGACCTCGTTGGATGAACCGATGACATCCCCGTTCACACCACCGAAATGCCGATTACTTATATTGAGCAGAACAAATGTTGTAAGAATGGCTGCAAGAAAGGCTATAACTCCTGCAAGAGGGATCCCGATGATCCAGAATGCAATCGTGCAGGCAATTATTCCCATCACAAATCCAAGCAGATATTTTGGCATGGTTGTATTGTCCACAAGGATCGAACCAAGCCCTTCGTGTATGGACTTACCGAATGCGGCAGTTGTAAGCATTGACTGCATGGCACTGACCTCGGCAACAAACATCGATATAAAGATAATAACAGCCATATCGGTTACAGAAGTGCTTGAAAGTGCAGCCTCCGCCTGTAATGATACCAGAGCTGCATAGAATGCCAGTAATGTGAGCACAGTAAAGGCAACGCCTCCTATACCCAGTGACATATCCTTTAATGCCTTCAGTTTCTTCTCCCGGGAGCCATGTGCTGTCATACCGTCACCAAGGTCCGCTATGCCGTCAAGATGGTTCAGTCCTGTCAGATAATATACGAATATAACAATGAATACGGCACTCAGTTGTGCTGAAAGGAACAGTTCCAGGACAAAGGCCACGGCACCTATGATCAGACCAAGCACGATTCCTACAAGTATATGCAGGTAGGTTCTTTTGAAGAACTCATCGAGTCCTTCCATGGTAATACCCACCGGGATTGTGGAAAGGAAACCAAAGCTTGAACGTACTGCCAGTAAAAAGTTGTTCATCCTGCGATCACACCGCCCAGATCACTGTCTGATCCCTTTCTTTTTTCTTTAGAATCTTTCTTCTTTTTTCTGGAGGAATTACTGGCTTCTGCCATGCCTCTTGTATACATATTGGCAGATACTCCTCCGATAAGGCCGCCTATCACATCGTCCATGAAAGGACCGAGCTTTGACAGGATACCAGGCTTTTGCTTATCAAACCTTACAAATTCGAACATTCCCTTGTCACCGCTGATGTACTTTGAAATGCTCATTCCCAGTACCTCATCAGCTATTATGAACGTCAGGTCCTTCTCATAGGAACTCTTACTTATATCAGGCAGAGTGCCGGCTTCTCCTTCTCTCTCAAGGAGTATTCCCGCATAGATGAGCAGACAAAGGTTCGGGTCGGAAAGGGCAATATCGAGCTCTTCAAGAAAGCGTTTTTCGGCAATTTCCCTTGTCTCAAGTCCCGGATGCGGTGCATATAATGCCATGGCCGAATCAACGAGCATGTCTACCGTAATGCCTTCATCCTCGAGAATTTCAAGGATGCTGTGGGTTATCTCTCCTTCCAGCTCTTTCGACTGGTCCTTTTTCAGGTCTTCAGATTCTATGTCCGATAATTTCATTGCCATCACTCTGGATTCAAATAATTTGTATAACTTAGCCTAATGTAAGAAATTCTATACCATAAATAATCAATGCGGATGCAACAACCGCTACAAAGGAAGATGCCATAACTATCCAGGCTGTAAGCCTTACATCTTCATAAACAGGATAAACGTAATTCTCTCCAAGTACGTAAGTGTTCGGCTTCTCAAGCCTTATCCTCAATGCCCCTGCAACTGAAGACATAGGATAACCGGAATTTGGGGAAGGCGTTTTCATACCATCACTCAGTGCAAGCTGTATTGCACCTGCGGGATTTACCCTTTTGTAGGACTTCAAAGAAAAACCTGTTATAACAGACCCCAGGAAGATGAAGAACATGGAAAGACGTGCAGGAATCCAGTTGAACACATCATCCAGTCTTGCGGAGAACCAGCCCATCTGAAGATGGCGCTCATCCTTATACCCGACCATGGAATCAAGCGTGCTGGTGGCCTTGAATATATAAGCTGCAATCAGTCCATAGGGACCGAAAACCGCATAGAACAACAATGGTGTAAGGATGCCGTCCACAAAGTTCTCGGAAACGGTTTCTATTATGGCAGAGGATATATGGTTCTCATCAAGTTTTGAAGTGTTCCGGCTTACATACATTGACAGGCCCTGACGGGCTTCATCCAGTTTACCATTTTCCAGCTTGCCCCTGATCTCCTGAGCAGCCTCAAAAAGACATCTGACAGAAAAGGTCGCCTTTAAGAAATAGGCTGCTATAAAAATGCTTATTATCCTGGGTATTGCTTCAATGCTGAACAGCAGCAGAACTGCATAGGCTATGGCTGCGGCAAAGGTGATAGTAACCAATGCCATGAAGATCCCATAGGCTTTCCGGTATTCAGAAGGTGCAGCCTTTTTTAGTTTTCCTATCAGGTTTCCCATCCACACGACCGGATGGACCGCAAACGGTGGTTCGTTCAGAGCCAGGTCCAGGAAAAAGGCAAGGAAAAGGATTACCGCAAGTTCTTCTGGTACAAGCTGCACCGGCAGGATCATAACCTAGTCTCCAGGGCGTTTTTCCAGGCTTTCTTTATGCTCTTTTCATTCCGTCCTTCTTTAACAAGAACAGAGAGCACATCATCAACCACTTCCGGCTTATGTACAATATCACAATAGAGGCAGCTCCAGACCTTACCTCCCGAGGAACTCTCGATCCACTGGCCTCCGGTACGCTCATCTTCGCACGGATAGAAGGGACAGAAACATAAAGTGCAGTCCTGACCCTCAAAGTGACAGGGATAATAATCACAATCTGTATTGCTGCCAAGCCTTCCACAATCTGCAGCCTTTTCAAGGTTGGCATCGAGCATGGCTTCGGCCTGTTCCCTTCCCCATTCGCTTATTACCTGCTTAATAGTCTTCAGTATACGATCATTCTCTTCCCGGGTCCTGACAGCAACCCTGATATAATCATCACCGATCTCCTGGAAAGAACTGCAGTCACGTATAAGCACTCCATGTGATGCCATGCGTTGTGCCAGTTCGGTGGAGTTCATGGAGAATTCCGAAATGTCTACGAAAACATAATTGACACTGCTCTTAAAGGGCTTGAACCCGCGGCGGGTAAGCTTCTGAGTAAGGTAATCCCTTTCGGTCTCGATAAGATCCCTTGACTCAACTAAATATCTGCTGCGAACACCACCTTCCATTTTCAAGAGTGCGGTTGCAACATTATCCGCAATAGAGCCAAGATTCCACGAAAGTCTTGCATTGTTTAATACTTTTGCAAAGGATGTGGAAGCTATACCGAATCCCATCCTGATTCCGGGAATGGCAAATGCCTTTGTAAGGGATCGCTGTATGAAAAGATAATTGTTGGCTTCGACCATGTCCGCAACACTCTGGTCCGGGTCTGCAAGTTCTATGAAAGCCTCGTCCACAAACAGCAACGTACCATTTCGTGCACATTTTTCTGCTATATCTGCGATCTGCTCTCTGTTAAAAAGCTGCCCTGTGGGATTATTGGGATTACAGACGAACAAGATCTTTGCATCCTCAAGGATATCTCCGTTAAGAGAAAGAAGATCCTGTTGACGGGTATATTTTATATTAGCACCAAGGACTTTGCACTGGACCTCATACTCACTGAAGGTAGGCTGGGGAATAAGGACAGTGTCCCCTTCCTTTATCACACATTCCGCAACAAGCCGGATTATCTCGGTGGATCCGTTTCCCGGAATGATATTTTCGGGAACTACACCCATACCAGTAAATTCCGCAGCAGCCTTTCTGTACTCAAGATAACGATTGTCAGGGTACTGCTCCATTTTTTCAAGTCCCCTGTCAAGTAACAGGTTAAGATCAAGTCCGGTATAAGGATATTCGAAAGGCGTGCCAAAAGGATTCAGGCTTGCGCTTGCGTCAAGTATCTCATCCTCAGGAATACAATATTCCTGGGAGCTTTTTCGGATCAGTCCTCCGTGAGCGCCTGGCTCAAGTGCAAGGAGATATTCTTTTACCGGGATAGGTGCTGTATTTTCGGACACGATAATCACAAACTGTAGTTTATTGTACCTATATTAACTTAATCAATTAAATGATATGTAAAGGGAGTCTGGTGACTAGAGGAGTGGTTTGATCACTTCTCTCCAGGCCTTCAGGATATTCTCGTCGGTGTCCCCCTCATCCATAAGGACATCAAGTATCTTTTTTGCTGTCTTCGGTTGGTGCAGGAGAGTACATTTCTCACAGCTCCAGACCTTACCGCCTGTGGCACTGTCTATCCAGAAGCCACCTGTTTTCTCATCTTCGCAGGCATAGAAGGGACAGAAGCAGAAGGTGCAGTCCTGACCCTGGAAATGACATGGATAATAGCTGCATGTTCCCCGGCTTGATACCGTTTTTTCAGGATGCTCTATGGTTTCCTCAAGCTGTTCCCTTGCAGCTTCCCTGCTGGATTCGGCGTATACGTCATCAAGGTTTCCGATGAGTTTCTCAAAATCCTCCCTTGAACGTACTGACAGACGGAAATAGCGCTTTTCTCCTCCGAAGAAATCACTGCATTCACGTATCAGTACCCCATGGCTTGCAAAGCGATTCACGAAACGCTCAGAGTCCATGAAATGCCCGTCCATGTCCACAAGAATATAATTGGCACTGCTTTCAAGGACTTTAAAGCCATACAGGGCGGAAATACGCCCGGCAATGTATTCTCTTTCTTTGCTGATGAATTCCCTTGATCTCTTAAGGTAAGAGCTGTCAGGACCACCTTCCATGCTTAGAACACCTGTTGCAAAGGACTCGGTCAATGCACCGATATTCCATGAGAGCCTGGCGGAGTTCAGCCTATCAGCCATGGCCTTTGAAGCTATACCATAGGAGAACCTGATTCCGGGCATGGAAAAAGCATTTGTTACCGAGCGAAGGACGATAAGATAGTCATTATCAATGGCAAGATCTGCAACACTTTGCGCGGGATCTGAGAGCTCGATAAAGGATTCGTCTACTACCAGAAGGGTCTGATGTTCTGCACATTTTGAGGCAAATTCCCGCATCTCTTCCCGGGATGCAAGCTTTCCGGCAGGATTGTTAGGATTCGAGAAGAAGATCAGCTTTGATTTCTCGATCGTCCTTTTAGGAATTCGGAGCATCTCATCCAGAGCTATCTTCTGGGGAACTGTTCCGAATGTCCTGCATGAGTGATGATATTCAAGCGGGCATGGCAGAGGGACTATTACCTTGTCTCCTTCCTCCAGAGTACACTCAAGTATAAGTCTGAGCAGTTCACATGTACCATTACCCGGAACTATGTTGGCATTTTTTATGCCTTTTCCGAGGAAAGCTGCAGCAGCTGACCTGAGTTCTCTATAGCGGTTATCAGGGTACTGTTCCAGCTTCGCTGCAGCTATATTACGAAGATTTTCGATATCAAGATCGTTATCTTCATATTTGAAAGGGTTTCCAACGGGATTCAGGCAAGAGCTGAAATCAAGAATATCTGATTCCGCAATATCCAGTTCTTCTGAGGCTTTATCAAGCTGCCCTCCGTGATTACAGGGAGATATATCCAGCAGATAACGTTTAACTGGAAGCTTTTTATCATCTTCAGACACAATAATCAACAACTGTGTATGCAAAGGACCTATATTAATTTATTCAAGTTCAGTTGCGCTTTGATAAAAGAAAAGAGTTTTGCATGAATTTAGTAATTTTGCTCCGTACAAACTGATATAAGTTGTTAAATTTTATTTCAATTTAGGAACAATATGGGGAAATGAGATGGCAGATGAGATAGACTACAAGATAATCGGTACCGATATGCAGATAGTGGAGATCAAGCTTGATCCGAGCGAGTCTGTCAGGGCTGAAGCAGGTGCCATGTTATACATGGGACCCGGAGTAAAGATGCAGACCTCAACAGGAGGAGGACTTTTCAGAGGCCTGAAGAGAGCATTTACAGGTGAGAGTTTCTTTATTACCAGCTTCACGCACGAAGGACAGGGCAAGGGATACGTGGCCTTTAGTGCTCCATATCCGGGTAAAGTAATCCCGATCGATCTTGCAAAACACGGCGGAAGTTTCCTGTGCCAGAAAGATTCTTTCCTTTGCGCAGCTAAAGGAATAGAGATAGAGGTTGCATTTTCAAAAAGAATAGGTGCTGGTCTTTTCGGAGGAGAGGGTTTTATCCTGCAGAGACTCTCAGGCAATGGACTTGCATTTGTTCACGCCGGTGGTACGATCATCGAGAAAGAGCTTAAGGCAGGAGAGACACTCAGAGTAGATACCGGCTGTCTTGCAGCATTCTCGGACAGTATTGATTACGACATACAGATGACAGGCGGCTTCAGGAATGCACTGTTTGGAGGAGAAGGCCTTGTGCTTGCAGTCCTGAGGGGACCGGGATTAGTCTATTTACAGAGCCTGCCGTTCTCACGTCTTGCAGACAGGGTTGTAGCTGCCGCAGGTTATGAGCGCAGGGGAGAGAGCAGAGCCGGCGGGGATAGCTCCTTCTAATGACAAATTCTCAAAACAAAAACGGGCAGCTATGGGATATCCGGGATAGCGGATTCACTGTAATCCAGATGGACCTATTATTGGTTTTCAGATAAATTAATTACAGTGAATGACCAACACACTAATTGTTTTAGTCTCAGTTCTAAAAACAGATCCGGAGAAAAAAGGAATGGCAGATGAGATAGACTATGAGATAATAGGTAATGATATGCAGATAGTGGAGATCGAACTTGATCCGAGCGAGTCTGTCAGAGCTGAAGCAGGTGCCATGTTATACATGGGACCCGGAGTAAAGATGCAGACCTCAACAGGAGGAGGACTGCTTAAAGGTCTGAAACGTGCTTTTAGTGGCGAGAGTTTCTTTATTACCAGCTTCACGCACGAAGGACAGGGAAAAGGATATGTGGCTTTCAGTGCTCCGTATCCCGGTAAGGTCATCCCGATCGATCTCGCAAAGCACGGCGGACGTTTCCTGTGCCAGAAAGACTCTTTCCTTTGCGCGGCCAAGGGAATAGAGATAGAGGTTGCCCTTACAAGAAAGATCGGTGCGGGTCTTTTCGGTGGAGAGGGTTTTATCCTGCAGAGACTCACGGGTGACGGACTGGCATTTGTTCATGCCGGTGGTACGATCATCGAGAAAGAGCTTCAGGCAGGAGAGACACTCAGGGTGGATACCGGCTGTCTTGCAGCATTCTCGGACAGTATCGATTACGACATACAGATGACAGGCGGTTTCAGGAATGCGCTGTTCGGAGGAGAAGGCCTTGTACTCGCAGTCCTGAGAGGACCCGGAACCGTATATCTGCAAAGCCTGCCGTTCTCACGCCTTGCAGACAGGGTGGTTGCCGCAGCAAACTTCCAGAACAGGGGTGAATCAAAAGGCGCAGCCGGAATAGGTGAAAGTGCACTGGGTTCACTGCTTGGCGGGGATAATTCCTTCTGAGGACAAAATTCATATTGACGGAAAATGCAGGTTAGCATATGAGAATATTTGCAATTTCAGACCCACATGGTAACTATTCAGCGATCAGACCCCTGCTGGAGAAAGCCGGGAAAGTTGACGCTGTGATGATAGCAGGGGACTTGACAAACTTCGGGCCTGTTGAGAAGGCACATGATCTGATCGATATCTTCGACAGCGAGATTATGGCAGTCCCGGGTAACTGTGATCCGGCGGAGATACTAGAAGTATTGGAGAACTCACCTGCCATCAACCTGCATAACCGTTCAATGACATTTGATGGGGTAACTTTTGTCGGGATTGGCGGATCCAACCCGACACCATTCTGCACTCCGTTCGAGATAGAGGAATGTGATATCGGAAAAGGGTTGGAAGAAACAATGGCTAAGGCCCAAACAGGCGAGAATCCCGTCGTGCTGCTGACCCATGCACCCCCACACGGAACACTTGATATGGTTGGGGATGCGCATGTGGGATGCAAGTCCATTGCAGACTACCTGGGCAAAGTGGACCTGATAGTCTGCGGACATATACATGAGGCAAGGGGTACTGAAACGGTCGACGGAACCGTCGTCGTCAACCCCGGAATGGCGGCAAACGGCTTTGCTGCACTGATCGAACTACAGATGCAGGATGAAGGACTCAATATAGATGTCAGTTTTCTTGATGTCTGATTGGAAATTGTTATAACTTTACAAATCTATTTTAAAATGGTGATATCATGAATCTCAGGATATTTGTTATATTTCTTTTATTGGCCTCTCTGATCGTTGCAGGTTGTGTTACAGACGAAGAGAATGGTGGAGTTGATGAGAACATCTCAGGCGATAACCAGACCGATGCAAACGGAGAAGATAATGCGACCACTGACATGGATGATGAAAGCGGTGTTGTGGACAATGAAACAACTGACATGGATAATGAAACACCGGTTGTTGATGAAACAGACACAGAAACCGAGGAAGACAGCGGAGTATCTGTGGTCGAGTCCACAGGTCCGAGAACATATACAGTGACACTCAAGAATTTCTTGGCACAACCCAGCAATCTTACCATAAACCAGGAAGACAGTGTTTTCTGGATCAATATGAACCAGCCTACAAGGACCTTTACTCTGGTAAGTGAAGAAGGTCTGTGGGAAAACAAGCCTCTGACCTACAGAAGCAGTTTCACATACAAATTCAATGAGACCGGCACCTACAATTATCATATACTGGGCTGGGAAGAGAGAATGAAGGGGACCATTACAGTTAAATAAAAAAGCACCTTCTGAGACCGCATGAATATACGGGCTGTAAAAGAAGGAAAGACCGAGGTGCTTGTACCGGTACATGAGGAGGGAGTCTCATTCCCTCCATCAGCAGCCCCTGTTTTTTACAATCCGGCCATGGAACTCAATCGCGATATTTCCGTGGCTGCAACTTCTGTTTTTGCAAAAACACTAAGTGAAAGGCGCAATATTTCCGTAGAGGATATCAGGTATCTTGATGCACTTGCAGCTTCCGGCATAAGAGGTCTTAGGATTGCGAATGAGGGGGGAGTCCATACGACCCTCAATGACTGGAGTGAGGATGCCTTTGAGCTTATTGAACGTAACATCGAACATCTCGGTTTGCATGACAGGATTAATGCAAGCCGTAAGAATGCAAATGTCCTGATGCATGAAGAACGATTCAATATTGTAGATATAGACCCGTTCGGAACACCTGCTCCTTTTTTGGCAGCTGCTGCACGCTCTGCAGTGCATCTTCTTGCTGTGACTGCAACGGATACGGCTCCGCTCTGTGGTGCTCATCTGAATTCCGGTATCCGCAAGTACTCAGCAGTCCCTCTGAATAACGAATATCATGCAGAGATGGCAGTTCGTATACTGCTTGGTAAAATTGCAAGGGAGCTTGCAGTCAGGGATAGGTTCATGAAGCCATTGCTTTCACATGCTACCAGACATTACGTACGTACCTACCTGGAAATCGGCAACGGTGCGAAAAAGGCTGACAGGATGCTGGAACAGTTAGGATATATCTCACATTGTCCATCCTGTGACTTCAGGGAAACCTATGCAGGTATTGCGGTACATATTCCCGGGGAATGTCCACGATGCTCAACCAGGACACAGCTTGCCGGTCCCCTGTGGCTTGGTAACTTGCATGATACGGATTTTTGTGGTGATATTCTGACAGAACTTGAAAAAACGGAACCAGGAACAAAGGAACAGGCAAAGAAGATCATTGAACTGTGCAGGGATGAACTGGATATACCGGCCTTCTATGAACAGCATCTTCTGTGCAAGAGGCTGGGAGTTTCCGCATCAGGTATCAATGAGCTCATAGATTCTCTCAGAAGCCGTGGATTTGCTGCTTCAAGGACGCATTTCAGTGGTACTTCTTTTAAGACCGATGCAGAGCTCGATGAAATTGAAAGCATCATTTCAATGCTCCGATAAACATATATACTATTTTTAGGTATAGATATATACATTAATATATAATAGAGGATCTAATTATCATTATAAACTAATTACATTATTTCCTATTTTAGGATTGAAGGGAAAACGATGACAAAAGAATATGCAGAACAACTTTTTTTGCAAGAGAAACCGGTTCTTGCACTCCTTGCTATATGGTCTCTCCAGAAGACATATGCATCTATTATAACTAAGGAAATAAATTCGACTTTTGCCCATACAACAAAGATCCTGTCAAAAATGGAAGATCATGGTCTTGTTCAGTTCTCAGTCGAAGGACGCGTGAAATATGTGGAGCTGACTGAACATGGCTACAAGGTTGTAGACGCATTAAAGGATCTGATCATTGCACTCGAAGGCGAGATGTCAGAGAGTCTTGAAGAGGCCGAAGCAGAGAGCGAAATGTCAACAGATATTGATTCTGACACCATTCATGACAGAATAGACAGGCTGTACGCCAGTATAAGCTCAATCTATAATGAAGTACAGAACAACGGTTCCGACTTTGGTTCAGTGCAGAGGAAGATAGGGCCTTTCAGTCGTGACATCCAGCTTCTCATCAGTGCCATCGAACAGTCTGAGGGTGACATAGAAGATGATTCACTGGACAAATTGTCCGAGATGCAGGATATGTTCGACAGTGTTATGAAGCAGAAAGTCAAAACCGGTTGATTATGATCGACTTACAATTACTTATCAAGATCTACGGCAATACGGAACGTGCAATACATTCGGCACAGGTTCTTATAGATGATGAACTGAAGGACCTCGATGCTTCAGCCACTTATTCTGTTTCTGATAATGGCTGGCTTGCTCTGGAGATCTCCGGTGAGGATGAGGAATTTGCAGCGAATTTCCTTGCAGACAAATACGGAAGACCTGTAAAGGAAGTAAAGTCAGGAGATGTCTGCAAAGGATTTATACGCCGGATAGAGGATGACCGTATAGTGGTTGATACCGGTGTGCTGATAACAATACCTGAAAACAGGCTTGGAGCCCTGGGAGCAGGCAATACCCGCCAGATAGCTTCACGTTTTGGCTTTATCGGTCACCTGCCTGTTGAGATCGAGATCGAGAATGCTGACGACCTTCAAGGAACATTCACAAAAAAACAAGTGGACACCCTGTGGGACTGGAAGAAATCCGGTTATGACCATGTTATTGCAAATGCCGTTACCCGTTCGGAGCTTAAGGCTGCAATAAAGAGAACGGGGCATGCAAGGGATATCTTCGGAATTGAGCGTCTTGGCCTCATGGAACATATCATCACCTGCCGTGAAGATACAGAGGGACCCGGCATAGTTTCAGCTATCGGAAGTTTTGTCAGTGGAGAGCTGGGAGTAATAAAGGCTTCCTGACCTACTTCATTATCAGTATACAGGGATTGCAGTTGTGGTTGCAGGAAGATAAGTTCTCCATGGTGCAATCCATTGCGAACTTGTCACTGAAAACTCCTTCGAAAACGCCTTTTACGAAGGTGCACATGACTTTTGTTTTGATTGGCAGTGACTTACATCCAAAGAAATCATGAACCTCAAGCTTCAGAGGTTCCTTACTCAAAACGGAAAATGTGCCGATATCGTTTTTTTCCCAGAACTCTTCCATTTCCTGAAAAAGCTCATCAGGTTCCGTTGATTTTAAATTACGCGCAAAACTCTTGCCAATATCACGACCGATATTGCGCATTATCGGATCGCAGTTTATTCCGTTGGCAAGAAAACCGTATTGAACTGCATGAAAAACGCATAAGAGACTGCCGAATTTCGGAAAATCGGTGGAAGATATAAGATCCAGCATGTCAAGATAATGTTTGAGCCCCGGTTCCTGTGAACACGCTACATAGTGACATTTCAGGGAATATATCTTCTTGCGCCTGTCATCAGGATCCACCTGCTCGTTCAGAAGGCTGCAGGATCTGAGGTCTTTAAGATGAACAGAGATAGTAGCTTTAGCCTTTCCGGTGTGGTTTACTATTTCATCAAAGGACTTTGATCCGTTTTTCAAAAATTCCAGAATCTGTATCTTGACAGAACCGTTCAACGCAATGAAACCCGCTTCTGTGGAAAAGATTGCAGTACTGTCTCCATTATTCATGCAGTACTTAATTAATAGACAATGTATATAAATGTTCGCTGCCTAACGAATAAATACTTGAAAAGCATTTAAACCTACCTAAAAAAACATAATTCGGATGCAATTAATGAGCATGACAAAGGCTATCAGTGTACGCGCATATACGGCGGAGAAACTCAGGCTGGAACTTCTGGAAAACGGTTTGCTTGATCCTGATCGCAAGATAAAGAAAAGGATAATTAACGGACAACTCTTTCTCGAAATCCCGGTAAAAGATCAGGTAAGAGGAATAGAAACCTTCGAGCAGAAAGATCCCGAATACTACAGGAAAACAAAATCCTTCAGGGAAACACTATGCGGACTGATGCCTCCTGAGGATATCGGGCTGGCACCGTCAGGATGGCAGATACTCGGGGATATTATTGTCGTCAGTATTGATGCCCGTATTGAGAATCATAAACATCTGATCGCTGAGAAATTACTCGAGTTCTATCCTTCATGCAACACCATTGTAAGAGACCTCGGTATAGAGGGGCAGCTCAGACAACCGAAAAGAGAGATACTTGCAGGCTCTTCCACCGAAACCGTACATAAAGAAAATGGATGTCTATTCAAGCTGGATGTCACGAAGGTAATGTTCTCAAAGGGAAACCTATACGAGAAAAAACTTATGAGTAGTGTGGGTTCCGACGAAACGATAGTTGATATGTTCGCAGGAATTGGATATTTTTCTATACCCATTGCAGTTCATGCAAAGCCGCATAAGATAATCTCTATTGAACTGAACCCTGAATCTTTCTCCTATCTAAAGGAAAATATCTCTCTGAATCATGTAGAGGACATTATTGAAGCCAGAAACGGGGACTGTGCCAAGCTGACACCGGAGAACGTAGCAAACAGAGTTATAATGGGCTATGTGGGCACAACACACCATTATCTTGAGTATGGCATCCGGGCTATCAAAGAGGAAGGAGGAATGCTGCATTATCATGAGACAACACCTGAATCCCTTGTATTTGACAGGCCGGTGTCCCGTATAAAGGAGGCTGCTTTAAGAGAGGGGAGACGGGTTGAGATTCGGGATTGTCGCAGGGTTAAGAAATACTCACCCGGTGTCTGGCACGTTGTTGTGGATGCGTGGATAAACTAGAATAAAACAAAAAAATAGGATCTGTATAAAGAATTAAACTTCCAGCAACTCATTTGTCAGATCGGCATCGATAATGTAATCAAAATCGATTGTTTCGATCCATTCCATCTTCTGGAAAACAGACTGGAAGCAGACACCAATTATGAGCTTTTCATCTGAACCATCAAGTATCCGATCTGTCATCTCCTTCATCTGTTCGGCTTCTATTCCTGTTTTTGGCATTGCCAGTCCGCCCAGGAGTACAACTGTATCTGCATGAGGATCAACGGAATCACCAAGCTGCATACCGTGAGATGTTGAGACAATTGACTTTGCTTCCTCGAACTTCAGGTCAGGGATAAATGCCATTTTTTTATCTGTTTTTCTCAGGACAAATGCCATCAGCTCTGCAAAGGGAGTACAGAACCCCGCAGTTCCTACAAAAGTTATCTTCTCGGAGTTTTCGACAAGTTTTCTGAACTCGGTTAGCTGACCGCCAATACCCTGTGAAGTATTAATTGTTTTCATAATTCCACCCAAAAAAATCTAGAAAAAAGAGTACAACCAGGAGGTTGTACGTTGAGAATATACTTATTAAAATCAGACTTCCTTGACACCGAAGGATTCGAGCAGGATACCAGGGTTAATCCTTCCGCTTGTGAATGACTTCTTGGTCTTCCTGTCGTTGATGGTGATCTTTGCTGGTGCGAACATTCCTGCATCGACCTTGAAGAAGTCAAATCCTGCTTCCTTGAATGTGGTGTAAAATGGTTTTCCGAAGTCCCTTGAAGTTGTGGATGGTGCCTTTTTAACGTAGTCTTCAAGCTTGTCTGCATCTCCGTACTCAACAGTGTAGTAGGTCTCGCCACAGTAGATGATACAGTCGTTGGTTGAACCCATGCACTTTGTGTCGTCTCCTACAATAGGTGCGATCGGTGCAACACCGAAACCACTCTGGATTGTGTTGATATCGTAGCCGATGGATTCGAGCTTGTGGATACCTGTCTCAACGATACGGGCGGAAATCTGTACACTGCCTGCAATGGAAGCGGTTGGTGCGACAGCGATGTAAACATTCTCAGTGTCTACACTGCAGTGCTTTGCAATGTACTCGACTACTTCCTCGTTCGGAAGCTCACTGGATTCCATTACCAGTACAGCAAACTCGGAATCATCCTTGTAACCAATCTCTTCATAGAGCTCCTTTGGCTTTAGACCAAGAGCCCTTGCAGGACCTGAACCCATTCCGAAATACTTGCCCACTGCGATTCTCCAGCCGGCGTACTGGGAAGCCATACATGCAATTGTGGGGTGGTCTGTTGCTACCTGTATTGCAGGAACAGGAAGTCCGTCGAGATCGAACTTGGTGTAGCTGAGGTCTGCAAGGTCTGCAAGACAGAGGCGTGACAGATACATTCCTGCATCATAGCCACCTTCCATGTTTACACCACAGTCAATGATGGTTGCACCATTTTCAAGTTCTGTGGATTTTACCTTAAGGTCCTCTTCCCAGTCGAGCATCTCATCAATAATAGCAAGTCCCTTTTCGTTGACACTTATCACATTTATCACTCTTATGCAGTTAATCGAGTGTCATTAGGCAGGGGAGAATATATAAGTTTCGAAAATAGAGTCGATAGTAAGCAATATTTTACTTATATCGCAAAAATAGCTTCCGCAGGGTTCCGGATTACTGGGCTTTTTTGAGCGTGAGCCAGAAAACACTCCCCTGACCATCGGGGTTATCGATAACACCAACCTGCTCATTATGCAGATCCACTATTCTCTTGACAATGGCAAGACCAATACCGCTGCCCCTAATGTTTTCCTTGTGCAGGCGCTTGAAACGTTCGAAAACCGCCAGTTTATCCTTGTCAGGTATACCATCGCCCTGGTCTATAAAACTGACCTTCCACTTGTCACCTGTGTCATCGATCCGTATCCTTACCTGACTCTCATCAGCAGTGTACTTGACTGCATTTGAAAGCAAGTTACTGAATACCCGCTCTATCAAAGGGTTTGCCATGGCAGGATATTCCTCCACAAAGGAAGTATCCATCTCAAGACTCTTATGATCTATATCAAGAGCAAAGTTCTCAATGGACTCCTCCAGCAGAGACGCAAGATTTACTCTCACAAATCCGATCTCTTCCATGGACTCCAGTTTTGCAAGCTGGGCAGCCCCCTCTATCAGATCAATTAGCTTGGTGGTTGACTCGTTGATATTGTTTATTATATGCTTCTTCCTTTCATCCATCTCAAGCTCTATCAGTATCTCGGTAAACGATCTGATAAGACCTGCAGGATTCAGAAGATCATGGCGCATGATATCTGTAAATAGATCCTTGAGCTCATTGGAGCGCTCCAGCTGACTGGCATAGTCCTGCAGCTTGATCTCAGCTTCCCGCCTTTCGGTTATATCCTCACCTGAGATAAGTATGTGTGTGATATTTCCTTCTTCATCCCTGAGCACGGAATCATACCACATGAAATACCTTTCTTCACCGCTGCCGATGATCAGGGGGTACTCATGATATTCGTCAACCCTGATCATGCCCCTCATGAGTTCATCATAAGTCTTTCTTACATGATCAGCGAAATTTTCCGGTACAAAAGAACTTATCCAGTTAGTGTTGAGCACCCTGTCCTTTCTGTATTCAAGAAAATCCGAACCTTTTTTGTTAATATGAATAAGATTGTAGTTTTTATCAAGGACAGCTATAAGCACACCCACATAATCCAGATAATCATAGGCCTTGTTACGGTCTGTGAGCAGATCATCATGCTGCTGCTTGATCCTCAAAAGTGAAGATATCTTCTTATCGAGCTCGAACTTTCCCACGGGTTTTTTCAGAAAATCGTCTGCTCCAGCTTCAATACCCTTATTATGATCATCCTTGGAAGTCAGTGCAGTGACCATGATAATGGGGATGAAATTCATTTTATAGTCGTTTCTGATGACACGGCAGACCTCGTAACCGTCCATCTCGGGCATCATCACATCCAGCAGGATCAGATCGGGATTCTCATTCTTCACCTTTTCCAGCGCATCTTTACCATTATATGCGGAAATGACATCATACTCATTACTAAGGTACGCGCGCATAAGCTCAACGTTTAATACCTCATCGTCAACTACGAGTATTTTGTTCCTGGTAGCAGGCGTCATATGATTTTATAGTATAATTTCAATTTTATATAAAACTACCTGTATTTTGTGCACTTGAATTTATTCAGACTAGTAAAGACTTTAATTTACGGAAAGAAGAGTCTGTTTTTATCCGAAGAAAATGTGAAAGCATGCACAACCAACAACCGGCTGTCATGCCTGTCTGTGCAAAGTCAAAATCTATCGTTGATTTTATTCAATAAGGTATGTCACCTCGACGGAGATGGAAACAGTTGACTCACCCGGCTGAATAGGAGTGGAAGCTGCTTCCTCGGTCGGAACCTCCGCTGCATCATAGTAGACTATCGGTCCGTTGTTGTCATTTAGTGACGAGGACTGTACACCAATTATTTCAACATTCAGATTTTCGGCAAGTATAGTGGCTTTTGAAGATGCATCTTCGACCGCTGCTGCGATCAGTTCTTCCCTGAAATCCTCTTGCAGCTCATCTGATGCCGAAAAGGAGATACTTCCTATATTGTTTGCTCCCGCCTCTGCAGATCTGTCAATAATCTCGCTCAGGTTATCGAGGTTCGTGGTTCTTACCAGTACGCTGTTGGAGGCCGAATATCCCTCTATGCTTCGTGTACCATCATAATTATAGACCGGATTCACAGACACGAAAGATGTCTGTATCTCATTATCCTCCAGACCGATGGCCCTGAGTTCCGCAATAACATCATTCATAATAGCAGCATTCTCATTTGATGCTTCATCTGCAGTTTCAGCCTGCACTACAACACCTATGTTCAATGTTGCAGTATCGGGCACAACTCTTTTTTCCGCATATCCGCTGGTATGAAGAGTGTGTTCCATATCGTTCTGTACCGCTTCCTGCGAACTGGCAAACTGCGATGCTGCCATGAATATAAGAGCAACTGAAAGAGCAATCACCAGATAGTATAGTTTATTGTTCGAATTCTCTTGTGACAACTACAACCCCACCAGATTTATTTCAATATTTGATTTGGTCTGTATCTTTATATGTTTATCCAGAGATCAATTATTAAAATTTTTTATGGAACAGCTTTTCTGCTTCCACCACGAAGAATACAGAACTTGATATCAGTATTATCACCATCCAGTCAGTGATCTCCAGAGGAACCGTACTCATTACCCCATTCATGAAACCATTGTAGGTTATAAAGAGCTGCAGTAGAATTACCAGAAATACTCCGGCCAGCATTATGCGGTTAGAGAATATTCTCGTGATGACGTTCTCATAAATGGATTTCGAGTTGAAAAGATAGAATATCTCAAAGAAGACTATCGTGTTCAGAACAATCGTCTGTGCCTTTGATATGTTTCCCTGCGTGCTCCCTATTTCAAAGAAAAACAGCATAAAACTCGCTATTACTATCAGCAGGGCTACAGTCACTATCCTGCGTTTTATTATGGGGAGAAGCAAAGGTTCATCAGGAGGACGAGGTTGCCTCATCAGAAGTTGTTTTTCCTTCGGTTCAAATACGATAGGAACACCCAGTCCTATGGCGGTCACAGTATTGATCCATAAAATATGAATAGGTAGCAGTGGAGGATCTGTGAACCCGAGGAAAACGGCAGTGATAATTATAAGCGCTTCAGAGGTGTTGGTAGGAAGTGTCCATAGGATCACCTTTTGTATCTTATCGTAGACATCCCTGCCTTCCTCTATGGCATTAACGATGGAAGCAAAATTATCATCCGTAAGTACCATATCCGAAGCTTCCTTGGCAACCTCAGTGCCCGATCTTCCCATGGCTATTCCTATGTCAGCTTTTTTAAGGGCCGGTGCATCATTGATACCATCACCTGTTACAGCCACAACATTCTCTTTATCCTGTAGCAGACGCACTATCCTTGATTTATCCTCGGGTGATGTACGTGCGAAAACAGATACCTTTTCAAGCTTTTCCAGGAGGTGTTCGTCAGACATAGCATCCAGCTCGGACCCTGTAAGAGCACCTTCTGTGGTTATGCCGAGCTGCCCGGCAATGCTTCTGGCAGTCAGGACGTGGTCCCCGGTAATCATTATTACCCTTATACCCGCACTGTTACACTTTTTTATGGCCCCTTTCACCTCCTCTCTGGGAGGGTCCATCATGCCCTGCAAACCAAGGAAAGTAAGATCATGAATATCTTCCGGAAGCAGCTCTTTTTTATCAGCTCCTGTGGGTTTACATGCCATCGCAATAACACGCAGGCCATCAGATGCCATGGAAGATGCTTCCTGAAGTATCTGTTCAGAATCAATCCTGGCCTGTTTACGTCCGTCAAACTGTGAGTGGCACATAACGATGATCTTTTCAGGAGAACCTTTCACATATATGATATTTGAGTCCTCATTTATCTCATGAAGTGTCGCCATAAACCGATTTTCAGATTCAAAAGGGATTGAATCCAGTCTGGGAAGATGGAAGTGCGATACCTTGAGAGCTGATACAAGTAAGGCACCCTCGGTGGGGTCCCCATTGATGCCTCCTTTTTCCCGGATATAAGCATCATTGCACAGGGCTCCGGCCTTAAGGGTCTTTGTCAGAGAGGAAAAATCATTGGCATTTACCTGCCTGCCATCTAAAAAGAAATTCCCTTCCCTTGAATATCCCTCACCTGTCACATCAAATCTGCCTTCAGCAGTATAGACCGAAGTCACGGTCATCTGGTTCATTGTGAGCGTTCCTGTCTTATCGGAGCAGATGACCGTTGCCGAACCAAGCGTCTCTACCGATGGAAGGTTTCTTATGATGGCATTCCTGGAAGCCATCTGATTGACACCGATCGCCAGGGATATGGTGATAAGTGCCGGCAGGCCTTCAGGTATCGCCGCAACAGCCATGCTTACTGTTGCCAGAAATATATCCAGGGTGGCAAAACCCTGCACCCTGCCTATGATGTATGTGAGTACCGAAACGAGGATTATCACGAAGAAAAGCCTTTTTCCCAGACGATTAACGGTACGCGTAAGCGGAGTTGATATCTCACCGGATTCCTTGATAAGCTCGGATATTTTACCGATCTCGGTATCTTTACCTGTAGAAACAACCACACCCATACCAGTACCCTGCGTAATAAGCGTCGCAGAGAAAGCCATGTTCTTCTGGTCTGCTATGGGTACGTCCTCATTGGATATTACAGCATCATTCTTTTCAACTGCAGTGGATTCGCCGGTGAGAGTGGATTCATCTATACGAAGGCTTTTGGTCCGGAACAGGCGAAGATCCGCAGGTACCCTGGAACCGGCTTCAAGAAGAACAATATCCCCAACAACCAGTTCTCTGCTCGGGATGAGCTCACGCATACCGTTCCTTAACACAGTGGCTTCAGGTTGCATCATCTTTACAAGCGATTCAAGTGCATTCTCAGCCTTGCGTTCCTGAACAAAACCGATGATCGCATTTGCAACAATAACACCAGTGATAACTGCCGAGTCCGCGTATTCCCCCAGGAAGAAGGTCACTATGGCTGCCACTATCAATATGTATATTAGAGGATTGGCAAACTGTTTAAGAAACATATAAGCAGGGCCATGTTTCTTTTCAGTTTCAACCTCATTGTATCCGTACTTTGACAGACGCAGTGAAATCTCATCCTCTGTGAGTCCCTCCTTTCCGGTTTCAAGAATATTGAAGGTCTCTTCTATGTCTGCACGATACCAGCTCAGCTCACTGTGCATAAAGAAAGATAGTCCTTTCCTGAATAAATTATTTTGTGGGCTGCCAAAAACTAAAATAGATTGCAAACCGTATTTTATTTTATGAGTTCGACACACGATGATCTGGTAAAATCGCTTAACTCCAAACAGGAAGCATATGTAAATCTTGAATTGCCGGAACCGACAAATGGTCAATATCTCCTTGGTGTTTTCCACCTTGTTCCGGGAGGGAAATTCAACATACTGCAGGCAGCCGCAGAGGTTGCTGCCGAATCGTCCACGGGTACGAACTTCAAAGTAAACACGGAAACACCGTTCTCAAGAACAATGAATGCTCTTGTCTACCAGCTTGATCTTGAAAGGGAGCTCGTATGGATAGCCTACCCATGGAGACTTTTTGACAGGGGAGGAAATGTGCAGAACATTCTTACGTACATTGTAGGGAATATTCTGGGAATGAAGGAAGTTGCAGCCCTGAAACTTCTTGATGTCTGGTTCCCACCATCCATGCTCGAGCAATATGACGGTCCGAGTTACACAGTGGATGCCATGAGAGAGCACCTGGACGTATATGACAGGCCTATCCTTGGTACCATAGTTAAACCCAAGATGGGACTCACATCCGCCGAGTATGCGGAAGTATGTTATGATTTCTGGGTAGGAGGCGGAGATTTTGTCAAGAATGACGAGCCACAGGCAAACCAGGATTTCTGTCCTTATGATAAGATGGTAGTTCATGTCAAAGAGGCCATGGATAAGGCAGTAAAAGAGACAGGTAAGAAAAAAGTCCACTCATTCAATGTCTCAGCCCCTGATTTTGACACCATGATCCAGAGATGTGAGATAATCATCAACGCCGGCTTCGAGCCAGGGAGTTTTGCATTCCTGATAGACGGTATCACTGCCGGCTGGATGGCCGTGCAGACCCTCAGGAGAAGATACCCTGATGTGTTCATTCATTTCCACAGGGCAGGCCATGGTGGATTCACCAGACCCGAGAACCCCATCGGATTCTCGGTACTTGTCCTGTCCAAGTTTGCAAGACTAGCCGGTGCCTCCGGTATCCACACCGGTACTGCTGGTGTCGGGAAGATGAAAGGAACGCCAAAGGAAGACATCGTCGCTGCACATGAGATACAGTACATGAGTTCGGAGGGTCATTTCTTCAAACAGAGCTGGTCCAAGATTCCTGAAAGCGATAAAGATGCCATAAACCTTGTAAATGAAGATCTGGCACATCACGTAATCCTTGAGGACGACAGCTGGAGAGGTATGAAGAAGTGTTGTCCAATCGTCTCAGGAGGACTAAACCCTGTAAGACTTAAACCTTTCATCGATGTGATGGGTAATGTTGACTTCATTACAACAATGGGATCCGGCGTACATGCACACCCCGGCGGAACCCAGGCAGGTGCCAAAGCCCTTGTACAGGCATGTGATGCCTACCTTGAGGGAATGGATATTGAAGAATATGCAAAAGACCATAAAGAGCTTGCAGAAGCAATAGAGTACTTCACAAAGGCATCAAAAGATGCCATGTGATCCATTCCTGGTCAAAGTTTGTACTGAAATTAAGAAGAGAGAGGAAAGCAGAAATAAGTGCTTTCCTTATATTTCGACAATAACCCTGTTTTGACAATAACCCGGTCCTGAAAAGGACATAACCCCACTCGCTCATACCCCACTAAAGATGAATGCTGAAAAGTGGAACATTAACAGATGGGTTTTCATGAGGGAATGAGGCATTATAAGCCTATTAATGTTCCTTTTGTCTATCGTTTTTATCAGCATTTCCGATCAGTCCATATCGTACCACCGAATGGCCTGCAACCACCCTGACATAAGAGTCATGTGACTGCAAGTCAAAGTATTAATTTGAACTATATAAATATATCTATACTTTGATATATGTTGAGTATCATTATGATGAGGAATGAACACAAAAAAGGAGCTATCACTCACCAGTAGTCTGAAAAAAGGAAAATAAAACCAGAAATGTCTATTCCAGTTTTCTTATAAGATATTCCTTGAACTGAGAATAATCAGTGCTAAGAGAATCCATAAATTCTTCCCCTGCCTCAGTTCTCTTCAGGCTCTCGGGAAGTTCGGGTTCGACCCCGATGACCGCCTTTACTTCCCCAGGGAACTTTGCAGGATGAGCTGTTTCCAGAGTTACTGCAGGAGTGTTATCACCTGTCTGTTCCCTGTAATCCCTCAGCCCCTTGATTCCCACAGCACCATGTGGTTCTATCATTATGCCGCATTCATCATAGAACTCCTTCATGACGGCCTGTGTTTCCGCATCGGTGACAGATATCGAGAAGATGTCCTGTCTGAGCTTTTCCATATCCGGCATCTTGTGCATCCTGCCCTGCTCATCCATCTCACCACCATAGATCGCTATAAGTCTTGCAAGGTTACTTGGATGTCCTACGTTCATGGCATTGGAAAGACAGTTCTTCGAGGGAACGATTTTTGCATACTTGCCTGTACCAAGGAAAGAGGGAACCTCATCATTCTCGTTCACAGATGCCAGTATCTTCTTAACTGGTACCCCCATCTTTTTTGCCAGTACACAACCCATCATATTACCGAAATTGCCTGAAGGTATGGAAACTATCAGCTCTTCAGGGTAATCTCTCAATTTGAGGTAGGCATAGAAATAATAGATCGACTGGGGTACAAGGCGCCCGATATTGATAGAGTTTGCAGATGAGAGGTTCAGGTGTTTGAGATCCCCGTCGGCAAATGCCTGTTTAACCATTGCCTGACAGTCATCGAACTTCCCGTCAATCGACAATGCGCTGATGTTCTTATTCAGAGTGGTCATCTGCTTGCGCTGGCGGTCGGATACCTCGCCGGTCGGGAACAACACAATGACCCGGATATTGTCAAGTTCATAGAATGCATGAGATACCGCACTTCCGGTATCTCCAGAGGTCGCTGTGAGAATAGTCAGCTCTCTGTTCTCTTTCTTGAGGTAGTACTGCATGAGCCTTGCCATCATACGGGCTGCAAAATCCTTGAAAGAGGCAGTCGGACCCCTGTCAAGTCTCATGATGTAAGTGATATCATCCACTTTTTCCAGCGGGACTTCATAGTCATAGGCATCATAGGTGATCTCCTTCAGGGACTCTTCATCGATCTCACCCTCAAGGACCTTTTTCAATACCTGAAAAGCAATTTCAGGATATGGCTTATCCTTCAGTGAATTTAGTTCTTCCTCTGTGAAGGCTGGCAGAGTCTTTGGCATGTAAAGACCCCTGTCAGGGGCAAGTCCTGCAATGAGTGCGGTTTCAAAACTTACTTCGTCCGCCTGGAGATTGGTGCTGTAGAGTTTCATGTTTATCAAATACCGGCTTTATTTCCCTGGTCAGAAAAAAAGACCATAGCTGCAACCTGTTCTATGAAGGTTCCTTGAATGCCTTTTTTGTAGTACATGGCAG
>Ga0163219_100038_pt1 | contig 32442 bp, 31 predicted proteins | sample MSEWel2016_04_06_FD_113150 | JGI IMG/M metagenome (GOLD analysis project Ga0163219, IMG submission 113150) | Subsurface microbial communities from deep shales in West Virginia, USA - MSEEL Well Study Marcellus 3H_2016_04_06 ...
ATATCTTCTGGTGGTAATTGCGGAGGGGTCACACCTGTTCTCATTTCGAACACAGCAGTTAAGTCCTCCAGCGCCGATTGTACTGCAGGGGCAGCCTTGTGGGAGAGTAGGTCACTGCCAGAAAACTTAAAAAAACTTCTAGACTATAGTCTAGAAGTTTTTTTATTTCAAGGAAATAAATTATACTAATAAAAAAAGGATTTATTATCATTGATATCTAAATTTGATATAGTCAATTAAATTACTTATTAATTTTTAACTTCTAATTTGGTTAAATTAATAACTATATTACAGTAATATCAACTAGGAGGATGTATATGGAGATTAATGTGAAAAAGGTTCTATTGGTTATGGCTATTATATTTATGATTTCTTTATTATTTTTAGCAAGTGGTTTTTATATATTAGTTAAGAGTTTTGTTGATTCAGAAAATAAAGCTAAAGATAGTTTAGCAGTAATAAATATAAGTGGGGCTATTGTAGGAGGAGAGGGTGGAGGAGCTTTTGGTAGTATGGAAGCTACTTCTGATCAGATAATGGCTCATATTAATGAAGCTAAAGACGATGAATCAGTTAAAGGAATTTTATTGAGAGTGAACAGCCCTGGTGGTAGTTCAGCTGCTTCTGATGCAATCTATCGAGAATTAAAAAAATTTAGAGAAACTGGTAAACCTATAGTTGTATCTATGGGGGATGCAGCTGCTTCAGGTGGTTATTATGTATCTATGGCAGCAAATAAGATTTATGCCAATCCTTCTACTATTACGGGTAGTATTGGTGTTATAATGCAATTTGCTAATCTGAAAGAATTATATAATAAAATTGGTATAGACTATATTACTATTAAAAGTAGAAAGTATAAGGATTTAGGTAATCCTGATAGGGAGATGACTGCTGAGGAGAAAGAAATTTTACAAACAATGGTTAAAGGAGTATACCAACAATTTGTTGATGCTGTCATGGAAGGTAGATCTATGACAGAAGATAGAGTTAAAGAGTTGGCTGATGGTAGAATTTATAGTGGTGAGCAAGCTAAAGAATTAGGCTTAGTAGATGAATTGGGAACTTTTTATGATGCAGTAGATGAATTAGCTAAAATGGTTGGAATTGAGGGAAAACCTAATTTAATTTATTATAATAAATTATCACCTATAGAACTTCTATTAGGGAATTTTAATAAAAGCCTAATCAAAGGCTTAGTAAATAATCTATCTATACAGACAGATAACATAAAGGATAAAGATCTCGGATTCTATTATTACTGATAGCTAAGATAAGAGAATTTAAATTTAATTTAAAGGGTTGCATTTTACTTTCTCTTATTATATAATATTCCATAAATAAAGAGAGAATTAAACACATATATTAAACATGATGAATAGGAATAGTAAATTTCATCTTTATTTGGAGAGAGTCAGCGGTTGCTGAGAGCTGATATAAAGAGGAATTGAATCCACCTAGGAGTGGTTAGTGAATACAAGCTAAACCGGTTATGACGCCGTTATCTGTCATTAGAGAGGGTCAATACTTGACCAATTAGGGTGGCAACGCGGGTAATTATTAATCTCCCGTCCCTAACAAATCCAATTATTACTGGGTCTGTTTGGGATGGGAGATTTTTATTTATATAATTAATTATATAATACCTGTTAGTATTCTTTAATAAATTTATGAGTATTGAGAAGGGAGATAGATATTATGAAAGAGAAAAGAACTTTAATGTTGCCTGGTCCAACTCCAATTCCTGAAAGGGCAAGGTTGGCTGGTGCTACAGAGATGATTGGCCATCGTGAAGTAGAGTGTGAAGAGTTATTAAAAGAAGTAGTTGATGGTTTAAAGTATGTTTTTCAGACTGAAAATGATGTATTAGTTTTGACCTGTTCTGGTACTGGGGGCTTAGAAGGCTCTATTACTAATACTTTGTCTAGAGGGGATAAGGTATTATCCCTATGTACAGGCGCTTTTGGTGAAAGGTATGCTACTATTGCTGAAAAATATGGTTTAGAAGTAGAACGATTAGATGTATCTTGGGGAGAGGCTGTAGATCCTAAAAGAGTAGAAGAGAAACTAGAGAGCTATAAAGAAGGTGAAATTAAAGCAATCTTAATGACTCATAATGAAACTTCAACTGGAGTCATTAATCATCCAGAACCTATAGGTAAGCTAGCTAGAAAGTATAATTGCTTATTATTGATTGATGCTGTTAGTTCTTTAGCAGGAATTGAGTTAAAGACCGATAAATGGGGTGCTGATGTAGTAGTTACATCTTCACAAAAAGCTTTAATGACTCCTCCAGGACTATGTTTAGTAAGTGTTAGTCATAGAGCATTAAAAGCCTATGAGACATCTGATTTACCTAAATTCTATTTGGACTTCAAGCGTGCTAAGGATCGATATGATGCTAAGAATCAAACACCAGCTACACCAGCAATTTCTGTTCTTTATGTATTAAGAGAAGTATTAAGAGATATTAAAGAAGAAGGATTAGAGAATGTATTCAAGCGACATGAAATAGTTACTAAAGCCATAAGATTATCCATGAAGGCTATTGGTTTAGAACTACTAGTTGATGATGAAGTTGCTTCTAAAACAGTAACTGCTGTTAGATTACCAGAAGGTATAAGTTATAGTGTATTAAGAAGTAATTTGAAAGATAAATATAATGTTTATATTACTGGTAGTAAAGGACAGCTACAAGGAAAGGTCTTTAGGATTGGGCATCTTGGTAATGTTAGTAGAATGGATATATTATCTACTATATCAGCTTTAGAATTTGTCTTATTAGATTTAGGATTTGAGTTGGAGTTAGGAGCAGGCTTAGCTGCTGCCCAAAAAGTATTTTATGAGGAGGAGAGAAGTTAATGAAGGTATTAGTTAGCGATGTTATTTCACAAAAAGGTATTGATGTTTTAGAGGAGAATGGTGCTGAAGTTACTTATAATACTCAATTATCTTATGAAGAATTATTAGAAGAAATAGGTAAATATGATGGAATTATTTTAAGAAGTATGACTCCATTAAATGAAGAAGTCTTAAGTCATGCTAAAAATTTAAAAGTAATTGCTAGAGCAGGTTCTGGTTATGATAATATTGATGTTGATGCTGCTTCAAAATTGGGAATAATAGTCTTAAATACTCCAGGACAGAATTCAATCTCTGCTGCTGAGCAGACAATGGCTTTGATGTTAGCTATTTCTAGAAATACAGCTCAGGCAAATCAATCCTTACACCAAGGTGTTTGGGATAGAAAGAAGTATATGGGTGTTGAATTATATGAAAAGACTTTAGGGATCATCGGATTAGGAAGAATTGGTGGTTTAGTATCTCAAAGAGCTAAAGCTTTTGATATGAATATAATTGCTAGTGACCCTTATATCCCAGCTTCACGAGGTGAAAAATTAGGAGTAGAATTGGTGGAGCTAGATGAACTTTTAGAAAGATCTGATTATATTACTTTACATACTCCATTAACTGAAGAGACTCATCATATTTTGAGCACAGAAGAATTTGCTAAAATGAAGGATGGAGTTAGAGTAGTAAATGTAGCTAGAGGAAAGAATGTTGACCATAAAGCTTTATATGAAGCTATTAAAAATGGTAAAGTAGCAGCAGCAGGTATAGATGTACATGAAGAAGAGCCACTTGCAGAGGATTATCTTTTATTACAATTAGAAGAGAACGTAATTGTAGCTCCTCATTTAGGTGGGACCACAGTTGAAGCTATGGATAATGTTTCTATTGATGCTGCTCGTCAGATGTTGATGGTGTTTGAAAAAGGTTTTGCAAAAACTCCATTAAATATACCTACGTTAGAGCCAGAGGAAATGAATCAAATTAGACCATATTTCAATCTAGCAGAAAAACTTGGGAATTTCTATGCTGGTCTAACTGATAATAGAATTGAAGAAGTTGAAGTTATTTATACAGGTGAAATTACTAATTATGATTTACAACCAGTGACTACTACACTATTAAAGGGTCTATTAAATCCTATTTTAGATGACAATGTTAATTTGGTAAATGCTAGATTACTTGCCGAAGAAAGAGGAATTAAGGTTAGTGAAATTAAAAATGATGATACTAATGTTTATTCTAGTTTAATTACTTTGAAAGTTAAAAACAGTCAAGGTGTAAGACAGTTATCTGGAACTGTATTCAATAAAAGTGAGCTAAGAGTTGTAGAAATAGATGGTTATGAAATTGATATCGTACCAAAAGGTATCTTATTAGTAACTAGTCATACTGATCAACCAGGTGTAGTTGGTAAAGTAGGAAGTTTATTAGGTGATAATGGAGTTAATATAGCTAGTTTGAAACTTGGCCGTAATAAAATCGGTGGTAAAGCAATAATGGTCTTAAATATTGATCAAGAGATAGATAATGACTTAAAAGAAGAGTTATTAGAGATAGATGGTATGGCAGATGTGAATGTATTAACTTTATAATTAGTTTTAAGATAGAAGAGGAGGATAAAGATGTTAGATTTAGGGTTTGTTAGAGAGAATATAGATTTAGTGAAGGATTCTTTAAATAAACGAGCAACTGAAGCCCCAATTGATGAATTTGCCGATATAGATATAAAAAGAAGAGAGCTGATTCAGGAAGTAGAGAGTTTAAAGCAGATTCGTAATGAAGAATCTTCTAAGATTGGTCTATTAAAGAGGGATGGTAAAGAGGAAGAAGCCCAGAAAGTTATTCGAAAGATGGGCGAAGTAGCGGATAAAATCAAGGATTTAGATGAGAAGCTCAAAGAGTACAATCAAAGGTTAGAAGATATAATGCTACGAATTCCTAATATCCCTAATCAGGACGTACCAGTAGGCAAAGATGAAGAGGATAATGTCTGTGTTAGAACCTGGGGTGAGCCAACAGAATTTGATTTTGAAGCTAAAGCTCATTGGGATTTAGGAGTAGATTTAGATATATTAGATTTTGAGCGTGGTGCTAAAGTAACAGGTTCTAGATTTACCTTTTTGAAGAATTTAGGAGCAAGATTAGAAAGAGCCTTAATCAGTTTTATGCTCGATATCCATACTGGAGAACATGGCTATCAAGAAATATTTCCTCCTTTTATCGTTAATAGTGAGAGTATGACTGGGACAGGACAGCTTCCTAAGTTTGAAGAGGATGCTTTTAAATTATCAGGGACTGATTATTACTTAGTACCAACTGCTGAAGTACCAGTAACTAATATGTATCGTGATGAAATCTTAGCTGCTGATGATTTACCAATATATCATACAGCTTATAGTGCATGCTTTAGATCTGAGGCTGGTTCTCATGGTCGTGATACTAGAGGTATTATTCGTCAGCACCAATTCAATAAAGTTGAAATGGTTAAGTTTGTTAAGCCAGAAGACTCTTATGATGAGTTAGAGAAGTTAGTGCAAAATGCAGAGACTATTTTACAGAGGTTAGAGCTTCCATATCGTGTGGTTACTTTATGTACAGGGGATTTGACCTTCTCTTCTGCAAAAACTTATGATATTGAGGTTTGGTTACCAAGTTATGACACTTATCGTGAAATCTCCTCTTGTAGTAATTTTGAAGATTATCAGGCAAGAAGAGCTGGAATTAAGTATCGTCCAGAACCTAATGCTAGTACAGAATATATTCATACATTAAATGGTTCAGGACTGGCTATTGGAAGGACTGTAGCCGCTATTTTAGAAAATTATCAGAATGAGGATGGTAGTGTAACTATTCCTAAAGCTTTAAGAGGGTATATGGGTGGAGTTGAAAAGATTAATATCTAATATTTTAAATGGGTCTAAAAATTTTTAGACCCATTTAATTTTTTATTATTTTTTCTTGACAATCCTTTTAAAATAACTTATAATAAATCTTGTGTTAAGTAAATACGGAGAGGTGTCCGAGTCCGGTTGATGGTGACGGTCTTGAAAACCGTTGTACGTTTGCGCGTACCGTGGGTTCGAATCCCACCCTCTCCGCCATTTATATTATTCTCAACATTAACCAGTTGATAATCTGAAGAAATTATTATAGAATTTATAAGTGTTATCAGTTTAATATTAGTAAAATCAGCATGGAGAGATACCCAAGTAGGCTGAAGGGGCGGGTTTGCTAAACCTGTAGTAGGGAATTATCTCTAGCGAGGGTTCGAATCCCTCTCTCTCCGCCATTTTAATATAATAGTTCTCAATACAATCATCCTAAAAAGGATGTTTTTTTATTTATAAAACTAAATAATAGAGTTGTCAAAGATTATTTTACATGTTAATATGAATATAGATAAGAGATTTATTTTTTTGCCTATATTGTTAAAAAAATAACAACAGAGGGGTTTTAGATGAAAAAAATTCTAATTTGTGTTGGAAGTAGCTGTCATCTTAAAGGGGCTTATGAAATTGTAGAAATATTAAAGAAGATAATCAATGAAGAAGAATTGGATACTGAAATAGAATTAGGGGCTTCCTTTTGCCAAGGTAAGTGTACAGAAGGTGTTATTTTGAAGTTTGATCAAGAGATGATTTCAAATGTATCTCCAGAAAACATAGAAGAACTCTTTTATAGAGAGTTTAATAAAGGGGTGAGTTGATTGAGTCTTATCACTTTAAGTGAATCAGAGTGTAAAGATTGTTATCGCTGTGTACGGGATTGTTCTGTAAAAGCAATTAAGATTAATAATGGTCAAGCAGAGGTAGTCAAAGAAAAGTGTATTAATTGTGGTCATTGTATAGAAATATGTCCACAAAATGCTAAAGGTGTTACTAATCATTTAGAGAAGTTGAAGAGATTATTAAAAGAAGAGAAGGTAATAGCCAGTATAGCTCCATCTTTTCCAGCTGTTTTTGATTGTAGTCCAGGACAACTAATAACAGCTTTAAAGAATTTAGGATTTCATGATGTTGAGGAAACGAGTATAGGGGCAGAAGTAATAGCAAGAGAGTATAAAAAATTGTTAGAGTTAGAGAATAAGCCACTTATATCAGCCTGTTGTCCTGCTGTGGTTAGCTTAGTAGAGAAGCATTATCCTGATTTAATCCCTTATCTGTCTCCTACTATCTCTCCTATGATAGCCCATGCTAAGTTGATAAAAGAAATATCTAAAGATATAAAAGTAGTCTTTATAGGCCCTTGTATAGCCAAGATTAAAGAGATAGACTGGGAGAGTTCCAAAGGTGCTGTTGATTTAGCAATTACCTTTGATGAGCTAAAGGGTTTATTCTCTTTGGAAGGTATAGATTATCAAAGTTTAGATGAAGATCAATTCAGAAGTGTTTCAGGGAATTGGTCCAAAGCTTTTCCAGTAGAGAATGGTGTTTTAAAAGCTGCCGATATCAGTTTTGGATTGAGTACGGAGATATTATCAATCTCAGGATTGGCTGAATGTATGAAGACTTTTGAAGATATCTTAAATGATGATATCAGTCCTAAGTTTATTGAAGCTATGGTCTGTTCTGGAGGATGTATAAATGGTCCAGGTATTACATCAGAGCTTAGCATCAATTCTCGAAAAGAGAGGATAATCAGGTATGCTCAAAAAGAAGATACAATAGATAACAAATTTGATATGGATAAATTTAAGATAGATACAAGTAGAGAGTATCTTAACTGCAAAATTGAAGAGAAGATTCCTACAGAAAATCAAATCAGGTTGATATTATCACAGACTGGAAAATTCAGTGATAAGGATGAGCTGGATTGTGGCGGTTGTGGCTATAATAGCTGTCGTGAAAAAGCTATAGCTATCTATCAAGGATTGGCTGAATTGAAGATGTGTATTCCTTATATGAAAGGTAAGATGGAATCTCTAGCAGATATAATTGTAGAGTCATCACCAAATGCAATTATTGTGGTAGGTAAAGATATGACAATTCAGAAGTTTAACCCTAAAGCAGATGAATTATTTAATCGCAATGACGAAATTGCGATAGGTCACAAACTATATAGATATATTGATCCAAAAGATTATTTAGATGCCTGGTTTAATAAGAAGTCTATTTCACAAAAAAAGGTTGAATATAAACAGTATAACTTGATATGTGAACAGTCGGTATTTCCATTGATTGATTATGAATTAGTAATTGGTATAATAACTGATGTTACAGAAAGGGAAAATCATAATGAAAGAGTTGCTAAGATGAAAGAGACTACTTTAGAGAAAGCTAATCAAGTTATCCATAAGCAGATGAAGGTAGCCCAAGAGATTGCAGGATTATTAGGTGAATCTACTTCAGAGACGAAAGCGATTTTATATGAGGTAAGGCAGCTGATGCAAGAGGAGGAAAGATAATTATGTTTGTGGAAACTAGCGTTTCTAGAATTTCCAAGTATAATGAAGAGTTATGTGGAGATAATGTAGAGATTGTAGAGACTGAAGATAGTAAGATTATCGTTTTATCCGATGGGCTTGGTAGTGGAGTAAAAGCCAATATATTATCAACTTTAACTACCAAAATTGCTAGCAGGTTATTAGAGAAGGGGATACCTTTAGAAGAGGTGGTAGATACTATCACCAATACATTGCCAGTCTGTAAAGAGAGGCAGTTAGCTTATTCTACTTTATCTATTTTGCAAATATTTAATGATGGTAGGGCTTACTTAGTAGAGATAGATAATCCTGATTCATTCTTTATTGATAGCAAAGGTAATATTTCTAAAATAGAGACGAAGAAGAGAAGAGTAGGCGATAAGGAGGTAAGAGAGGCACGTTTTCAATTGAAGAATAATGAAATGATAATGCTCATTAGTGATGGGGTTACCCATGCTGGGGTAGGGGGATTACTAAATTTTGGTTTGGGTTGGGATGGTATTGCAGAGCATTTTGAGCGGATTATTAGTAAGTATCAAAGTAGTAATAAATTTGCAGAAGAGTTGATTGAGGTCTGTAATGCTTATTATTGTATGGAGCCTGGTGATGATACAACAACTGTTATTGCATATTTTAGAGAAGAAAGAGAACTAACATTATTCAGTGGACCACCTAAAAATATTGATAAAGATAAAGAGGTCGTTGATAAATTAATTTCTAAGTCAGGCAAGAGGGTAATTGCAGGAGGAACTAGTGCCCAGATAGTTGCTAGAGAGTTGGATGAAGAATTAGAGGTTAGTCTGTTATATCATGATCCAGAAATTCCACCTACTTCCCGATTGGATGGAGTAGATCTAGTTACTGAAGGTCTATTGACTTTAAATAAGACGGTAGAAAGACTAAAAAATGTAAGTTGTCAAGAAGACTTACCTAAACAAAGAGATGGGGCAACTGAATTAGCTAGGCTATTACTAGAAAGTGACAGTATCAATATGTTAATAGGTAAGAAGATTAATCCAGCCCATCAGAGCTTGAGATTACCTGAAAATATGGCGATTAGAAAGCAGATTATAAAAAGGTTAGTAGACTGTCTAAAAGAGAAAGGAAAGAAGGTAACTATAGAATGGTTTTAACATCAAAAAGGAGGTATAAGAATGGGAATTAAAATTAAAATCTGTATTGGAACTCCATGCCATCTTATGGGATCTCAAAATCTAATTGAAGCTGTACAAGAGTTTAATAAGAAGATAGAGACTGATATTGAAGTTGAGGCAGTTAATTGTTTAGATAAGTGTAAAGGTGCACCAGCAGTAAAGATTGATGATGAGGTCTATGCTCCTGCTAGACCTAAGGATTTAATTGATTTAATTAAGGAGCAGTTAAGATAAACAAGGAGGAATTGATTGTGCCTAAGAATGTTTCAGAAGTAACAAAATTAAGACGGAGAGTCTTTAGTAGCATAGCTCAACTTGCCTTTGAAGATAGATTAGCTGAGGATATTGATAAATTACCAGAGCAATTAATCCCAGAACAAGGCTTAGGATATAGATGCTGTGCCCATAAAGAGAGAGCAATAGTTAATCATCGGATTAAATCTGCTTTGGGACTAGAGGCGAATGGGGATGCTAAGAATTTAAAAAAGTTGGCTATTCAAGCCTTAGAATTAGAGAAAATAACAGGAAATAATATTGATGTATTAGATATTGCTTGTGACCGTTGTCCTTTAGATAAGTATAGGGTAAGTGATGCTTGTCGTAACTGTGTAGATCATAGCTGTATGAATGTTTGCCCTAAAGGTGCCATTGTTATAGTACAAAATAGGGCATATATTGATCAAAATAAGTGTATAGAGTGTGGTCTGTGTCAGAGGTTCTGCTCTTATAATGCAATTCTAAAGATGAGCAGACCCTGTGAAACAGCCTGTGGTATAGAGGCTATTACTGCTAATAGTGATAGGCAGGCAAAGATCAATTATGATAGCTGTGTCTCCTGTGGTTCTTGTGTTCAAGCCTGTCCCTTTGGTGCTATTACATATAAATCACAAATTTTACAGACTATCAAGATGATAAAAGATGAAGATACTATTGCGATTTTAGCACCTGCTTTTGTAGGTCAATTTGGAGCTAAAATAAAAATAACCCAAATTAAACAAGGTTTAAAAGAATTAGGCTTTAAAATGATAAAGGAGGTTGCCTTAGGGGCTGATATAGTTACTATAGAAGAGAGTCAAGAGTTCTTAGATAAAGTTCCTAATAAACAGAATTATTTAACAACTTCTTGTTGTCCAGCTTTTTTAGCCTTAATTGAGCAGGAATTTTCGGAATTAATCGAGAATATATCTAGTACTGTATCACCTATGGTTGCCCTAGCTAAAGTTTTAAAAGAAGATTACCCAGATTCTAAAGTAGTATTTATTGGACCTTGTATTGCTAAAAAAGATGAAGCTTTGAAAAATCATGAGCTAGATGCTGTATTAACCTTTGAAGAGTTAGGATCTATGTTTGTAGGAGCTGGCATCAATTTAGCTAATATTTCTGAAGATAATAACTGCGAATCTGCTAATGATGAAGTTGCTACTGATGATGGAAGAACTTTTGCTAGAAGTGGGGGCTTAATTAAGGCAGTAGAAGGGGCTATATCTCAAATTGATCCAAGTAAAGAGTTCAATAAGATTAAGGCTCAAGGTTTAGAGGAGTGTATTAAAACGTTGAGATTGGCTAAAGCTAATCAATATCAAAATTCTTTTATAGAAGGAATGGGTTGCCAAGGAGGTTGTGTAGGAGGACCAGCTACATTAATGGATACTAAATTTACGACCAAGCAAGTAAATAATTTTGGCGAACAATCTAACATAAGATATTCAGTGGATAATAATGAGGCTAAAGCCTTTATAAGTCGATTCGGGAGTCATAAATTTCACCGTGAATAAAGAGGGGGATTTTATTATGATTCATAAAGAAGGAAAAGCAGTTGTAATACCTACTGCTGTTATCAAAAGACTACCTAAATACCATCGTCATTTAGGTAAATTATTAAAAAAAGGCGTAGAAAAGATTTCTTCACGAGAATTTGGAGAGATTGTTGGAGTTTCTGCTCCACAACTTAGACAAGACCTTAACCACTTTGGAAACTTTGGTCAGCAAGGCTATGGCTATAATGTAGAGAAGTTATATAATGCCTTAGCTAAAGTAATGGGTATAGAGAAGAAGAGTAATATGGTATTGGTGGGTGTAGGAAATTTAGGTCAGGCTTTAATCAGTGCTACTGATTTTAAAAGAAGAGGATTTAATTTATGTACTGCCTTTGATATTAATCCAAGATTAGTAGGAATGACAATCAATGGAATTAAGGTTAGAGATATTGCTAATTTAGAACAATATATTAAAGATAATGATATTAATATAGGTATCATTGCAGTACCTGAGGAAACGGCTCAAGATGTTGCTGATAAATTAGTTTTGGCTGGTGTGAAGGGGATTTGGAACTTTGCTCCTGTAGATTTGAAGGTTTCTAAAGAGGTATCTGTCGAAAATGAACATCTTACTGAAGGATTATTAAGGTTATCCTTTAAGATAAAAGGTGAAATATAGAGGAGATAGAAGAGTTATCTTTTTACAGAAAAAGGAATTTGATTTTGTTTATAGTTTATGTTATCATTATATCTGTCGCAAGGAAAGGACAAGCTATTTGAAAGATATTTTGATTAAAAATTCTTTCAAATGTCCTTGACAGATTATTTTTAGTATTATATAATAATCTAGCGTCTAGAGAATTTAACAAACAAATGGAGAGGTGTCCGAGTCCGGTTGATGGTGACGGTCTTGAAAACCGTTGTACGTTTGCGCGTACCGTGGGTTCGAATCCCACCCTCTCCGCCATTATTTTTAGCTACTTGTTGCTAGCCGTTAGCTAGTGGCAAGATTAAAAAATAAATATTTTATTGTTTAGAAAGTAACCAAACATGGAGAGATACCCAAGTAGGCTGAAGGGGCGGGTTTGCTAAACCTGTAGTAGGGAATTATCTCTAGCGAGGGTTCGAATCCCTCTCTCTCCGCCATAAAAATTCAATTGACAATGTACAAACTAAATTGATAATTAAATTAGTTAGTTCTTTTAATTGTACATTATAAATTGTTAATTAATATAATATGCGCCCGTAGCTCAGCTGGATAGAGTAACTGACTACGAATCAGGAGGTCGCAGGTTCGAATCCTGCCGGGCGCGCCATAAATTTAGGTGAAAAGATGAACAAAGAATATTATATGCAAGAAGCTTTAAAAGAAGCTAAGAAAGCTTTTGATAAAGAAGAAGTTCCAATTGGTGCTGTAATCGTTAAAGATAACAAGATTATAGCTAGAGCTCATAATTTAAAGGAAGAGTTGCAAGATGCAACAGCTCATGCAGAAGTATTGGCTATCCGTCAAGCTGCTCAAAAGTTGGGTGGATGGCGCTTAAATGGATGTACTCTGTATGTTACTATTGAACCTTGTCCCATGTGTGCTGGTGCATTAGTTCAATCTAGAGTTGATGCTTTGGTCTATGGTGCAACTGATCCTAAAGGTGGAGCTGCTGGAACTTTATTTAATTTAGTAGACTCTAATTTATTGAACCATAAATTAGCAATTGAATATGGTGTTTTGGAGGATAAATGTCGCCAAATCATGAAAGATTTTTTTAAATCATTGAGAAGGTGAATTAGCTACTAGCTGATAGCTAGCAGCTAAATATTTTTAAATACATGGAGAGGTGTCCGAGTCTGGCTTAAGGGGCTCGCCTGGAAAGCGAGTGTAGATTAACGTCTACCGAGGGTTCAAATCCCTCCCTCTCCGCCATAAAACTCATCACCGTAAGGTGTTTTTATTTTATTAATCATTTGGTAATTGTTGTTATTTTTTCACTTCATGTTGACTTATAATTTTATCTTTGATAAAATTATAAATGTGATAATTAAATTATGTAATAAAGGCTTTTGCCTTTATATAAATTGTGACCGTGCTAAATGGGGTGGTAGCGGTACCCTGTAACCCGCAATCCGCTATAGCGGGATTGATGTTCGCCTAAGTCTATCTTCTGTAAGGTCTGGCTTAAGTAAGTGGTGTTGACAATTGGGTCCTACGCAACGGAGCTTTATGAACCCCGTCAGGTCCGGAAGGAAGCAGCGGTAAGTAAATGTCTTCCGTGTGCCGTAGGGGTGCCTAATTCGAGCTAACTGCTTAAGTAACGCTTGGAGGAGGTAGGTGAACGCGAATGCACGGTCCTTTCTTATTATTATGATATAAATTTATTTGGGGGTTATATGATGGCCTACATTTCACTTTATAGAAAATGGCGTCCACAGAAATTTTCTGATATTGCTGGTCAACAGAATGTAGTTAAAACTTTACAAAATGCAATCAAAATGGATAGAATAGCTCATGCTTATCTATTTTGTGGACCTAGGGGTACTGGTAAGACTAGTACTGCTAAGATTTTAGCTAAAGCATTAAATTGTAAGGAAGGGCCAACTGTTAATCCGTGTGATGGCTGTGACTCTTGTGATAAGATTAGAAATAATAATTCAATCGATGTCATTGAGATAGATGCTGCCTCTAATCGAGGAATTGATGAAATTAGAGATTTAAGGGAAAAAGTTAAATTTTCTCCTACTGAGGGGAATTATAAAGTATATATTATAGATGAAGTACATATGTTAACAACAGAGGCGTTTAATGCTTTACTAAAAACCTTAGAAGAGCCGCCTGATTATGTTATCTTTATTTTAGCCACAACTGAGCCCCATAGACTCCTGCCTACTATTTTATCCAGGTGCCAACGATTTGATTTTAATCGTTTATCTATCAATGATATTAAAGATAGGTTGGCTTATATCTGTAGTCAAGAAAGTGTTGAAGCTTCAACAGAGGTTTTAGCTACTATTGCTCGTAATGCTGATGGAGGAATGAGAGATGCTATCAGTATTTTAGACCAAGCTATCTCCTTTAGTGGACAAGAGCTTAGTCTTGAAGATGTTGGAGAGGTTTTAGGCTTGGTTGGTGATGAAGTATTATTTGAACTGACAGATACAATTTTGAATAAAGAGGTAGAAAGTGGCTTAGAGTTGATTAATAGTATTATAAAGCGGGGAAAGAATATTTCTAAATTTGTAAGTGATTTAATCAATCATTTGCGTAATTTATTGCTAGTAAAAGAATGTAAAGATATTACTAAGATAATCGATGTTACTATTGAAAATAAAAATAAATTAGAAGAACAAGCCGAAAAATTACAGGCAAATCAATTATTAAATTGGGTAAATATCTTAAATCAGCTACATTATGATTTAAGAAATACCACTCAACCACGTATTAATCTAGAGATGGGGATTATTAAATTAATTAAGCTTGATGAGGATAAATCTTTAGCTAATGTACTAGACCGTTTGTCTAGACTAGAGGAATTAGTGGATAATGGAAATATAATAGTAAATAATATAGATGATAAGTCTCAAACAAGCACAGATATTAAAGAGGACAGTCTTGATATCAAACAATCTAACTCCATAAATAATAAAGTAGAAGATAAAAATGTCGTAAAGGTTTCTGCTCCTGTTGACATTGACATAGATAAGATCCGAGATAAATGGGAAGATATTTTAGAGTATCTTAAATCTGATAAGAAGATGAGATTACAGGCATTATTAAAGGATGCAGTGCCAGCAAAGATTGAAGGTAATAAATTGTTTATATCTTTTGAGCATGAATTTCATAAAGATTCAGTAGAAAGAGAGCAGGATACTGTTAGTACAGTATTAAAAAAGTTTTTGGGAGTTAGTTTGAAGGTTAAATGTATTTTTTCTGGAAATATTAATAATGAAGATAGGGATAAAGAGCAAGAGATATTAGAGCATCCTTTGGTTAAGAAGGCTATTGATTTATTTAACGGTAGAGTTGTTAAGGTTGAAGAGATTAGCTAATAATAATTTTTTATTTACAGGAGGATGGTATTTATGGATATGGGTAAAATGATGAAACAAGTTCAAAAAATGCAAGGACAGATGGCAAAGATGCAAGATGAGTTAGCTAAAAAGACTGTTGAAGCTTCTGCTGGTGGTGGAATGGTAACTGTAACAGCAAATGGACAACAGGAGATTGTTGGGATAAAAATTGATCCTGATGCGGTAGATCCTGATGATGTTGAAATGTTAGAAGATTTAATTTTAGCAGCGGTTAATGAATCGATGCGTAAAGTACAAGACATGACTCAAAAAGAGATGGGCAAATTAACAGGTGGGATGAATATTCCAGGACTATTTTAAGTTTAAGGGGAATTAAATTATGAGATACTATGCACAGCCCTTATCACAATTGATTGGTCAACTCTCTAAATTACCAGGAGTAGGACCAAAGACTGCACAGAGATTGGCCTTTCATATTTTGGAGATGGATCAAAAAGATGCTCAAGATCTAGCAAACTCTATTTCTGAGATAAGAGATAAACTATCATATTGCTCTATTTGTAATAATTTAACCCAAAATGACCCTTGTCAAATATGTAGTCAGCATAAAAGAGATAAGACCTTAATCTGTATAGTAGAAGAAGTTAAAGATGTTATTGCTATGGAGAAGACAGGAGAATATAAAGGTGTTTATCATGTCTTACATGGGGCTATCTCACCTATTGATGGAGTGGGTCCAGAAGATATCAAGATAAAAAGTCTGCTTCCAAGATTGGATGAGAATACCTCTGAGGTTATTTTAGCTACTGACCCTAATGTCGAAGGAGAAGCTACTGCGATGTACATATCTAAGCTTTTGAAACCTTTAGGAGTCAAGGTGACTAGAATAGCTCATGGTTTACCAGTTGGTGGAGATTTGGAATATGCTGATGAAGTAACATTATCTAAAGCTTTAGAAGGTAGAAGAGAGATTTAAAAAGCCACTTTCAAAGTGGTTTTTTTTAAAGTTTATATGATAATTATTTAACAAAGAATTTGTGATAATTGATAGAGTTTTTTGAAAATTAGAACATTTGACTAGTATTAATAGTTGTAGTATACTAAAAATATGTAATTTTAGAACACAGCATAAACATAAAACAAGGGGGCGGAAAGATTGGCTAAAAAAATGAAAACTATGGATGGAAATCAAGCTGCTGCATATACTTCTTATGCATTTACTGAAGTAGCTGGTATTTATCCTATTACACCATCATCTCCGATGGCTGAGTATGTTGACTTATGGGCTTCTCAAGGGAAGAAAAATTTATTTGGTATGCCTGTAAATGTTGTAGAGATGCAATCAGAAGCTGGAGCAGCTGCAACAGTACATGGTTCTTTACAAGCAGGTGCATTGACTACTACATACACTGCATCTCAAGGGTTACTTTTAAAAGTTCCTAATATGTATAAAATCGCTGGTGAATTATTACCAGGTGTTATTCACGTGGCTGCAAGATCAATTGCTGCACAAGCATTATCAATCTTTGGTGATCATCAAGATGTAATGGCTGCTAGACAGACTGGTTTTGCTATGTTAGCAAGTGGATCAGTACAAGAAGTTATGGACTTAGGTGGGGTAGCTCACTTGGCTGCAATTGAAGGTAAGGTTCCTTTCTTACACTTCTTTGATGGATTCCGTACTTCTCATGAAATTCAAAAAGTTGAATTGATGGATTATGAAGTATATGATCGTTTATTAGATAGAGATGCTGTTCAAGAATTCCGTAATAATGCATTAAATCCTGAGCATCCTGTAACTCGTGGTAGTGCTCAAAATGATGATGTATACTTCCAAACTAGAGAGGTTCAAAATAAATATTATGATGCACTTCCTGATATTGCTGCAAAATATATGGAAGAGATCTCTAAAGTAACTGGACGTGACTATGCTCCATTTGTATATTATGGTGCTGAAGATGCAACTGATGTTGTTATCGCTATGGGATCTGTAACTGAAACTATTGAAGAAACAGTGGATTATTTAGTAGCTCAAGGGCGTAAAGTAGGTTTATTAACTGTTCACTTATATCGTCCATTTAGTGCTAAATATTTCTTCAATGCTTTACCAGAGAGTGTTGAAAAAATTGCTGTATTAGATAGAACAAAAGAGCCTGGTTCTGCAGGAGAGCCATTATACTTAGATATTAAGTCAGTATTCTATGGTAAAGAAAATGCTCCATTAATTATTGGTGGACGTTATGGATTATCTTCAAAAGATACTACTCCAGCACAGATCATTGCTGTATTTGATAACTTGGCAGGAGAAGCTAAAGATAACTTTACAATCGGTATCGTTGATGATGTAACTAACTTATCTTTAGCAGTTGAAGAGGAAGTTAATGTATTATCTGATGATGTAACTGAAGCATTATTCTATGGATTAGGTTCTGATGGTACTGTTGGTGCTAATAAGAATACAATCAAAATTATCGGTGACAACACTGATTTATATGCACAAGGATACTTTGCATATGACTCTAAGAAGTCAGGTGGGGTAACTCGTTCAAACTTACGTTTTGGAAAAGACCCTGTTAGATCTACTTACTTAGTATCTACTCCAAGCTTTGTATCCTGTTCTACAGATTCTTACTTAGATAAGTATGATATGCTAAGTGGATTACAAGAAGGTGGAACTTTCTTATTAAATACAGTTTCTAGTGCTGATGAAATTGTAGAGAAGATGCCTAATAGTGTTAAAAAACAATTGGCTGAAAAAGATGCTAAGTTCTATATTATTGATGCTGTAACTTTAGCTCAAGATATTGGATTAGGACGTCGTACTAACACTATCATGCAATCTGCATTCTTTAAATTAAATGAGCAGATCATGCCTTATGACAGAGCTCAAAAATTAATGAAAGAGTATGCTGAAAAGTTATATGGACGTAAAGGTAAAGAGATCGTTGAACTTAACTGGAAGGTTATCGATAAAGGTGCTGAAGGTTTAGTAGAAGTAACAGTTGACTCAGCTTGGGCTAATCTTGAAGCAGAACAAGCTGCTCAAGTAGATGAAACTCGTCCAGATTTCGTTAAGAATATTGCAGATCCAATCAATGCTATTAAAGGATACGAGTTACCAGTATCTGCATTTGAAGGTTATGAAGACGGAACTATGATTAATGGTGCTGCTGCTTATGAAAAACGTGGTATTGCTAACTTCGTTCCAAAATGGGTACATGACAACTGTATTCAGTGTAATCAATGTGCTTTTGTCTGTCCTCATGCAGTAATTAGACCATTCTTAATGGATGAAGAAGAGGTTGCTAATGCTCCTGAAGGTATGATAACTAAGAAGCCTATGGGTAGAGGACTAGATGGATTAGAATATCGTCTACAGATTTCTACTTTAGACTGTACTGGATGTGGAGTTTGTGCTAATGTATGTCCAGGTATGAGAGGAAATAAAGCTCTTGAAATGGTACCAATTAAAGAGTCTATTGCAGCTGGGGAACCAGAATATGCAGAATATATGTTCAATGAAGTAACATATAAAGATGACTTATTAAAGACAACTAATGTTAAAGGTTCTCAATTTGCTAAGCCGTTATTTGAGTTCTCTGGAGCTTGTGCTGGTTGTGGAGAAACTCCATATGTTAAGTTAATCTCTCAATTATTTGGAGATAGAATGACAATTGCAAATGCAACTGGATGTTCTTCAATCTATGGTGGTTCTTATCCAGCAACTCCATTTACTACAGATGCTGATGGTAGAGGTCCAGCATGGGCAAACTCATTATTTGAGGACAATGCTGAATTTGGATATGGTATGAGAGTTGCTTCTGAAACTACTCGTGACAGAATTGCAAATATCATGGCCGAAACTATGGATCAAGTAGAGCCTGAGTTACAAGAATTATTCACTGAATGGATGGAAAACCGTAACAGTGGTGCTATTACTAAAGACTTAAAAGCTAAATTAGTTGATGCTTTGGCTAATACTTCTTGTGAAGCAGCTAAGGAAATCTTAGGTGTTAAAGACTTCATCGTAAAACAATCTAACTGGATGATCGGTGGAGATGGATGGGCTTATGATATCGGTTATGGTGGATTAGACCATGTAATTGCTAGTAATGATGATATTAATATCTTGGTAGTAGATACAGAGGTTTACTCTAACACAGGTGGACAGTCTTCTAAAGCTTCTCCAACTGGTTCTATTGCTAAGTTTACAGCTGCTGGTAAATCCGGTAAGAAGAAGGATTTAGCTGCAATTGCTATGACTTATGGTCATGTATATGTAGCTCAAGTATCTCATGGTGCAAGCCAAGCTCAAGTATTAAAGGCTATGCTAGAGGCTGAGGCTCATAATGGACCATCAATCGTAATTGCTTACTCTCCATGTATTAACCATGGTGTTAAGGGTGGATTAACTAATGCTCAATCTCAAGCTAAATTAGCTACTGAGTGTGGATATTGGCCAACATTCAGATTTGATCCTGCATTAGCTGAAGAAGGTAAGAATCCATTCCAAATCGATTGTAAGGATCCTCAATGGGATAAGTATCAAGACTTCTTAATGAGCGAAAGACGTTATTCTCAGCTATATAAGATTAATCCAGAGGAAGCTGAAGAGTTATTAGAATTAAATAAGAAAGAAGCTCAACGTCGTTGGACAATGTATCAACGTTATCTTGCAATGGATTACTCTTTAGAAAATTCTGAAGCAGATATTGCTAAGGATGAAGTTGCAGCTACAAAAGAATAATTATAGATAATTAATTTTTAAAGCAGTGGATATAATATCCACTGCTTTTTTCTTTTTTGATAACTATAGTCATCTAATTTTAATATTTTCTATCCACTCTGGGTATTCTATAGTCAACTATTACCTTTAAAGGAGGTCAAAAACTAATGTCCTTTGAACTTATCAGTAAGATATTTGATTTTTCTAATCTTTCTACAGGGGTAAATGAAAACTTAGAAGAGCAAATTATAGAAGCCAGAGAAGAGTGGGATGATGCTAGAAATTATTTTAATTCTGTATCTGACCCTGATTTAATTGACCATGCTATCTATCTATTAGAAGCTGCTGAAAGTAAATATAGATACTTATTAAAACAGAAAAGGTCAATAAATAAAAATTAAATATTATCCTGTGAGCTTGAAGACACTAAAATTTATTTAAAGAGATTGATTCCAAAAATTTAGTCTATTGCTACTACATAATAACTGAGAAGGTGTTTTTCTATAGTTAGCATAAAAATTAAAATATGAATTCTTTGAAATAAGATAATAATCTGGATAATCATTATAAAAGAAACAAATATTATATATGAAGACTATTAAAATGATAATTTAATTTTTGATTAATTTTCTAAAATGAAAGGAGGAGAATATATGGCAAATTTAACGGAAATTCGTTGGCACGGTCGAGGTGGTCAAGGTTCAAAAACGGCATCTATTTTATTAGGGAAAGTTGCTGCTAAAACAGGAAAGAATATTCAGGCATTTCCCGAGTATGGTCCAGAGAGAATGGGTGCTCCAGTATTAGCTTATAATAGGATCAGTGATGAGCCCATCTTTGTCCACTGCCAAGTAACTGAGCCTAGTATCGTGGTAGTTTTAGATCCAACCTTATTGGAGGTTGTAGATGTAACTGAGGGGGTTCCAGCAGATGGGACTATTATTGTCAATACAGAAGTCGAAACTGCTAAAATAAGAGAAAAGTTAGGGTTTGAAGGTGGGGTTTATACAGTAGATGCTTATGGTATCTCAACTGAAGAGATTGGTGCTCCTTTTCCTAATACGCCAATGTTAGGTGCTTTGATTAAAGCTACCGACTTATTAGATTTTGATGGATTTGTAGTTGAAGTAGAGAGTGAATTTAAGAAGAAGTTTGCTCATAAGCCTGAAGTAGTTGAAGGGAATATGAATTCAATGAAGCGGGCTTATCAGGAGGTGAAACAATAATGGTTAAACCAGGTGATGGGTATAAGGATATTCCTATTGGTGGATTGATTTTGGATGCTGGTAATGCAAAAGAATATAAAACTGGGGGATGGAGAACTAAGAAGCCGATTCTAGATAAAGAAAAGTGTATTAATTGCCATTTATGCTGGGCTTTCTGTCCTGATATTTCTATCCTTTCTGAAGATGGTGTTGTCTCAGATCAGATAGATTATGACCACTGTAAAGGTTGTGGAATCTGTGCCAATGAATGTCCTGTAAATGCTATTGAAATGGTGAAAGAGTAAAGAACAAATAGCAAAGAATAAATAATAAAGAATAATTTTGGTTTTGAATTTATTTATTCAATACTCACTATTCTTTATTAAATGATTTTAGAGGGAGGTAATAAAGTGTCTAGTAAAGTTGCTTTGACTGGTAATGAAGCTTTAGCCCAAGCTATGCGACAGATAAATCCAGATGTTGTTGCTGCTTATCCGATCACTCCACAGACTGCAATGGTACAGACTTTCTCTCAATTTGTAGCCGATGGAGAGGTAGATACTGAATATGTTACTGTAGAGAGTGAACATAGTGCTATGAGTGCCACTGTAGGTGCTAGTGCTGCTGGTTCTCGGGCTATGACAGCAACTGCTGCTAATGGATTAGCTTTGATGTGGGAGATATTGTACATAGCATCAGGGACAAGGTTACCAATTGTAATGCCAGTTGTAAATCGTGCTTTAAGTGGTCCAATCAATATTCACTGTGACCATAGTGATGCCATGGGTGCTCGTGATTCTGGATGGATTCAATTGTATGCTGAGAATGCCCAAGAGGCCTATGACAATGCTATTCAAGCTATTAGAATCTCTGAACACAAAGATGTATTGTTACCAACAATGGTGAATTTAGATGGTTTTATCACAAGTCATGCAGTAGAGAGTTTAGAGATATTAGCTGATGAAGATGTGAAGGAGTTTGTAGGAGAGTATCAACCAGAAAATTATTTACTAAATGCAGACAATCCAATTGCTATAGGTCCTTTAGATTTACAGGATTTCTATTTTGAACATAAGATGCAACAAGCTGTGGCAATGGGAGATGCTAAACAGGTAATTTTGGATATTGCTAAAGAATATAAAGAGTTAACTGCTAGAGAATATGGATTTTTTGAATCATATAAATTAGATGATGCCGAAGTGGCGATTGTAGCCTTAAACTCTACTGCAGGAACAGCTAAGGCAGCTGTAAATAATTTAAGAGAAGCAGGGGTAAAAGCTGGTTTATTAAAAATTAGAGTCTATAGACCATTCCCTGCTGAAGAGATAGCAGATGCTTTAAAAGATATCAAAGCTGTTGCTGTCTTAGACAGAGCAGAGAGTTTCTCCACAAATGGAGGTCCAGTATTTGCTGACATTAGAAGTGTCTTATATGATATAAAAGCCAATGTAGAGGTTGTTGACTATATCTATGGTTTAGGTGGTAGGGACATTAAGGTCGAAGAGATTGAGAGTATATTTAATGATCTACAAGAAATTATTAAAACTGGTCAAGTGGAAAATAGAATTACTCACTTTGGTGTAAGGCAATAGGAGGTGGAATAAATGAAGTTAAAAGAAGCTGCTAAGACAAGTGAAAGATTTACAGGTGGACATAGATTATGTTCGGGTTGTGTAGCAGGGCCTGTTACCAATCTAATTATGAGAGCCAGTAAGAATCCAGCAGTAGTAGGGGCAGCAACAGGTTGTTTAGAGGTTTCTAGCTCAATCTATCCTTACACTGCTTGGAAGGATTCTTTTATTCACAATGCTTTCGAAAATTCTGCAGCAACTGTTAGTGGAGTTGAAGCTGCTTACCGTTCTTTAAAGAAGCAAGGTAAGATGGAAGAGGACTTTGATTTTATTGCCTTTGGTGGAGATGGAGGAACCTATGATATTGGATTCCAATCATTATCAGGTGCTATGGAACGGGGTCATGATATGGTCTATGTATGTTATGATAATGGTGCATATATGAACACTGGTATTCAACGTTCTAGTGCTACACCTAAAGGTGCTAATACAACAACCTCTCCAGCAGGAAAGGTAATTGCTGGTAAGCAACAATATAGAAAAGAGTTAACTGATATTATGGCAGCCCATAATATTCCTTATGTTGCTCAAATTTCTCCCTTTAAACCACAAGAGTTGATGAAAGCAGCCCAAAAGGCCTTTGAAACTAAAGGACCTGCTTTTTTAAATGTATTAGCTACTTGTCCTCGTGGGTGGAGAAGTAGAGCAGAAAAAGGGATTGAATTGACTAAGGTAGCAGCAGATACCTGTGTTTGGCCAATGTTTGAGATAGAAAATGGTGAATGGAAACTACTTTATAAGCCTAGAAAGAAGAAACCTGTCGAAGAATGGTTAAGGCAACAAGGTAGATTTAAGCATCTATTTAAACGAGGAAATGAGCATATAATTGAAGATATTCAAGAGCATACTGATAAGAGGTGGAATTATATCTTAGAGCGCTGTGGTGAAAGGCAATAATAAGATTAGGGGTCTGATTTATCAGACCTCTAATTTTATTTTCTACTTCTACTTGACATCTTAGTATAAAGTTGATAAACTTAAAAAAATTAAAAAGACATAGTAAAGTTTCGTATAAAATCGAGAATGGGCTCGAAAGTTTCTACCAGGTGGCCGTAACTACCTGACTACGAATTATAGATTTTCAGGTTATGTGCATTTTTGAGCCCTAAGTATATAGAGAACTATGCTTAGGGTTTTATATATCAATCAATGACTTTTAAAAGCAATTTATGATAGATAAACTATTAAAGGGGGAGTAAATATGAAAGATAAGTTTGTTAAAGAGGGTTTGACTTTTGATGATGTTTTATTAATACCAGCTCATTCTAAAGTGTTACCTAAGGAAGTAGATACTAGTACAAATTTAACTAAGAATATTAAGCTAAATGTTCCAATCTTAAGTGCGGCTATGGACACAGTAACGGAGGCTAATATGGCTATAGCTATGGCTCGTCAAGGTGGACTTGGAATTATACACAAGAACATGCCAATTGAAGCACAAGCAGAGGAAGTTGATAAGGTTAAGCGTTCTGAGAATGGTGTTATCGTTAATCCTTTCTATTTAAATCCTGACAATAAGGTTTATGAGGCAGAGGAATTGATGTCTAAATATCATATTTCAGGAGTTCCAATTGTAGATAGTGAGAAGAAACTAGTAGGTATCTTGACTAATAGAGATTTATTATTTGAAGAGGATTATGATCAAGAGATTAGTAATGTAATGACTAGTGAACATTTAGTAACTGCTCCAGTAGGAACAGATTTAGAGGCGGCTAAAGGGATTTTACAGAAGCATAAGATTGAGAAGTTACCATTAGTAGATGAGAATAATGTTTTAAAAGGATTAATTACTATTAAAGATATTGAAAAAGCAGAGGAATATCCTAATGCTGCTAAAGATAAACAAGGGCGTCTATTATGTGGAGCTGCTGTAGGAATCGGTGAAGGAACTAAAGAGAGGATTGCAGCTTTAGTAGAGGCAGAAGTAGATGTTGTAATTATTGATACTGCTCATGGACATTCTCAAAAGGTAATTGATATGGTTAAGGGAGTTAAGGAGAAGTACCCAGAATTGAATATTATCTCAGGAAATGTAGCTACTGCTGAGGCTACTAAGGCTTTAATTGAGGCAGGAGCGGATGCTGTTAAAGTAGGAATTGGACCAGGATCTATCTGTACAACTAGAGTAGTAGCAGGTGTGGGAGTACCTCAGGTTACTGCTGTGTATGATTGTGCTATGGAAGCTAATAAGTATGGAGTTCCTGTTATTGCTGATGGAGGAATTAAGTACTCTGGTGATGTAGTTAAGGCATTGGTTGCTGGAGCTAGTGCAGTTATGTTAGGCAGTGTCTTAGCTGGGACAGATGAAGCTCCAGGGGAGAAGGTAATCTATAAAGGAAGAAGTTATAAGGTTTATCGCGGTATGGGATCAATTGGTGCCATGAAGATGGGAAGTAAAGACCGTTACTTCCAAGAAGATGATAAGAAATTAGTACCAGAAGGTATTGAAGGGCGTATTCCTTATAAAGGAGAATTGGCAGATACTATCTATCAGATGGTAGGTGGGTTGAGAGCAGGAATGGGGTACTGTGGTGCCGCTACTGTTAACGATTTAATCGAGAAAGGTCAATTTATTAAGATTACTGCTGCTGGATTAAGAGAGAGCCATCCTCATGATGTCACAATTACAAAAGAAGCTCCAAATTATAGTGTTGATTAATAGTAAAAGTCCTCAAATTGAGGACTTTTCTTTTTATTATCTTAAGATAGAAGAGAATAGTTATAATTAAATCTTTAATTTCGGATATACTTATTAATATAAATCTTTTGATTACCCAAATCACTTTTTGGTGATATGATAACTTTTGAATTTACTTTATTTATAAGAGGAATCATTAATTTAGATTAGTTTATTTTTGTTTAGTAAAATTTATCTACTCAATAAAATACTATTAATAGGTAATTTTCTATGGTAAGATGTTGTTAAAAGGTATAATATTATAATGGAATTATTAATATAAAGGAGTTTATTTATCGGTCAAGAATAATAACAATAGTCATAAAAATATTGGAGGAAGTTCAATGAAGGGATACTTTATTACACTAGAGGGTGTAGAAGGTTCTGGGAAATCAACTCAGGTTAGATTGATCAAGGAATATTTAGAGGGTTTAGGATATAAAGTTCTAACTACTTTTGAGCCAGGTGATACAGAAGTAGGTAAGGAGATTAGAAGAATTTTACTTAGTCCAGATAATACAGAGTTAGTATCTAGGGCAGAATTGTTACTATATGTAGCTGAGAGAGCTCAGCATGTTTTTGAATTAGTTAAGCCATCTTTGGCAAAAGGCAAGATCGTGATTAGTGATAGATATACCGATGCTACTTTGGCTTATCAAGGTTATGCAAGGGGATTAAACCAAAAGTTGATTGAAGAGTTAAATGTTATAGCTACAGAAGGTTTAGAACCAGATTTAACCTTGCTTTTAGATATTGATCCTCAAATATCTCTACAAAGAGCAAAGCAAGTAACTGCTCAAAATCATTATAAAGGAGATAGAATTGAAGCTGAGAAGATTTCTTTTCATCAGAGGGTAAGAGAGGGTTATTTAGATTTGGCTAATAAGAAAGAGAGAATAGAATTGATTGATGCTAAGCAATCAATTGAAGATATCTTTAATTCAATTAAAATCATACTTCAAAAGAGGTTGATAAGAGATGAAAATTGATAATAAATTAAAGAGTAATGTAAATACTGCTAGAGCTTCTGGAAGTCAGGTGAGGAAAATTGAGGGGAGAAAGACCGATTTTTTAGAAGAGTTAACCAAGGTTCATGGTGTACAGATTAAGGGTAAATTAGATGAACTATTGGAGATGATTGACCAACAAGGTGAGCGGTTGAATAAACATCGTACTTTTAGAGAGTTAATTAGATATAAGAAGATGGTTAAGCAGTTTGTTAAGGAGACTGTAGGGCAGATGTATGATGTGCAAGAGGACTATAGTCCTATGCAAGGAAAGGTTCATACGATAGTCAAGTCAGTAGATAAATCTTTAGAGGATTTAACTAAGATGATTCTCGATGAACAGTCATCACAATTAGATATTTTGGGGAAATTAGATGAGGTACGGGGAATGTTAGTAGATTTATATAGATAAGGGGAGTTTTTCATGTCTTTTAATCAAATAATAGGACAAGACCTAGCAAAAACTATATTAAAGAATGCACTAGTTCAACAAAGGTTAAGCCATGCCTACTTATTTACTGGTGAAGAGGGTTTAGGCAAAGATTCAACAGCCTTTGAATTTACTAAAGCAATTAATTGTCAAGAGAATGATAATGATTCTTGTAATCATTGTATATCCTGTAGAAAAGCCAATAATAAGAACCATCCAGATATTAAAGAGATTTATCCTGATGGTGCTTTTATTAAAATAGATCAAATTCGTAAGTTGCAACAAGAGATTTTATATAAGCCTTATGAAAGTAAAAAGAAAGTCTATATAATTCATCAAGCTGATAAGATGAATACACAGGCTGCTAATAGTCTGCTTAAGACTTTAGAAGAACCTCCAAGCTATGCAATTATAATATTGATTACAAATAATTTAAATAAACTCCTACCTACCATTATCTCAAGATGCCAATTGATTAGATTCCAATTAGTTGCTGATGATATTATTAAGGATAGTCTAATTCAAGACTATGATGTGTCAGAAGAAGAGGCAACATTATTTACTACTTTAGCAGGTGGAAGGTATAGATTTGCTTTAGAGTGGGTAGAGAATATAGATAAGGTAGAGGAAAGAAGAGAGATACTTAAAATAGCCAATTCTTTAAAGGATTTAACTAGAATCGAAAGCTTTGAATTTGTGCAAAAACTATTAGATGAACGGGATAAAGTTAATTTGATTTTAGATATGATTTTAACCTGGTATCGGGATCTATTAATGGTTAAATTGGGTCAAAATAAGAATTTAATTAATATTGATTACTATAATAAGTTAAGTGATGAAGCCAAAGAGTGGAGAGTAGAAGGTATAGAAGCTATAATAAGATTGATAGAAGATAGCAGTAATATAATAAATAACTTAAATGTTAATCTACAGTTGGCTTTAGAGGTGTTATTTTTAAGGTTAAATAAATTAAGGAGGAAGAATTATGCCGCAAGTAATAGGAGCTACATTTAAAAAAGCAGGTAAAATATATTACTTTAAGCCTAATGGCATTGAGTTAAATATAGGTGATAAAATTCTTGCAGAAACTGCTCGTGGCTTAGAGCTAGGAGAAGTTATTATAGATTCTAAAGAGATTGCTAAAGTTAATTCAAAATCAGAGTTAAAGCCAATAAAGAAGAAAGCCGATGACAATGATATACAGCAAGCTAAGAGGAATGAAAAGGAAGCAGAAAAGGCTTTTGAAATCTGCGAAGAGAAGATAGCAGAACATAAATTACCAATGAAATTGATCGATTCAGAGTATACCTTTGACAAAGGTAAGTTGTTATTCTATTTTACGGCTGATGGAAGGATAGATTTTAGGGAATTGGTTAAGGATTTAGCATCGATATTTAGAACAAGAATAGAACTACGACAAATAGGTGTCAGGGATGAAACTAAATTAATGGGTGGTATTGGTCAATGTGGTAGAAGTCTGTGTTGTAAGACCTTTTTAAGGGAATTTGATCCAATTACTATTAAGATGGCTAAAGACCAAGACTTATCACTAAATCCAGAGAAAATTTCTGGGATTTGTGGTCGATTAATGTGTTGTTTAAAGTATGAATCTGATAATTATTTAGAGACTAAAGATGATTTACCTGATATAGGTGAAGAAGTAGAGATTGGAGAAGAGGTTGGCACAGTCACTGGATTGAATGTGGTTAAAGAGACTTTAACGGTAGAATTAAGTGGTCAAGAGAGTATTGAAGTATCTGCTGATGATATTGAAGAGAAAAAAGAGGATTAATAGTGTAGGATATAGAATATTGAGGAATAAGACTTTGGGGATATGGAGGTTGCAATAGTGGAAGAGATTATTAGTCTTTTGGCTCATTTTCAGGAAGAGTTACAGGTTTTGACTAATGATTTTCAGAAGATGAAGAATACGATTTATAATATATATAAAGAGAATGAGAAACTGAAAGAAGAGAATCAAAACCTAAAGAAGTTACTTTTTACTAAAGAAGAGGAAGAGGAGCCTGACCAAGAGGGAGGAATGGGTTATGATAATTTAACTCGTTTATATAGAGAAGGTTTCCATGTCTGTCATCTTAACTTTGGAGAAGGGCGTGAGAGTGACTGTTTATTCTGTATGGGACTCTTAGACAATAATTTAGATGAAGTGGAGGAAGAATCTAGTGATAAATAGAGTTAATTTAAAAAAGACAGAGCGCTTGGATGATCTATTAATTGATGATTTGAAATTAATTCAGAATCCTGATTACTTCTGTTTTTCACTGGATGCTGTTCTACTTGCTAATTTTGCTAGTCCTAAAAAGAACTCCAAGGTTTTAGATATAGGTACAGGCAGTGGAATTATCCCTCATTTAATGCAGGCTAAATATCAAGTCGAGAAGATTTATGGTATTGATATTCAAGCAGAATTAATTGATATGGCCAAACGTAGTGCCAAATACAATAATATAGAAGATAAATTAGAGTTTATTAATGCTAATATCAAGAATGGGTTAGAAGTATTTAAAAGGGAGAGCTTTGATTATATCATCAGTAATCCACCTTATATGAAGGCTAGCAGTGGCAAGATTAATCTGGAGGATAAAGTAGCTATTGCCCGCCATGAGATAGAGTGTGACTTAGAAGATATTATTAAGATGAGTAGCCAATTACTTAAGTATCGAGGTAAGGTTGCTTATGTTTATAGAACTCAGCGATTAGCTGAGTTATTATCTTTGATGGACAAGTATAATTTAGCTGCTAAGAGGTTAAGGTTGATTCATTCACAGATTGATAAAGAGGCTAAGTTATTTTTGGTAGAAGGTGTTAAAGGTGGAGGCGTTGGTCTAGATATTTTAGCTCCTTTAATTCTTAATGATGATAAAGGGAACTATACTGAAGAGGTAAAGAAGATTTATTTTCCTGAGAAGTAATTGATTCTTCTTTAAAGGGTGGTTAGATGTCTAATTATGTTTACATACTACAGTGTGCTGATAATACTTTATATACTGGTTATACTAATGATTTAGAGAGAAGGATTAACCTGCATAACTCTGGTAAGGGTGCTAAATATACTCGGGGTAGAACCCCTGTTAAGCTCCGTTATTTTGAAGAGTATCAGACTAAGAGTGAAGCTATGAAGCGGGAATATGCTATTAAACAGTTGAAAAGGCAGGATAAATTGAGATTAATAAAGGGTGATATAGATGGATGAAGGGATTTTATATGTCTGTGGGACTCCAATTGGGAATTTAGATGATATTACCTTGCGTGCTTTAAATACATTAAAAGAGGTTGATTTGATTGCTGCTGAGGATACTCGGCATACTAGAAAATTACTCAATCATTATCAGATTGAAGCCAAATTAACTAGTTATCATGAACATAATGAATTAGAGAAGAGTAAGGAGCTTTTAGAGAGATTAAGAGGCGGATTAGATGTTGCTTTGGTCTCTGATGCAGGGATGCCTGGAATATCTGATCCAGGATATAGGTTAATCTCTTTGCTTAGAGAAGAAGGGATTAAGGTTGTTCCAATCCCTGGTCCTACAGCTATGACCACAGCCTTGGTCATTTCAGGGTTGCCAACAGACCGTTTTGCCTTTGAAGGTTTTCTACCTAGAAAGAAGAATGAGCGGAGAAGTTATTTAGAGGGCCTAAAAGGGGAAGAGAGGACACTAATATTTTATGAAGCACCCCATCGTTTGACCAAGACCTTAGCTGATATCTTAGAGGTATTGGGAGATAGGAAGATAGCTTTATGCAGGGAGCTGACTAAGAAGTTTGAAGAGACGATTAGTGGCAAAGTCAGTGAACTGCTAGAGGAGTTTAAAGAGGATTCCCCTAGAGGTGAGATGGTCTTGGTTGTTGAAGGTGGAGTAATTCAGCAAGATGAAGAGCTAGAGGAGTGGAGAGGTCTATCTATTTTAGATCATCTAGAAAGTTTAATGGCAGATGGTTTGACTAAGAAGAAAGCTATTAAAGAAGTGGCTAAATTACGTTCCTTACCCAAAAATGAAGTTTATCAGATTGCCACTAAGATAAAAGTTAATATATAAATGGAGAGGGAGGGCTGGAGAAGCTCTTCTTTTTGTATATTTTAACCTTTGCGGATAGTAAGAGATGGTTTAGGAAGCATTGTAATATTAAGATAGTTCAAGTTAAGGTTAAGTCTAAGTAAAATATTGAAAAGTGATCTTATGATCTACTCAATCTTGATCTTAGACTTATAATACTTAAATTGGCAAATAAAAGAAAAGTTCTTAAGCAGGAAGTTCTTTTTAGATGTTGAAGATTAAAGATAAAGGTTGGTGATGAAGATGCTCCTAACAGAAGATTTGAAGTTCTTATTAAAGGACTGTAATGATAAATTAAAAGAGAAGTATGAGAATCAATCTAATCTTGGTAAAAAGGATTTACGCCGATTGATTAGTAAGATGGCGGAGTTTATCAGTTTAAATAGAATGAAAAAAGTAGAGATTGATAAGTTAATTAAAGGTAGACCTATTATTGGGGTAGATGGCTCAGTCAATAAACAGGGTAAGGTCTATCCCCATTATATTGAGCTCTTACAGGCTTTGGCTAAAAGTACTGATAGAAGTCAATCGGGCATCGTTAGGCATGATATCTTCAGTCCCATGATTGAAAAGGATAAGCAGAATATCTTAAAGAAGGTATCTATTGCAAATAATAAGGTTGATGAAGATAGTAAGGTCTATGCTCAAGAGGTAGCAGGAAAGATTAGGAGTTCATTATTGGCTAGCTTAGAGGTGTTGGTAGCTTATGATAGCATATTAAAATGGAATCCAAGTTTGATAATGATGGATGGTTCTTTAGCTAGATATAAGATTCAGGCTGAAGAGGAGTGGGAAGAGCTAGTAGAGTTGGCTTTAAAGAGAGAGGTCTTGATTGTCGGAGTTATCGAAGAGATAGGAACCCATGATTTAAGCCTAGCTTTAGGTGATGATTTACCTAATAAGATGGTTGACATGTATGACAGGGAGCTAATGTTTGGTCTATTAGAAATAGGAGAGATGATGTTATTTGCTGACCCAAAGGATCAACTTAAAAAGGCCTTTGTCAGAAGTTCTCGTGATCCTGGGGTAATTGGAATAGATCTCTTAAAGGAGCAGAGTAGTGTGATCAAGGATGTGGCTAGCTTAGTCTATTCTTTAACTCCAGAAGCAGGCAGGGGAATTCCAATCTGGCTTGATATCGTTGATGAAGAGGTCAGAATTAGCAATAAGATGATGGAGATGATTATTGATAACTATCTAGATCCTACTTTGAAACAGCGGTTATTCCATTCTAAAAGAGCAGATAGAGTTTACTAAGGCAATGCATAATTTATAATTAATAATTGATAATTAAAGATGGAAGGTGGTTTAATATGCAGGTAGTAGGTTTGACTACTCAGCAGGAGGTTTATGTAGCTTCTAAAGAGAGAAAGTTTAGAATCAATGAGATGCTAAAGATAGTAGATGAAAGTTTAGGTACTCCATTAGGTGAAGTTGTAGAAACACAGGCTTATAATAGATACATACCATTATCAATAGAT